>Ga0326597_10000671_pt1 | contig 59460 bp, 48 predicted proteins | sample RVTome_12_FD_203789 | JGI IMG/M metagenome (GOLD analysis project Ga0326597, IMG submission 203789) | Soil microbial communities from uranium-contaminated site in the Upper Colorado River Basin, Wyoming, United States - RVT100D185 | ecosystem: Environmental > Terrestrial > Soil > Contaminated >...
GTTCCTGGAACCTTTTCCTGCCTGAAGGAAGACCGAGACTTGACGTGCCACTGGTTTCGGGGAGTGATGGTCGTCAGCCGCCCTGTGGTCGACTGCTTGGGCGCGGCTGCCGCGTCCACCGCCATGATGACCGCCCTCGGGGTGCAGGAGAATCCACGGCGCATCGACTCCAGGGGTGGCGATCGAAGCGCTCGCCACGCACCGGCTGCTGACGATCAGACCTTCGGTCTGCAAACCGTTAGACCTTCGGTCTGCAATCCGGCTGAGCGAATCCTGGCGGCATGCCATAGTCTTGGACTACACCCCCGCGCTGCTTGCGAAGCGGCTGCCGCTCATCATCCTCCGTACAGTTCCCCCATGGCGCGGCAACTCATCCTCGGCACCGCCGGGCACATCGACCATGGAAAGACCGCTCTGGTCCGCGCGCTCACCGGCATCGACACCGACCGCCTGCCCGAGGAGAAGGCGCGCGGCATCACCATCGACATCGGCTTCGCCCATCTCGATCTCGGCGCGGTGCGCTACGGCATCGTCGATGTGCCCGGCCACGAGCGCTTCATCCGCAACATGCTCGCCGGCGCTGCGGGCATCGACGTCGCCCTGCTCGTAGTCGCCGCGGACGACTCGATCATGCCCCAGACGCGCGAGCATCTTGCCATACTCGAATTGCTCCAGATTCCCGTCGGCCTGATCGTGCTCACCAAGTGCGATCTCGTCGATGCCGAGTGGATCGAACTCGTCGAGGAGGATGTGCGATCGCTCGTGCGAGGAACGTTTCTGCACGAGGCGCCGATCGTGCGAACCTCCGCAAATCGCGGCGAAGGCATTGATGAGGTGAAACGCGCTCTGCTCGACCTCGCGGTGGCCGGTCAACCCGCAGGCCCAAGGCCGCAGGCCCCAGGTCTCTTCCGTCTCCCCGTCGATCGTTCCTTCGTGCTCGAAGGGCGGGGGACGATCGTGACGGGCACCGTCTGGTCCGGAAGCGCGCACGTCGGCGATGAACTCGACTGGCTCCCCGTGGGGGGCAAGGTGCGCATCCGCGGGCTGCACACGCACGGCGAGTCGGTCCAGTCGGTGTGCGCGGGCCAGCGTGCCGCGCTCAACCTCATCGGCGCCCATCACAGTGAGATCGTGCGCGGCCACGAACTCACTTCGCCGAACATCCTCAAGACTTCGCGGCGAGTGACGGTCCATCTCCGCGTGCTGCGGGAAAGTCCGCTGGCGGTGCGGCATCGCGACCGCGTGCGCGTCCATCTCGGGACGCAGGAAGCGATCGCCTGGGTGCGGCTGCTCTCGGAGACGAGATTGGAGCCGGGCGAGTCGGGGCTGGCCCAGTTGATCGCGCCGAGGCCGATCGTCTGCCGCGGCCGTCAACCGCTGATCATCCGGGCCGAGTCGCCGCTGGTGACGCTGGGCGGCGGAATGGTTCTGCAATGCGCCGGCGAGCGGCTCAGCCGGCGTGCTCCCTCAGCGCTGCGGACCATCGGCGACCTGCTGGCCGATGATGAACTGACTCGAGCCGACGCCGCGCTCTTCCACCTGGGCATCCGTGAAGTGAGTGCGGCCGACCTGGCGTGCGAACTGGGCGTCGAGGCGGCGGCGGCGGAAGGGCTGATCGAGCGGCTCATCGGCGCCGGCCGCATCGTGACGCTCGAACTCCCTCCGCGCCGGTCCATCCGTCTTCACGTCGAGCACGTACGGCAACTGGAATCGCGTCTGGCGGAGACTCTGGCGCGACTTCACCGCGAGTCGCCGATGGAGGCGGTGGTGCCCCGACCGCGCGTGGCGCAGGCCTTGGCCTATGTCAAGGCCGACGTGCTCAACGCCGTGCTCGCGCGGATGATCGCATCGGGCGATGTCATCGGGACGGCCGGCGCCGTCGCGCAGCGCGACCACGCGCCGTGCCTGACCTCGGCGCAGAAGGCGATGCAAGAGAAGATGGTCGCCCGCTTCGAGCGCGACGCCTTCATGCCCCCCGAGCCGGCCGAACTGGCGGCGGAGCATGGCGCTCCCGAGGAAGAGATCAGGTCGCTACTCACGCTGTGCGTCCACCGCGGCGAACTCGTTCACCTCGGCGGCGCGATGTACCTGCATCGCGCCGGGCACGGTGAGTTGCTCGCCCGCATCGGCGCCGCGCTCGCGGGCGGCCCGGGCCTGACGGTCTCGGAGATCCGCAGCCTGCTGGAGACCTCGCGCAAGTACGCCCTGCCCATCTGCGAATACCTCGACCGGATTGGAGTCACGCAGCGGCGCGGCGACCTGCGCACCGCCGGGCCGAAGGCGGGTTCGAGTACAACAATTGAACAGGCCGATTCGATCGATGCTGCTACCTGACGAGTCCGGACGACATCACCGCGGCGCATGAGCCGCACGAGGGCCACGACATGACTGATCGCCGCGTACCGAGTGCGACTTCGACGGAGATGCCCGGCGCGGAGGGCGAGGCGCTGCGGTCCATTCCCTCCATTCACGATCTGGTCGAGGCGCTGGCCCAGGAAGGGTGGTCGCGCCGCGTGCCGCGCGTGGTGATGGTCGAGGCGGCCCGCGAGGTCGTGCAGCGGTTTCGTGATTCGACCGCCGCCGCCGCCCGGTCGCTCGACGGCCGAATTGTGCAGGAGCGACTTCTGCACGAGATCGCGATCCAACTGGAGCGCGAGGAGCGTCTGCCGCTGCCTCGCGCCATCAACGCGACGGGGATTCTGCTGCACACGGGCCTCGGCCGCGCGCCGCTGGCCGAGGCGGCGGTCGATGCCCTTGCCGACGTCGCAGGCGGCTACGCGCCGGTCGAACTTGACCTCGAAAGCGGCGGGCGCGGCAAGCGGCGCCACATCGTCGAGCGACTTCTCCAGCGACTCACCGGTTGCGAGGCGGCGGTCGTCGTCAACAACAACGCCGGCGCCCTGTTGCTCACGCTCTCGACGCTGGCGCGCGGCCGCTGCGTCATCGTCTCGCGCGGCGAACTCATCGAGATCGGCGGCTCCTTCCGCCTGCCCGAAGTGATCGAATCCGGCGGGGCGATCCTCCGCGAAGTCGGTACGACCAACAAGACGCGCCTGAGCGATTACGAACGCGCCATCGATGAAACGACCGGGGCGCTGCTCAAGGCCCATGCCTCCAATTACCGCATCGAAGGCTTCACCGCCGCGGTCGAGATCGCTGAACTCGCGGCGCTGGGACGCCGCCGGGGCGTGCCGGTGATTCACGACATCGGCTCGGGGGTGCTCACGGCTGAGCAGGCGGCGCTGCTGCCGGCGAACGAACCGGATGCGCGCTCGTCGATCGAAGCGGGTGCGGACATTGTCCTTTTCAGCGGCGACAAACTCCTCGGCGGACCGCAGTGCGGCATCATCATCGGCCGGCGCGACCTCATTGACGCGATCGACTCCAACCCCCTCATGCGGGCGCTGCGCGTGGACCGGCTGACCTTCGCGGCGCTGGGCGCGACGCTTCAGATTCACCAGGATTTCAGCCGCGTGCAGCGCGAGTTGCCCGTGTGGCGGGCGCTGGGCGTTTCGCTGGATCACCTGCGTTCGCGGGCGGGGGTTCTCGTCGAGCGACTCAGCGCCATCGATGGCGTGGCCGAGGTGCAGATCGTTCCTTCGACGGCCTTTCTCGGCGGCGGTTCGGTTCCGGCGCAGGCGATCGAGAGCGTCGCGGTGCAGATCACTGCCGAGGATCTCAGCGCCGATGAACTCGCTCGCCGCCTGCGCACGGGGAGCATCAGCGTCGTCGCGCGCATTCACGATGAGGCGCTTCTGTGCGATCTGCGGTCCATGTTCGATGATGAGGATGAGCGCCTCTTCGAGGGGGTCCGCGCCGCGATTGGCCCGCCTGCCGCATGACACCTAATCTCAATTGCCGCGCGGCGCCGGCGCCTCGTGGTCGAGATCGAGGGAGTGTCAGCACGCCTGGTGGCGGTCACGGGCTTCAAACCCGTTGTGGTGTCTGGAAATCAGGCTCCAGGTGGGTTCGATTCCCATCCACTCCCGTTTCCTGCCTGACGCGGCCCGCAGAGGAGTCTGGCTTGCGCTTGCACACCGTAGCATTGAGTCTGATGCTTGGGCTGACGGGGTGCGCGGCGTCGTCGCAGCGCCCGGCGAATGCTCCGGATGCCGAGCCGTCACAGCCGCCAGAAGCGCCTCCCGTCCGGCGAGTCCTGTCCGCCGCGTGGAGAATCTTTGACACAGGATCGGGCGCTTCGCTGCGCGGCGTCTGCGGCCTCGATGAGCGCGTGGCGTGGGTCAGTGGCACGGGCGGCACCGTGCTTCGCACGATCGACGGCGGAGCGCATTGGGAGAATGTCAGTGTGCCCGGCGCTGCAGACTTCGACTTCAGGTGTATCCATGCCTTCTACGACGACGAAGCCATCGTGTTCAGCGCCGGCTCGCCTGCCCGCACGTACAGGACAGACGACGGGGGACGGACGTGGAGGCTCACTTTCGAGGACACGCGGCCGGAAGTGTTCTTCAATGCCATGCGCTTCGATCTGCATGATTTCGGAGTCGCGTTTGGCGACCCCATCGGCGAAAGCCTTCAATTCATGACTTCCGGCGATTGGGGCTCAACGTGGCGCCGCTGGCAAGGAGCGCTCGCGCCGAAGGCACTTGCCAACGAGGTTGGCTTCGCCGCGTCAAACTCCGCTCTTGCACTTGACGGGGTGCGTGTCTACATCGGCCTCGGCGGGGGAACGCCGCTTGGGCGCGCCAGAGTGATCAGTGTTGTTCCGGAGACCGGAGATTGGAGGTGCGTCCAGACACCCATCGCGTCATCGGCATCGGCCGGAATCTTTTCCCTCGCCCTGCTGGGCAGGAATGGCATTGTGGCCGTCGGCGGCGACTACCTTCAACCAGAGCGGGCGGAGGCGCATTGGGCCGTGTCGTACGATCGCGGTCTGACGTGGGTTCAGCCCGAGGGGCCCGGGCCGCGAGGCTATTCGAGTTCTGTGGCCGCGTTTCCTGATCTGGGCCTGACCGTCGCCCTCGCCGTCGGTCCCTACGGGCTTGATGTCTCCACCAATGCGGGAAACAGCTGGACGGTCGTAGACGACACGCCCTGGCACGCGCTGGACACGACGCCCAACGGCGAAGCGGTCTGGATGTCCGGCCCCGAGGGTCGTGTCGCCGTCGTCCGAATCGAGTAGGATGCTGACAATCCCGAGAGAACGCGGCCGCGACTACGGCCGATCGTGGGCAAGAGACAATACCATCCCTTGTCAGACCGTCCGTAGTGCATCCCATGAAGGACGATGTGGCTCTCCGGGGCCGAGCGACGAATCGGACGCCGCCACTTGTTGAGCCGCTCAACCCGCCGCCAAACCTGTCAGCGGCATTCACATGCAGGAGTTGCCATGAGCCGAACGCTGATCTTCACGACCTTGCTGGCGATCGCACTCACTTCCCTGCCTGCTCTCGCACAAGGTGAGCGGCCGCAGCGCCCCGACCGGCGCGAGCAGCCTCGCGCCCGCCAGCAGGATCGATCGTTGCGCGTTGGCCAGTCCGCCCCGACCTTCACGCTTCCCTCCTTCGACGGCGAGTCGAAAACGGAGGTGAAGGAGTTTCGCGGCAAGAGGCCGGTGATCGTTTTCTTCGGCTCCTACACCTGACCGCCGTTTCTCGCCCAGGTGGGCGATATGGAGCGGCTGTATCAGGAGTATCGCGACATCGCCGAGTTTCGCCTCGTCTACATCAACGAGGCGCACGCGGCCGACAGTTCGTGGCCCGTTCAATACGCCAAGGACAAGGGCATCAACGACCACGAGGATATCGAGGATCGCTGCACGACCGCGAAACTGCTCATGGATGAGAAGGCCCTCACCATTCCCTGTCTCGTCGATGGCATGGACAACAAGGTGAACAAGGCGTACTCGGCGTGGCCCGATCGAATCTTCCTCATTCGCACGGACGGGCGCCTCGCCATCGCCGCCGATCGGGGGCCGCGGGGCTACAAGCCGGCGCTCGTTGAAGTCGAGAAGTGGCTCAAGACCTTCCGCGCTGAAGGTGCGGAGCCGCCTCTGGCGGAGTCCGCCGCTCCCGCCGGTGAGGATCTGGACGTCGAAGCCATGTTCCCGGAAGAAAAAGAGGAGACCGGCGCCGAGGAGGCGAAGCAACCTGATTCCGGGTCCGACGAGAAGGACAATCGCGGAAAGTGAGTATGGCCATGTTCCGATTCCCAAGCAAGCGGGCGGTGGCGCTGGGCGCGATGCTCTTCGGGGTACTCGCGATCCACCGTGATGCCGCGCTCGCCGCCGATGATGAGGTCCGCCTCGAAGTCGGCCGGCCCTTCCCATCGATCACCCTGCCGCTTCTCAAAGATGGCAGCCCGGCCTCCATCGCTGACTTCCGCGGCGAGAAGATCATCATCCACGTCTTCGCCTCGTGGTGAGCGGGGTGCAGACGCCAGGTGCCCGTGTGGCACGAGAGACACCAACCACTCGAAGCGGCAGGCAAGGTCAGGACCATCGGCCTGATCCAGGAGCAGCATCCCGACCGCTGCGCCCTCTTCATGCAGTGGAAGCAGATGGACTTCCCCATCCTTGTCGATTCGCTCAACCTGCTTGATGTGACGGCCGTGCCGATCATGGTGCTGATAGACGAGGCGGGGATCGTCAAGGCGATTCGGCCCGATGAGCAGACCCTGGCGGACTTTGTCGAGTCGCCCAAGGCTGAAGCGCTGGTGTCGGTGACGCACGCGACTGCCGAGCAAGGCCTCGACGCCGCGAACCGACTCATCATGTTCGGCGAGGCCGGCGACTTCGACCCCGCCATCGCGATGTACGAGCAGCATTGCCGCGAACACCCCGAGGATGGCCGGGCGCACTTCCGACTCGGCGTGGCGTATCGCAAGCGCTTCGACGCCGCGCAACCGCAACTGCCTGGCGACTTTGCCAGGTCCATCGAACACTGGCAGCGGGCGCTTTCGCTCAACCCGAATCAGTACATCTGGCGCCGGCGCATCCAGCAGTACGGCCCGCGCCTCGACAAGCCCTACCCATTCTACGACTGGATCGATGTCGCCCGGCGCGAGATCGCCGAGCGAGGAGAAGTGCCGGCGCCGTTGACTGTCGAACTCTCCGGCGCCGAGGTGGCGATGCCTCTTCGCGGCGGCAACGCGGACGCCGGTGCAGCGGAGGCGGGGCTCTTCGAGCCTGATCCCGACGGCCTGATCGAGCGCGACGACGCCTCGCTCTTCGCGATCGAGCCGGTCGTCGTGCGCGACACGGGCAAGGACAAGCAGATTGTGCGGATGCACCTGCTCCTCACGCCGTCGGCCGAGGCGATGGCCAAATGGAATGATGAGGCAGGATCGTCGGTGGTGTGGATCGATCCGCCTCAGGGCTGGAGCGTCGATCGCCAACTCTTCACACTCCTGCCGCGCGAAGGCGCGGCGGAGACGGCGATGCGATCGCTCGAGTTCGAGGTGAAGCCGCAACCGGCCGCTGATGGTTCGGAATCGGGCGAGCCGGACCACGCCCCGATTCGCGGCTACGCCCTCTACAACGTCTGCTTCGGCCACGAGGGGATCTGCGTCTACCTGCGGCAGGACTTCGAGATTCCCCTCGCCTCGCGCCCCTGAACGCCTCTGAGGCGCCCTTGAATGCCAATCAAGCGCCATCCCCTGTCCAGGCACGAAAAAAGCCACCGGGGAGACTCGAACTCCCGACCTGCTCATTACGAATGAGCCGCTCTACCAACTGAGCTACGGTGGCAAGACAGCGGACCAATTCATAGGTTCATCGTCGTGAAATGGCAATGGCGGGGGGGCGAAGCGAAGTGGCGAGCGTGGGGAAGCGAAGACGCAAGCCGGGTGGTCGCCTCAAGTCTCAATCCTGAAGTCTCAAGCCTCAAGCCTCATTTCGCCAAGCCGCACGCGGCCTCACCGCGCCTCGATTACCGCGAGTTTGCGAAACTCTTCGCGCGTCTCAGCATCGATCTCGCCGGAGCGCACGGTCGTCGCATTGACGGTGGCCACCGTAAGCCCTTCGCGGAAGGCGGCCGCCCAATCGCCCGAGCGTCGCCACTCGTGGAGCAGTCCGGCGACGAAACTCTCGCCGCAGCCGACGGTATTGATGACCAGACCGGGGTGGATGCCGACGTGTCCGGTCCAGGTCTGGCCCGGCGTGCAGAACGCGGCGCCTTCCGGGCCGACGGTGACGGCCGCCATGGCGCCTCGCTTGGACAGAAACCGAGCCATCTCGAGCGCGTCATCCCGAGTCGTGACGGGATGCCCGGCGATCTCAGCCGCGGTCGTGCGGTTCATGCGGATCATCCACACCGGCAGGTCGCGCGTGGCCTCGAGCGGCTCGCCGAAGGTGTCGATCAGGACGCGGGCGCCGGCGGTGATGGCCCGCTTGACCATCTGCGCGAAGGTGTCGACGCCCAACCCCGGCGGGATCGAGCCGCAGAAGCACAGGATCGCTTCGTCGCGGGCCATGAGGCCGATCTTGCCCTGGATGCGCTCGAGATCTTTGGGGGTGATCTCAAACCCTTCTTCGCGCACGTACGTGGACCGGTCGTTGATGGGATCGACAATGGTGACGTTTTCGCGCGTGGGTTGGTTGACGCGAAGCATCTGCGACACCGCGCGCCCGGCGGCGGGCGCGCTGAGGAACGACTCAAAGAGGTCGAGTTCCCGGTGGCCGACGAATCCGGTGGCGATGCTGCGCGTGCCCAGGCGGGCGAGAACGCGCGAGAGGCGGATGCCCTTGCCCGCGGGGTAGGTGTCGATGCGCCTTCCCATCTGGTGACGGCCGACCTCGAAGTTCCCCACTTCGATGAGGCGGTCAATGGCCGGGTTGAGCGTGATGGTCACGATCTCGGTCGCGGAGGCGAACATGGCGCATCAAGTGTACCTTGCTCGCCGCGCCGGTCGCTGCGCCAGGGGGTTTGCTGAGCCGCTATCATGTCGGCTGTGACTCCTTCCCGCACCACTTCCCGCCGGCCGGCTGCGACTTCGTGAGCGCGGCCGATCTGCTCATGGCGTCGGCGCTGGGACTGCTGGGCGGATGCGTCGGCGGCATGCTCGGCCTCGGGGGCGGAATCATCATCATTCCGCTGCTGACGCTCATTCGCGGGCCCGATCAGCACTTCTACCAGGCCTCGCTGATGATCATCTATGTGGTCGTCGCGCTGGCGGCGCTGCGCAAGCATTTGCGCAAGGACGCGGTGCGCCTGGACATCCTGCGCGGCCTGGCGCCGGCGTCGGTGGTCACGATGCTGCTGGGCGTGTGGCTCGGGAACAAGATGGACGAGGCGCTGCTGCGTCGCATCTTCGCCGTGTTTCTGCTCTATGTCATCGTGATGGATGCGGCGCGGCTGGCGCGCGAGTGGAGCGATGGGCGCCACGGTCGCGTCGCGCCGATCCCGCGCGGCGAGACGCAGCGCGTGCCGCTGATGCGGGGCCTCTCCGTCGGGACGGCCATGGGATTTGTCGGCGGATTCCTCGGAGTGGGCGGCGGGACGATTGCGGTGCCCCTCCAGCAACTCATCTGCCGCATCAATCTGCGACAGAGCATCGCAACCTCAACGGCGGTGATCCTCGTGACCGGCACCATCGGCGCCATGGCCAAAAACCTCACGCTCGCCGAGGCGACCGACGGGGCGCGGACGATGGAGGACTCGCTTCTGCTCGCCGCATCACTGGCGCCGGGGGCGATCGTCGGCGGATTGCTCGGCTCCCACCTCGCTCATCGCCTGCCGATGTTCTGGGTGCGTTTGTGCTTCGTCTGCCTGCTGACCTTCTCGGCGGCGCAGATGAGCGGACTGCTCGATTGATCGCAATCAGACGTCGAGGTTCTTCACTTCGAGGGCGTGATCTTCGATGAACTCGCGTCTCGGCTCGACGGCTTCGCCCATGAGGATCGAGAAGAGTTCCTCGGCCTCGGAGGCGCCGTCCCACTTGACGCGCATGAGGCGCCGGCGCGCGGGATCCATCGTGGTCTCCCACAACTGGAGCGGCTCCATCTCGCCCAGACCCTTGAATCGTTTGACCTCGATGCCCTGGCGGCCGAGATCGAGCAGCGTCGTGAGTATGGACGGGATGTTGGGCGCGGGATGGATCACTTCCTTGTCGCCGGCGCTGTTCATGGCCACCCAGGCGTACTTCGTGTCGATCATGGCGCCGGTGACGTCTTCCTGCTGGCGGAGCGAGTAATCATCAATGTCAATGCCGTACTGCGCGAGGCGATCGAAGAGCACGCCGAGTTCGCGATTCTCGTGCAGTTCACGGAAGGAGGCGGGCTGCGCCTGCGCCGGTTCCTCGGAGGGTTGGCCGTTGGAGTCGGGGAGATCATCGATGTAGAGGCTTTCGCGATCGAGCAGTTCGCGCGCCTGCTCTTCACTCCAGCAGAAGGCCTCGCCGCCGATCCAGGTGAGGCGGTGGGTGGGGAGGCGGTTGCGGCCGGATGGATCGTCCCGCCGGGACTGGAGCAGGTCATCGAAGGTGACGCCCCGGCGTTCGACGACCCGGGCCAGTTCGGCCAGGCGCTGAAGGTGGTGGATGACGTTGCGTGCCGAATCCCCATCGTGCTCGCCTGCGATGCCGCCTTTGCCGTCGCGCACGATCAGGCGCGCATGAGAGAGCGCCATGTCGATGAGCGTCGATTCGAGGCGCCGGTCGTCCAGCACGTACTGCACCTTCTTGCCGCGCGAAATCTGGTACAGCGGAGGCTGGGCGATGTAGATGTGCCCGCGCTTGATCAGGTCGCCCATCTGCCGGAAGAAGAAGGTGAGCAGCAGCGTGCGGATGTGCGAGCCGTCCACGTCGGCGTCGGTCATGATGATGATCTTGCCATAGCGGAGTTGGGAAACGTCGCAATCATCGCCGATGCCGCAGCGCAGCGCCTGGATGATGGTGCGAATCTCCTCGAAGCCGAGAACCTTGTCGATGCGGGCGCGTTCGACGTTGAGGATCTTGCCGCGCAAGGGGAGGATGGCCTGAAACTCCGTCTCGCGACCGCCCTTGGCCGAGCCGCCTGCGGAATCGCCCTCGACGATGAAGAGTTCCGACTTGTCGACGTCGGTGGTGGTGCAGTCGGCGAGTTTGGCGGGCAGGCCGCTGGATTCGAGCGCGGATTTGCGGCGCGTCAGTTCGCGGGCCTTGCGCGCCGCCTCGCGCGCCTGCGCCGCGATTACGCCCTTCTGGCAGATGCGCTTGGCGTCGGCCGGGTGCTCTTCGAGCCAGGCGCTGAACTGGTCGCCGATCAACTGGCTCACCACCGCCTCGGCATCGACCGAGAGCAGCCGCTCCTTGGGCTGGTTGTTGAACTGCGGATCGGGGTGCTTGAGTGAAATGACCGCGACGATGCCCTCGCGCAGGTCTTCGCCCGTCGGTGTAATGTCCTTGAGCAGGTTGGTCTTCCGCGCGTAGTTGTTCATCACGCGCGTGATGGCGTTCTTGAAGCCGGTGAGATGTGTACCGCCGCCGGGGTTGTGGATGTTGTTGGTGAACGCCAGCGTCGTCTCGTTGTACGAGTCGGTGTACTGGAGCGCGACTTCGCAGGTCATCGGCGCCTCGGGATCGGTCGTGGACATGTAGACGGGCACGCAGATCGGCGCCCGGCTCTTGGCCATGTGCGTGACGTAGGCGAGGATGCCCTCGGTAAAGTGGAAGGTCTCGCTGCGCGGCTTGCCGTCCGGGCCGACACGCTCATCCGTCAGTCGGATCACGATGCCCGAGTTGAGGTACGCCAGTTCGCGCAGACGGCGACGGAGCGTCTCGTAGTCGAACTCCGTCTCGGGAAAGATCGTGGGATCGGGCTTGAAGGTGACGCGCGTGCCCGAGCGATTGTCGCCGGGCGGAAGTTCCTGCACGACGTGGAGGGGCGTGGTGACGACGCCGCGCTCAAAGCCGATGAGGTAGACCTTGCCCTCGCGCGTCACTTCGACATCCATCCAGTCGGAGAGGGCGTTGACGCAGGAGATGCCCACGCCATGCAGCCCGCCGGAGACCTTGTAGGCCTTGTGGTCGAACTTACCGCCGGCATGGAGGATGGTCATGACGATCTCGATGGCGGGGCGGCCATTGAGGACCGGGTTCTCGTGCTTCATCGGGCCGACGGGAATGCCGCTGCCGTCGTCGGTGACGGAGAGTGAGCCATCGGCTTGCACGCTGACCTGGCAGGTGGTGGCGCGGCCGGCCATGACTTCGTCGATGGCATTGTCAACGGCCTCCCAGACGAGGTGGTGCAGCGCGGCGACATCGGTGCCGCCGACGTACATGCCGGGTCGGCGGCGGACGGCATCGAGGCCCTCGAGGACTTGAATGTCCTCTTCGCCGTAATGCGAGCCGTTGCCCTTTTTCTCAGCCGCCACGACTGGAATCTCGAGTTGTTCGGGTTGCATCCCAGCCCCTTTTGAATGGTCATCCATGAATCGGAGAGTGCCGCGTCAATGCGCTCCCTTCAGCCCGCCGGGCGATCGGAGCCGAAGCCGGAGCGGCGGGATCGTCGCCGCTCCGAGAAGGGCCTCACAGCCTCTTCTATGATAGGAAAACCAGCGGTCGAAAGCGACTTTTCCGCCCCTCGCGGACACCTGAGTTCGGGGACGGCGGGTGGGCTGAAACGGTTCGTATGGACCCGTTCCCGAATGTCGATAAAGGGGCCGGTCTGGCATGGAGGAAACGCCCCTCCGCCCCGTGACCGGGCGGAGCCAACGGCACAGGCATGGAACTCGCCGAAACCCTATTGCGACTCGCCGCTCTCCTGCTGGCGGGGCTGCTCCTGCTCTACCTCGGGCTGTGCCTGGTGCTGGGGTACGCCCTGCTCCATCCGCCCCGCATCGCCGCGGGCGCCGCCGCGGGGCGCGGATGGTTCATCGATCCGGAGGACGCGGGGTTCGACTGCGACGACTGGATGCTGGAAACCGCCGACGGCTTGCGACTGCCCATCTGGGAAGTGCGCCACCCCGAGCAACCGGACGGGCCGGTCGTCATCTTCTCGCATTGCTGGGGCGGGTCGCGGCGCGAATCGCTTCAGCGCGTCGGCTTCGTCTTCGATCTCGCCTCGCGCGTGGTGCTCTGGGACATGCGCGGCCATGGCGAAGCGGAGGGAACCAGCCGCCTCGGCACCATCGAGGTCGACGACCTCATCGCCCTGATCGAGCGCGTCGCCGGCGATCGGCCCGTCATCCTCTATGGCTACTCGATGGGGGCAGGGGTCTCGATCTGCGCCGCGGCGCGCGAGGAGTTGCACGAACGCGTGATCGGCGTCATTGCCGACGGCCCCTATCGCTGGACGCGCGAGCCGGTGCATGCCATGCTCATGCACAACGGTCTGCCGTCCTTCCCCATCCTCGACACGGTGCATCGCGCGCTGTGCGTGATGATCCCGCGGCTGCGCGGGTCGGAGCGGGCCCAGTTCGCCGCGCGGCTGCGCTGCCCGCTGCTGGTGCTGCACGGGGCGGATGATCCGATCTGCCCGCTCAATTCGGCGCTGGAGGTGGCCGAGGCGGCGCCGGAGTCGGAGTTCGTCATCATCCCGGCGGGGGGCCACCTCAATCTGCACCAGACCGACGCCCACCGCTACCACGCCACCGTGGACGACTTTATACGCCGATGCATCGAGAGGCGGCTTGCAGCAAAGCAGGGGCACACCTGATCCCTTCAACACGGCCGATGCGCCGAACCAACCCTACCCTCTGCCATGCTCATCCTGTTCGACATCGACGGCACGCTCTATCACGGCGACGGAACCGGGCGCGCGGCGTTCCTCGATGCCGGCCGCGAACTCTTCGGCCCACGCTTCGCCGAACACGCCTTCGACCTCTCCGGCCGTCTCGATCCGTGGATTTACCGCCGCTACATGGAAATCAACGCCCTCCCGCGCGATCCGCTGATCGATCGCGCCTTCCGCGAGGCGTGCCACCGCAACCTGCGGCGGCGCATCGAATCCGGCCGGCACGACATCAGGGCGCTGCCCGGCGCCCTCGAACTTGTCGATCGGCTCCGCGCAAGGAGCGATTTGACCATCGGCCTGCTCACCGGCAACTGGGAAGCGAACGGGCGCCTCAAGGTGGACTCGGTCGGATTTGATTCGACGACGTTCCCCATCTGCGCCTGGGGCGATGATGGCCCGACGCGCGACGATCTCCCGCCCGTCGCGCGCGATCGCTATGCCGCATCGAGCGATCGCCGAATCGACTTCGACCGCATCGTGATCGTCGGCGACACGATTCATGATGTGAACTGCGCCCGCGCCCACGGCTGCCGCAGCCTCGCCGTCTGCACCGGGGGCGGACGCGAGGCGGACTTGCGCGCGGCCGGGGCGGATGTGATCATGGCTGATCTCTCGGACCTTGACACCGTCTGCGGGTGGCTGCTCAACGGCTTGCGGGGCGTCAAAGCGGGTTGACCTCGCCCCCAGCGAGCCGGGGCGTGTCGCCCCGACGAACCGCTCTACGGCTCTCGGCGCAGAAGGTGGACCGACCTCGTCGCCGTCCGGGCGGACCGAGCAGAATGTATTCAGAAAATCTGCACCATTGGCGGCTTCGATCGCCCGGGGGTCGAGTTTTTCCTGTATACTGCGCCTTGGATCTGTGGGATTACGAAAGGAGCAGTCATGAACCGGGTGCCTCCCGTTGTGTTCGCCGCGTCCATTCTCTTCGGTGTGTGTTCCGCTGCGCTGAGCAGGAGTGAACCGCCGCCCGCTGCCGACGCGATCAACCTCGGCCTGCGCGGGGTCTACTTCGTCGAGAACCAGGGGCAGTGGAGCGATGAGACGGTCCACTACGGCCTCAAATCGCGCGGGCTCGACGTCGCCTTCCGCGAGTCCTCGTTCACGATGCACCTCTCGCGCGAGGTGAGCGGCGACGTCCCCTTCGCGGTTGATCGCGGAGCATGGGCGTCGCGCCCGTACGAATCTGAACTGGCGGATCGGGCGTCTCGCCCGTTCGATCCACCCATCGCGCCCGAAGCGAGCCCGAAGCGTGAGCGAGGAATGCTTGCGCTCGATGATCCAGACCCACTCCCTCACGGTCGGGGCTCGCTTCGTGAGCCCGTGGATTACGAACACCTCACACTGACCATTACCTTCCCCGGCTGCAATCCGGTGACACCGCGCGGCGCGCAGCCGCAGGCGGCGAAGTTCAACTACTTCGTCGGCGGCCAGGGACGCGGTATCGCAAGCAACGTCCCTTCATTCGCCGTGGTGATTTACGAAGGCCTCTACGACGGCATCGACCTGCTCGTCTGCGGCAACGACGACGGCGTGATGAAGTACGAGTTCCACTGCTCGCCCGGCGCGGACTACACACAGATCCGAATCCACTACGACGGCATCGAATCGCTGTGCGTCAACACCGACGGCGATCTGGAGATCGCCACGAGTTTCGGCACGTTGCGCGACGGCGCGCCGATCGTGTGGCAGGAAGCAAAAGAGTCAACGAGCCGCGCCCGTGAGGAAGCGGAGTTCGACGTCGCACGCGCTGCGCCGCTTGCTGACACGCGCGGCTCGTCAGGCGCGATGCGCACAACCCTCCCCGCGCGCTTCGACCTCATCGATCGCAATACCTACACCATCGCCCTCGACGCGACGCCCGACCCGACGCTGCCGCTGGTGATCGACCCGGAGATCGAATGGATGTACTACCTCGGCGGAAGCGGCCAGGACGTGGGCAACGGCATCGCCGTGGACAGCGCCGGCAACGCCCTGGTGACGGGCTGGACCTGGTCCACCGACTTCGCCGGGCGGAACAACTCGCACCACGGCGGCGGCGAAGACGCCTTCGCACTGAAGGTCAGCCCCTCCGGCCAACTCCAGTGGATGACCTACCTCGGCGGAAGTTCCTCCGACTACGGCGAAGGCATCGCCGTGGACAGCGCCGGCAATGCGCTGGTGACGGGCAGCACCGAGTCCACCGACTTCGCCGGGCGGAACAACTCGAACTACGGCCTCGGCGACGCCTTCGCACTCAAGGTCAGCCCCTCCGGGCAACTCCAGTGGATGACCTACCTCGGCGGCAGTAACTCTGACTATGGCTATGGCATCGCCACGGACGGCGCCGGCAACGCGCTGGTGACGGGTTTCACGGACTCCACGGACTTCGCCGGGCGGAACAACTCGTACTACGGCGGCGTTGACGCCTTCGCACTCAAGGTCAGCCCCTCCGGCCAACTCCAGTGGATGACCTACCTCGGCGGAAGTAGGTCCGATTACCCCAACGGCATCGCCGTGGATGGCGCCGGCAACGCGCTGGTGACGGGCTGGACCTGGTCCACCGACTTCGCCGGGCGGAACAACTCGCACCACGGCGGCTTGTATGACGCCTTCGTACTCAAGGTCAGCCCCTCCGGCCAACTCCAGTGGATGACCTACCTCGGCGGCAGCGGCGACGACCCTGGCGAAGGCATCGCCGTGGACTCGGCCGACAACGCGCTGGTGACGGGCTCTACCCTTTCCACCGACTTTGCCGGGCGGAACAACTCGCACCACGGCGGCGGCTTGTATGACGCCTTCGCGCTCAAGGTCAGCCCGTCGGGTCAACTCATGTGGATGACCTACCTCGGCGGAAGTGCGAGCGACCGCGGCGAGGGCCTGGCAGTGGACAGTGCCGGCAACGCGCTGGTGGCGGGCTGGACCGCGTCCACCGACTTCGCCGGGCGGAACAACTCGCACCATGGTGGCTTCAATGACGCCTTCGCGCTCAAGGTCAGCCCGTCGGGCCAACTCCAGTGGATGACCTACCTTGGTGGGAGCAACTTCGACTGGGGCTTCGGCATCGCCGTGGACGCGGCCGGCAACGCGCTGGTGACGGGGGAGACCCTTTCCACCGACTTCTTCGGGCGGAACAACTCCTACTACGGCGGTACTCGGGACGCTTTCCTCCTCAAACTCCGCCTCGCCGAAGGCCCGCGCCTGAGCGTCGACGCTACCTGCCCCTCCGGCGGACCCATTCGCATCGAATGGACCGGCGCTTCGCCCGGCGGGCAGATCGCTCTCATCTTCGCCCGCAACACCGGCTCGTTCACCGTTCCCAACAACTTCCCTTGCGCCGGCACTCAACTCGGCCTCGGCAGCAGCCAGATTCAACTCGCCTTCCAGGGCGGCGCGGGGGCGAACGGCTCGCGCATTCTCAACACCACCGCCGGCCCCGGCGCCTGCGGCGGCTACCTGCAACTGCTCGATCTCACTACCTGCGGAACGAGCAACGTGGCGCGGGTAGAGTGAGGGCATGGAGCGAATCGGGTGGATCGGAACGGGGGTCATGGGCGCTTCGATGGCCGGTCGCCTTATCGATGCGGGCTACGCGCTGACCGTCTACAACCGCACGAAGGCCAAGGCTCAGCCGCTGCTCGATCGCGGGGCGCAATGGGCGGACTCGCCGGCGGCGGCGGCTCAGGGGGCCGATGTGGTCGCCACCATCGTCGGCTATGCGCGCGATGTCGAGGAAGTCATCCTCGGCCAGGCGGGGGTGCTGGCGGCGTCGAAGGCGCCTCGCGTGATCGTTGACTTCACGACCAGCAGTCCCGACCTTGCGCAGCGCATTGCTCGCGAAGCCGCGGGCCGGGGAGTCCAATCGCTCGACGCCCCCGTCTCCGGCGGCGATGTCGGCGCCAGGAACGGTACGCTCTCGATCATGGTCGGCGGCGACGCAGCCGCCCTCGACACTGTCCGCCCTATCCTCGCGCATCTCGGCCAGAAGATCACGCACGTCGGTCCGCACGGCAGCGGGCAGCACACCAAGATGGTCAGCCAGATTCTCATCGCCACGATGATGATCGGCGTGTGCGAAGGGCTGCTCTACGCCCAACGCGCGGGCCTTGATCCGCTGAAGGTCATCGAGGCGGTCGGCAGCGGCGCCGCGGGGTCGTGGTCGATCAACAACCTCGGCCCGCGCATCGTCAAGCGCGACTTCGCGGCGGGCTTCTATGTCGAACATTTCCTCAAGGACATGGGCATCGCGCTGGCCGAAGCGAGGCGGATGAACCTCACCCTGCCCGGCCTGGCGCTGGCCGAGCAACTCTACCGGGCAGTCGCGGCGCACGGGCACGGCCGCAGCGGCACGCAGGCGCTGATGATCGCGCTGGAGCGACTTTCGGCGGCAAATGATCCGGGCGGTTGAGCGGTCGGCCATCAGGCGGGGAGCGGCCCGATCCGATAAACTCGTCGGGATGCGTCGATCACTTCGACTTTCGCTGGTGATTCCTGGAGCCGCGTTGCTCGCGCTGCACCTGAGCGCGGGTCATGCGGCGGCGCAGGTGCTCAATCTCGGCGATCCGGCGCCGCCGGGGCTGGGCGAGAGCGCGACCTGTCGAACGGTCGCGGGAGAACTGCGGCTGCGGGCGCAGCAACTCCGCCGCGGCATTCCGCATACGACGGGCCAGAGTGCCGAGGCAGCCGCACTCGACGCGGCGGCCGGGGCGCAGGCGCAGTGGCGCGATCTCGCCGCGGCGCTGCTCGATCGGCCCGATCCACTGGGCGAGTCGCGCACGGTGCTCCTTGGTTGGCGGCTGGTGCAGGTCGGCGACGAACTTGACCATGAAATCCTCCGCCGGCTCTCGGAGACGTGGCCGGAGGACGAGGCGCACGAGGATGCAGCGTGGTTGCTCAGGCGCTTCGCCCAGGCTCCGCTGCCCGAATCCGGCCAGGGCGTCGGCGCCCTGAGCGCCGCGGCGATGCTCCTCCTCGAGGCGCTGTCCGTCGAGCCGCGGGGTGGTCCCGAAGTCGCCGAGGAGATCGAGTCGCTGCGAATGCTTGCGCAGAACGATCCCGACTTCGCGCCGGCGCTCGTCGTGCTCGCGCGGGTCGAGTTCATGTCGGCGCACGGCGGAGCGAGCGGTCTGATTGACGATCTATTATGCGCGACGCGGGAGATCGCCGACGCGGTCAAGGCGCTCGACTCGACCTCCTGGCTGGCGCCGCTGTGGCCGCAGCACCGAGCCGCGGCGATCGCCGCCGCGCTGGAGGAGCAGCGAACGCCGAGCCCCTTGCCAGCGCCATCGCCCACGGAGAACCTGCGGGCCATGGCGAAGTGCGCTCGCCTGCTCAGCGAACTCGCACAGCATCCGCCGTCGATTCGAATGCGTTCGGGCGCATTCCCGGCGACGGCGCAGCGCTGGTCGGAGGCGGCGCTGTCTGGGCGCGAATCGCCGCCCTGGATTCTCCTTCACGCGGCGCTGGAGAGCGCGGTGGCGCGCCGGGCCGGCCGCGCCGATCGGGCCGATCCGACGCAGCGCGACATGCGCCTCGCCTGCAAGGCCCTCGATGATCAGAGCGATGACCTCGAACGCCTCATGGGCGAGTTCCTCGCCGGCGCTCCCGCTCAAGACGTCGTGAGCGATCCCTCCTGGGCCACGCTCATCGGCCAGCATCGGGCCAACCAGGTGCAACGCCGGATGCTCGCGGAGATTCCGACCGCGATCGAAGCCATCGGGCGGCTCGACCGCCGTGCGACGGCGCAGATCTGGCCGCGGATCAGTCCGCTGGCGCAATCCATGTCCGATCCGAGGAGCCGCAACGCGCTGCTTGAGATGGCCGGCGAGATTGACGTGTTTGCCCGCCGGCGCCTGGCGCTGCCCGGCGAAGATCAATGGCGAAGCAATGCCGGGTGGGTCAGCGAGATTGCTGAGGGTCATCGCACCGGGATCCTCCAGCGCCTCGACGATCTGCGGCTCAAACGGGCGGAAGAACTCGCAAGCGGCGCGAGCGCTCAACCGAGCGCCCTCGATCTCGCCGCCATGCACGACCTGTTTCGATTGTCAGTCCTGTGGCGCGATCTGAAAGAGTCAGCGACCGGCGCCACGGCGCTCACGCGGGACGGACTGGCGTGGCCGGCCGACCTTCCGGGGCGCGAGGCGGCGGCGCTTCGTGATTCGCTCCGCCGGGCTGCGGCGCTTGCCTCCTCCGGCGGAGTGCAGTTCCAGCGAGCGGTCTCCGGCGCGCGGCGCGAGGCGGCGGGTGCGATCATCCTTGCCCACCTGATGCGCGAGATTCCGCCGCGCGCGTCCGAGCCGCGAGGATGCGTCGCCGCGCTCGACCTCGTCGCAACCCATTGCTCGGCGAAGCGGCGGGAAGCGTCGGCCCGCGGCCGCATTCCGCAGTGGTGTGCGCTCCAGTTCGAGGCCGACCAGCCCGGAGGAGATGAAATCCGAACGTACCGGAAGTTCCTCTCGGAGCGCATCGCCGAGGCGCTCTGGAGCGGCGCCGATGATTGACCACGACGCTCGGTTCGAAAAATGATCCGACCCGCAGCGGATCGCCCGGGTCGGATGAATGCATCGAGTGAACGGACGATTCAGCGCTTCGAGAACTGGAAGCGTCGGCGGGCGCCGGCCTGGCCGTACTTCTTACGCTCGACCTCGCGCGGGTCGCGGGTGAGGTAGTTGTTCTGGCGGAGGATGGGCTCGACGTTGGCGTCGTAGATGCGCAGGGCCCGGGCGAGTCCGAGGACGATGGCGCCGGCCTGCCCCATGTAGCCGCCGCCTTTGGTGGTGACCTGTACTTCGAGTTTGCCGAGCATGTCGGTTGACTTGAGCGGGGCCACCACGTCGGCGCGATCGCGCTCTTCAGTGAAGTAGTCGTTGACCTCGCGGCCGTTGACCTTGAAGGCGCCGTCGCCGGGGCGGATGCGGACGCGGGCGATGGCAGTCTTGCGGCGACCGGTGCCCCACCACCAGCCGAACTTCTGCGCTTCGGGGCCGTGCTTGAATGCCACGACGCGGGGTTCGGGAGACGCGGTTGCCGTGGGGATGCCAAGACCGGTGGAGGCTTCACTCATCACTGTGCTCATGGGAATCTCGGTGGACGGGGGAGGAGGCTCAGACGGCCATTGCCGCCGGCTGCTGTGCGTGGTGGGGATGATCGGGGCCGCGATAGACCTTCAACTTCTTGGCCATGCGCCGGCCGAGGCGACCCTTGGGAAGCATGCGCTGGACCGCTCGCTCGATGACGGACTCGGGCTGGGTGCGGATGAGTTCGCCGTAGTTGCGGGCCCGCAGTCCGCCGGGGTGTCCGGAGTAATCGAGGCGCAGCCGCTGCTCTTCCTTGCGGCCGGTGAGGACGATTTTCTCGGCGTTGGTGACGACGATGTAGTCGCCGGTGTCAACGTGAGGAGTGTAGGTGGGCTTGTGCTTGCCCTGAAGCACCGTGGCGAGTTGGGCGGCGAGGCGGCCAAGCACCTTGCCCTCAGCGTTCACATGATGCCAGTTGTTCTGAATCTCGCCTGTCTTGGCGATGTAGGTCTGCCGCGGCATAAGACTGATCCTTAGATGCAAAAAATCGATCCGATCGGGCTGGAACGCCCGTTTCGGGAAGACTGGAAGCATAGCGCCAAGCCCGGCGTCGTCAACGGGTCTGCATCCGTGCTGCGGGGGGAATCTCCCGCGGCGTGCCGTGCGGCGGGCGAGTGCGGCCGGTACCATTGGCGGCGTGAACGACCCCTGGTCCACCCCGAGCGAGCCTTCGAGCCAGATGATGAACCCATGGGGTCAGGGATTGGCCAGCCAGCTTCCTTGGCGCGGGCCGACTCCTCATCCGCTCCCAGCCTGGCTGCTCATCGTTCTGGCCGTGTCGGCAGTCGTTCTCCTGGGACGGATGGAGCGGGCGGCGACGAAACCCGATCCCCGCGCCGGCAACGCGCTCGTGGAGATTCAGGCCAAGATCGTATTCGCCGGCACGTCGCTCGGCGGCGTTGCAGAGACGATGGACGCCTCCGAGTACGCCGACCTCGCGCCGACGCCCGGAATGGCGTGGAGGCTGGCGGCGTTCGAGGCGGCGACTTGCACCAACCCGGCCATGGTGGAGGAGGATCTGCTGCCTTTCATCGAGTCTTTCGATGATCAGGTGGCCACGCTCGGTGCGGAGGCAGTTCAGACTCATGAGGCCGTCAAACGCGCCCTGCGCGACCCTGCCGCGCTTGATGCGGCGCAGTCCCGGCTGCTGGAGGATCGACTGGGCTGGTTCGGCCGTGTACTGATCTCGCACCGGTCAGGCTCGCGCGACGCGATGCGGGCGAAGGCGGAGAGCGAGGCGCAGCGGGTGCTGTGGATCGCGGTGGGCGCGGTGGGCGCGGCGGTAGTGGCGCTGCTGTGCGGCTTTGTGCTCATCATCATCGCGCTTGTGCAGTATCTTTCGCCGCGCCAGCCGCTGCTATTCGAATCGCCGGCGCCTTCAGCGCCGGGAGCGATCTACCTCGAAGCGACGGCGCTGTACCTGACGCTTTACGTTGGGCTGGCGCTTTTTGGCGGTCTCATCCTCGGCGCCGCAGCCAACCCGATGTTCGTGGGAGCCGCGATGCTGACGCTGGCGTCACTCGCGGGCGTCGTGTGGCCGATGGTCCGGTTCCGCGACGCTTCGGCGGCGCGGCGCGACTTGGGCTTGACATGCGGGCGGGGCGTGTTGCGGGAAGTGGGGGCGGGGGTCGTCGGCTACGTTGCCTGCCTGCCGATCCTCGCACTCGGGATCGTCGTTTCAATGGCATTGGCGCTGATCCATGCGCTGTTGGCGAAGGGTTTCGGCTGGGAGACGGCGCAGGGGCCGGAGGCGCTGCACCCCATCGTGGAGTGGGTCGCTTCGGGGTCGTCGGCGCAGTGGATCGCGGCCCTGATGCTGGCGGCCGGGTTCGCTCCCTTTTTCGAGGAGATCATGTTCCGCGGGGCGCTGCTCAGCGGCGCAGCGCGCTCGTTGGGAACCTCTTCCGCGATCTTCGTCATGGCGTTCATCTTTGCCGTGATTCATCCGCAGGGTTGGGTGGGAGTTCCTGCGCTGATGTCCATCGCCATCGCCTTTGGGCTGCTGCGGATGTGGCGTCGCGGATGCCTGATCGCACCGATGACGGCGCACGCGCTGCACAACGGTTCGATCGTGACGGTGCTGATGCTGCTGCTGTGGTGAGGGGGGCCCCGCAACTTCCGATGCCTGTGGGGCGTACACTCTCCTCGTCCATCGCCGGGCCGGCTCCGCGGCCTGGGCGGTCAGGCGACATCTCCCGGAGCGATGCTGAACATGGCCGGCCCGCATCTTGAAGTTGACATGGACGGCGAGGCCCATCGCGTGGAGTTTATGGGCCGCGCCATCACCATCGGCCGCCACCGCGACAACGTCGTGCCCATCGACGATGATCGAGCCAGCCGTTTTCACTGCGTCATCGAATCCGTGCCGGAGGGCTTTCGCGTTCGCGATCTGGACTCGCGCAACGGCACGAAAGTCAATGAGGCTTCAATCCAGACCGTTGTACTGCGCTCGGGCGACTTCGTCCGCATCGGCAAGACGCGATTCCGCTTCGTGGATCCGGACCAGGCGATGCTCGACGTTCCGGAGGTGGAGGCGGAGGTCGAGGCGGTTCGCCGCGCGCCGCAATTGCATCGCTCGGCTCGATCGGATGAACCCGGTGAGGGCGTCGCGCTGGGCGGCGCCGATGATGCGGTGGACTACAACGCGCTGCTCGAGGGATTGTCGCCGGCGCCCGAGGCCGCTTCGACGAGGGCGTACGAAGAGGTGCTGCGCGACCTGGCGCGCACGCCCCAGCAGCCGCAAGCGGACCGCCAAGATCTCGAACTGCTCGGCGCCTCCGGCCGCTCGCTGACAGCCGCCGAGGAAGGGTCAGGCAAGAGGTCGGGGAAGAAGGGCGAGACCGACTCGGAGAGCCGGGGCGGCATCAACCTGCTGCGCCTGCTGCTCCTGGCCTGTGCGCAGGTGGGCGCCACGGACCTCCACGTCGAAATGCGGACGGATGATGTCTTGTGCCGCCTGAGGGTGGACGGGACGATGGTCGATGCCGTGACGCTTCCCAAAGCGGTCGCCGCCAAACTCATCGGCGTCGTCAAGGTGCTCAGCGACATCGACATCGCCCAGCGCCTCATCGTGCAGGAGGGGCACTTCTCGACGCGCCTGGACGGGCGCCGCATCGACTACCGCGTGAGTTTCACCCCCTCGATGTACGGCCAGAAACTCGTCTTGCGCATTCTCGATCTCGCCAACGCCCCGCAGTTCATCGCCGATCTCAATCTCCCCGGCTGGATGGCCGAAAAGGTCAAGCGCATCTCGCGTCAGGATTCGGGAATGCTTCTGGCCTGCGGGCCGACCGGTTCGGGCAAGACGACCACCCTCTACGCCGTGCTGCGCGAGATCGACGCCCGCCAGCGCAACGTCATCACCATCGAAGACCCCGTCGAGTACCACCTCGAAGGCGTGACGCAGATTCCAATCGACCAGCACAAGGGCAACACCTTTGGTACGCTGCTGCGCTCCGTGTTGCGGCAGGATCCCGACGTGATCCTGCTCGGGGAGGTCCGCGACCAGGAGACGGCGGCGATCGCCATGCAGGCGGCCATGACGGGGCACCTGCTCCTCTCCACGCTGCACGCCAAGGATTCGATCGGGACGATCTTCCGGCTGCTCGACCTCGGAGTTGAGCCCTACCTTGTGGCGTCGAGTCTCAACCTGGTGCTGGCGCAGCGGCTGATTCGGCAACTCTGCCCGCACTGCCGCAGTGCGCGCAAGCCCACGCCCCAGCAGAATCTCCGCATGGGGCGCTTCGTCGAGGGGGTCAGCAGCATCTACTACCCCGTCGGGTGCCCGCGCTGCTTCGAGACGGGCTACGCGGGCCGGCGGGCGATCTTCGAGTTGCTCGTCGTGACCGACGATCTCCGCGACATCATCCTCAAGAATGCGACGATTGCCGACATCCGGGCCGCGCTGCAACTGACCATGTTCACGACGCTGGCGCAGGCGGGCTACCAACTCGTGGCGGACGGAGTCACCTCGGCGGACGAGGTGGAGCGAGTCGCGGGCGTCGAGTGACCAAGCAGAAGCGAAGGCGCAAGCGGGGTTCGATGACGCCTCGCTCTATCGCTTGCGTCTTCGCTTGAATCTCGGACCTGGAGTTCGGGTAGGGGAGAAAAAAACCGCCTCGCCGATGTTTGACCACCAGCGAGACGGGCACAGGGAAACTCCGCGGCTCTTGAAGTTCGCACGAGACGGCATTGCACCGGCACGCGGAACGGCCGCGGAAGTTCAAACAACATCAGAACCGGCGCCGGGACGCCTCAGGCTCCCGGTGCGGGGCATTCGGTCCGCCTTGGGCGGGCCGCCTTACCAGACGCCGATCACTACAAGCATAACTCAAGAAACACCGGATTGTCAACTGAAACCTTCAACTTTTGCCCACAAGGGCAAGTTTCTCTCCCGTCCGGGGTCTTTCGCCGCACCCGATGGCTGGACACTCGAACCGTGCCGCCTACAGTGGGCGTCCCGGAAATGACGCCGGACGCACTCAGAACGCCCTCCCAGGCTCCAAGGACGACCCCTCATGGCCAAGTCACCCCAGCCCGGCTCCCGGTTGACCCTCACCATCACCAAGGCTCCCTCACGACCCGACGACGTGGACACCCTCCGCCGCCTCATGCGCATGGACACCCGAATGCAGGCGGCGCTGGAGCGGGCCGGCCTCACCCGCCGGCGCACGACCGAGTCGCATCAGCGCGGCGGCCGCCAGTGGGCCGTGCGCCATCGCGTGGGAAAACTGGTCCATCCCGTGGTGGGTGCCTCCTGGACGCTGGCGTACCGCCCGCAGATCGTTCCGGACCTGGCGGCGGTGGCCAAGTTCATTTCGATCAAGCCCTGAGCGGCCCGAAGTCTCGCGGCCCCGCGTCATTGCCTCACCGGGACGATGGCGGCCTCTCATAGATCAGGCGAACGGTGTTGCCCGGCGGCTCGAACTCAACCCGGGTCATGTACGCGCGCATGAGCAGCAGTCCCCGCCCCGTCGGACACTCCAGGTTCTCATCAAGCGTCGGATCAACGACGGCCGTCGGATCAAACCCATCGCCCTGGTCGGTGATGCGCACGCTGGCGCCGGCGTCATTGACGAGGTGGGCGACCTCGATCACGCCGTCGGGGCGATCGCGGTTACCATGGTGGATGGCGTTGCTGACGGCCTCTTCCCAGGCGAGTCGAAAGGCGAAGGTCGCGGTTTCGCTCAGCCCGTGGGCGAGCATCTGAGCGATGATCGTCTCACAAAGGGCTTCGATCTGGCCGCGATCGTGGCCGAGGGTCCGGACCGCGCTCCTGGGCGGATCGCCCGGCCTCTCGCGACGTTGCTGCGGTGGCGCCATGGTGCGCCTCACTTCCCGGCCCCGCCGCCGCCCGCGCTGAGCCAAACGCCTGATGGCGGCAACCCTCACGGGCCGACGGCCTCGTGCTTACGCGAAACTCGCCAGCGCCTCGCGCGTCCCCGGGTGAATCTGAAAGAGGCGATCGAGGCGCGTGATGTGGAACACCTCGATGATCTGGCTGTTGATGTCCGCGAGGCGAAGTTGGCCGTCCTTGCTCTTGATCCGGCTGTTGATCGTGATGAGCGCGCCCAGGGCCGCGGATGAGAGATGGTCCACGTTTGCGAAACTGATGAGCAGTTTCGGGTTGGGGTCATCGTTGACGAGGGCGCCGATCTCCTCGCCGATCTGGGCGATGTTCGCCTCGTCGAGGATGTTGCGGTCCACGAACTCGACGATCGTGATCTGATCCTGTTTTCTGATTCGCAGACGCGACTGCTGTGCGGTCATCGAAGGAGGCTCCTCTCGGGGATTCGGCTCCAGCGTAGGGGAGAGCCGCCGCGCGAGTCAAGACCGGCGTCGAAACTGCCGTGAAAAATCAAGCGGGCGACGGGACCGGCCCGTCGCCCGCGAAAGTCGGCCCGACGCCTGGGTCAGAAGGAGGTGTTGAACCCGCCGGCCCGCAGCGAGTCCAGAAGGCCGGGGTAGAGCAGGTCTTCCTGCTCCTGCTGGATGATGATTGTCGGCTTGAGCAGGATCAGCAGCGTCTTCTCCTCGACCGTGTCGATGCGGTTCGTGAAGAAACGGTTGATGATGGGAATCTTCGAGAGAACGGGCACGCCCGTCTCGACCTGAATGTCGTTGCGGATCGTCTGCCCGCCGAGCAGGATCGTCCCGCGGTCGGGAACGCTCACGGTCGTGTTCACCACGGAGACCTGGGTGACGGGCTGCTGAATCTCGGCGGTGTTGACGATGACGTCGTTGGGCTCTCCGGAATCGAAGACGCGCCCGCCCACGACGATGGGGATCGACGTCGAGAGGAGATCGATGAGCGACGAATTGCTGATGCTCACCGTCAACGTGACGTAGCGGCGGTCGGCGGAGACGGTGCCCTCCACGTCGAGCACGACGCCTTCGTTGATGGCGTTGAGCGTGGGATCGAAGCCCGCCGATGATTCGCCGACGACCGGGTTGAGTTCGGAGATGAAGAAGCGGCTGGTGGTGACCTGCACGAAGGAGCGCTGGCCGTTGAAGAAGGTGATCTTGGGTGAGGTGATCTGATTGCTGCGGCGGTCGGCCTGGGTCGCCTTGATGAGCAGGTCCACCTGAATGTCATTGAGGAAGGAGATGCCGTAACTGAACGCAGGTTCGCCCAGCAGGAGGTCGGCGGCGATGCTCTCTCCCGGAGGGCCGAAAATGCTCTCGGCCATTCCAAGCGTGTTGTTCTGAATGCTCGACGGGCTCCAGGTTCGACGCTGGCGATCGAAGACCCCGCTCGCGGGAACAAACCGCTCAAAGCCCTCGCGGCCGTCGGCGCCGATGACGCCCGTAGGAATCAGGTCGAAGATCGAGGTGTATTGGCGCTGTCCCGCGCCTCTCTGGATTTCGCCGGAAACCGGATCGGTGAACAGGTCGATGGGGAGGATGTTCGGATCCAGGGCGGCGGCCCGCTGGAATTCGCTGCCGCCGAAGTAGATGTCCAGGTCGATGCCGACCTGCTCGAACCAGGACTCGTTGATGGTCAGGAAGCGCGAGTCCACGTGGATCTGGATCGATTGAATCTCGCGGAGTTTGCTCAGCAGGTTGGAGATGGCCTGGTGATTGCGAGCCGTGTTCTTGATGATGAGGTTGGAGTTCATGGTCAGGATGGTCCCGACGTCTCCGCCGTTGCTCTGCCATGAGGTGCTGTCGATCGTCGTGGTGATGACTTCGCGGATCTTCTCCAGGAGTTCCTCGCGACGATCGCGCCCCCGGTCGTACTTCTGTACATCTCCCGTGCCGAAGAGCGAAGCCTTGAGGTTCTCCTGGCGCTCTTGTTTGCGATTCAGTTCCGCTTCGAGATTGAGCGAGGAGGCGTTGTCGAAGTGGGGCACGTTGACGAGCAGATCGCCGATCGTGTAAATGCGGACGACCGGATTGGCCGCGAGACGCTCGCGGGTGGAAATCATGAGGATGCCGTCCTGGACTGCAAATTCGGGGCGGGCCGAGGGGTCGGGGCTGAGTTGCGCGAGCGTCCGCTCGAGGACGACGCGAAGGTTGACCTGGTCGTTGAGGCGCAGATTGATGGGCATGTTGCGGTCGATGAAGTTCTCTTCGAGTGGTTTCCACTCGACGTCGATGTTGACGTTGGCGACTTCGCCGATCCAGGTGAGGACGTCTCCCAGGGGCGTGCCGCGGAAATCGACGTTGGCGCGCTGGCTGGCGAGGGCGTTCCACACCTTGCGATCCGCCTCGGAGTCGTTATAGGCCATGTCGGAACGCCGCGCGGAGAGGTTGGGCCAGTCCAGCGGATATTCGATGATTCCGCGCGGAGGGAGCGCGGCTTCCTGCTGGACGATCGCGTTCTCGACGTGCCGCCTGTCTGCGTCCCGCTTGAGAACATCGTACTGGCGCAGGCTGCGCAGATCCTGGAGGGTGTCGCGCAGCGCCAGGCCCGCGGGGTTTCCGGGATTCTCGAACAGAAGGGAATTGCACTCGAGCAGGGCCTCGTCATAGCGCTGGGCCGCCTGGAGATTGTGGATCGCCAGGAGGCGCTGGGTGATCTTCTGCCGCTGCTCCGCCTCGAGGCGGTCCTGACCGGCTCGGCGTTTTTCATCAGCCTCCCGGGCCGTGCGATTGATCTCGGCGAGATCCGCGGCGCGCTTGGCGGTGTCAATCTCAGAGGCCAGCCTCACCGTCTGCTCGCGCATGGACACGTAATCCTGCGCCGGGAGGATGGTGCGGCCGTCCTGAGCGCGATTGCGCGCCTGGATGACGTAGTTCATGGCATTGGTGAAGTCGCTCGCGGCCAGGTTGGCGCGGGCCTGTTGCATCAGGTTGTTGAACTCAGCCGTCAACTGTTGGACCTGCACCTGGATGGTCTCCCGCTGGCGCGGGAGAATGTCGCCGACGTTGAGCATGTCCTGCGCCTTCTGAAGGCCGTCGCGCGCCGCCTGATTGTCCGGCTGCACGGCAAGCACCTTCTGGAACAACTCCACCGCCGCCGCATACTGCCCGTTGCTCAGCGCCCGCTGCGCTTCGTCGAAGTTGATCTTGGCGTTCGCCTGCTGCGCCTGGTAGATGAGGTCGCCGTTCTTGTTGTCGTCGGTGGGCGGTTCCTCCGCCGGCGGATCCTGGGCGGGCGGATCCTGATCCTGCATGACGCCGACGTTGACCACCGGAGTGGCGAACTTGCCGCGCTGCGCCTCGAGCGTGGTAATCTGCTCGATGTAGCGCGCCAGATCCTTCTGCTGATCGAGATCGAGCGAGACGCCCGAGTTGTAGACGAGCATCAGTCCGGCCTTGGCCTCGCCGAAGTTTCCGGCGTCGAAGGCGCTGATGGCCTTCTGGAGGCTCAGGGGGATGTGCGGCGCGACCTTGGCCTGCGCCTCATGCACCTCGGCGAGCATGACCTGCGCCTTGGCCTTCTGCTCGGGAGTAGACGCCTGCGACTTGCGAATGGACTCGAGGTGCGACGTGGCGGTGCGGTAGTCGCGCTGTTTGGCGGCGAGTTCCGCCCTCATCAGTCGAAGATCCGCCTCGGGCATCGAGCGCAACTGCTCGTCGATGCGGTTGATCATGCCCAGCAGTTCCTGGCGCTCGGCCCGTTCAAGTTGCGTGAGGTCGGCGCGGAGGAGCACTTCGCGCGCCTCGAGCATTCGACCCTTGGTGAACAATTGCGTGCCCTGGGCGTACAACTCCTGGGCCGTCGGTTGCGGCGGCGTCGCCAGCGACGTGGAGCCGATGAACAGCGACAGGCCGAGTGTGCATAGTCGAAGCCAGTGGGGGGTGCTCTGCTGATTCATGGTGGCTGATGTCCCTTCAAAGATGGGTTCGGTCAAGGTCTCGCGTCCGAGGCGACGGCCGCGAAACCGATCTCGCTCCGGCAATCCAACCGCAAATGCGAATCGCCTCCCGGTCCCCGGGCGGGGCGATCGACTCCTCTTCTCGAATCGGGGGTCCGCTCCAACCGCTTGCATCCACCCCGATTGCGGACGAAAGGCTACCACCCTCGACGCGCCGATGCAAGTCCAGCGCCCTACAGGATTCCGGATGCCCCGGATCGGGCCTTTGGGTTGAAAGCGATTGCTTTTTCTGATTTTCGGACAGGAAGCGCCGCAGGCTTCGCCTCCGGGCGACCGCAGCGCCCGCCATGGCCCGGTCTCGCCTCCCCTGGGCTGAGCCGAAAGCGTGACTCGGCGGCCGGTGCGCAGCGCCTCACAGTTCGGGAATGTCCGCCTCGGTGGTGGCGATCTCGCCGCGCTCGAAGCGCTCCTTTTCCCTGGCGACCCAGGGAATGGTCGGCGCGTTGCGCTCCATCCAGAGGGGGATCGGCGTGCGGAGGCCCTTCTTGTCCAGTTCAGCGAACTCGACGATCATCTCCTCGCGCGTGTACGACGAGAGGTCGTGGTTCTTGCCCATGTGAATGCAATCGGTGGGGCAAGGCTCGGTGCAGAGCCCGCAGAACATGCACTTCTGGTAGTCGATGGCGAAGCGGAGCAGGTCGCCGCCCGTGGCCGTGCCGACCTTCTTGTCGATCTTGCGCGGCGCGGACTTGTCGATGTAGATGCAGTCGACGGGGCAGGCCTTGGCGCACATGTCGCAGGCGATGCACTTTTCCGCCTCGAACTCGTGAATCCCCCGGTAGCGAGGCGCGAAACTGATGCGCTCGAAGGGGTAGCGAATGGTGACGACGGGGCTGAAGCAGTATTTGATGGTGATCTTCATCCCGATGAGGATGCTCTTCATCATCTCGTAGATGCCGCCGAAATGGCCTTCACTCGCAAGCGTGGACATCGGTGAGGTTCTCCGCGGTCCATCGGGCCGCATGGCTGAGGCGACGGGCGGGCCCGTTCATTCCGGTTCGATGAGAGCAATGACGATGCGGACATCGGGGCGGGCGGAATCCCCGGACGGCGCGAGGCAAACCGGCCGGATCATGATCGGCCGGCCATCCGCTGGTCGAAGTGCTGGCGCAGTTCTTCAGACATGTACAGGATTCGCTTGCAGGACGGGCAATTGGCGAGCGTCGAGCGCCTCAGCAGCACGCTCACGAGTTCGACGGGAACGGTCATGTTGCACGCGCCGCAGCAATACTCCTGGCGGCGGCGATCCTCCTCGATGATCTCAGCCATCGCCTCGCCTTCGTTGCGCCGAGCCAATTGCTCGAAGTCCGCGAGGGCGGCCCCGGGCACCGCCGCGATCGCGGCTTTGCGGCTCTCCTTCAACTCCGCCAGTCGCGCCGCGATTTCGGATTCTTCGCGATCCAACTGGGCGACCGCCACATCATGCACCTTGCGGCGCTGCTCCATCTGCGACTCCATCTCCGCGATCTGCGCGTTCATCGCGTCCACCTTGCCCAGCGCCTCGAGGGCTTCGGTCTCGAGTCGCTCGCGATCGGCCTTGAAGGTGTTGAGTTCAGTCAGGGTGGCCTTGTACTCTTTGGCGGAATTGGCCTCGTTCATGCGCTTGCGAAGCGACTCGATGCGCTCGTCGAGTCCCTTGACGTCGGTTTCGAGATTGGCGGCGGTGGCGGCGATCTGCCTGGCCTGCGTCTGGGCGGCGCGGCGCCGGGCTTCCAGTTCGCTCAACTGCTGCTTCTGGGACTGGGCGTACGTGCGGGCGGCGTGGACCCGCGTCGTCAACCCCTGAATCTGCTGATCAATGCGATAGAGGTGCAGGAGTCTGTCCGTAATCGACATCTGTTGCGGCTCCGCGACGGTCATAGGTTGGATCATAGCAGCCAGGCCGGCTCGACGCGCGCGATTTCGCCGGGTGGGGTCGCAGGGGGCTACGTCATGGCCGTGAGCAGCCAGTACGCGACCGGCCCGGCCAGCAGCGGCGAATCGAGCACGTCCAGCGCCCCGCCCATGCCCGGAATCAACCGCGACGAGTCCTTCATGCCCGCATCGCGCTTGAGGAGGCTGGCGATCAGATCGCCCAACTGGCCCACCACGGACAGGCACGCCCCCGCGATCACCGCCTGCCCGGTGGTGAAGGCGTGTTCGTAGAAATGCCCCTCCCCGACCATGGTCGGTCCGATCGAACGACCCCACCACGCGAGCAGCGAGGCGACGAGGATCGACAGGGCGACTCCCCCCGCCAGCCCTTCCCAGGTCTTGCCGGGACTGAGCCAGGGGATGAGTTTGTGCCGGCCGATGGCGCGGCCGGTGAAGTAGGCGCCGATGTCGCAACTCTTGGTGATGAGTACGACCGCGAGCACCACCCACGCCGACTCCCAGCGCCGGATGGAGAGCAGAAAGCCGAGCATGAAGCCGAGGTAGATCATGCCGAACATCGTGCCTCCCGCGGCCGCGACGACGCCCTCGACGCGGCGCTCCCGGCTGTGGTAAAAGAGCGACACGAGGAACATCGCCACCAGCGAGGTGCCGACGATCGCGACCGCCTGCGCGGCGTCCGTGGAGTAGGGCATGGCGAAGTGCAGGAGCAGGCCGAGTTCGGCGGCGAAGCACGTCAGCCAGGTCCGGGCGCGCACGTCGTTGGCGCGGAGGATGCGCGTCAACTCCCAGGAGGCGAAGGGGATGATGCACACGGCCAGCGCCAGCAGCGCCAACCCGGCGGGGAGATAGGTCCGGCCGCCGAACAGATCGCTCCACGCTCCGGACAGCACGACGTAATCCAGCCGGCTGTCCACCCAGAAGACGAGCAGCAGCAGGGCGATGAAAAGCGTGCCGAAAATGAGCCGCGGCTTGAGCAAGGACAAAGGATAGGAAGCCCGCGAATGATCGACGAAGCAGCCGCAGCGTGTGGAGAATCGAGGTACCTCAATCAGGAGTGTGGGTGAGGCTTGACGAGACTGGTTGCCGATGTCGGCAAGGCGCGGGCGCCGTCGTTGGTGCGAACCAGGATGCCCGTGAGCGGATCGATGCGCTCGACGATGCCGGTGATTCGTTCGTGGCCGATGGTGAAGGTCTGCATCGTGCCGGTGAGAAGATCGCGCCGGGCGAAGGCATCGCTGATCTCGTCGTCGCTGCGTGCGAGATTGACGCCCAGTCCCTGGATGAGTTGCGCAATCACGTCGATCCGATCAACCTCCGTGCCGATCAACTGGCGCAGACTGATGGCGATGCCGGCGAGTTCAGTCGGCCAGTCGGTCTGGTTGACATTCACGCCGACACCGATGAGGGCGATGAGATCGAGTTGTTCGATGAGGATGCCGGCGAGTTTGCGGCCGTCCGCGATGATGTCGTTGGGCCAGCGGAGACCCAACTGTCCGCCCGCGAAAGGTTCGAGCCCTTCGCACACGGCCACTGCGGAAGCGATCGAAAGGCGCTCGGGCGTTTGAGCCGCGACACTGAGCGTCAGCGCCGCGCCCTGCCCGCGATCATCCGCCCAGTGCCGACCGAGGCGGCCCCGACCGGCGGTCTGACGCCGCGCCGTCACGAGGCAGCCCGGCCGACCCTCTGCCAGGCGGCGGCACTCATCCTGCGTCGAAGCGGTCGCATCGAGAACGACAATGCGGCTCACCAACTGCTGGGTCGCAGCGCCCAGCGACGACTGCAATGCCTCGCGCCACGCGAGCGAATCACTCATGGCACGAAATCCAGGCCGAGATCAAGGTGGGCGGCGGAGTGCGTCAGGGCGCCGACGGCAATGCGATCCACGCCGGTCTCGGCGATGCGCGCGATGGCTTCGAGCGTGACGCCGCCTGACGCTTCGAGTTCGATTTCGGGACTCGCATCGTCGCGCCGTTTCACCGCCTCGATCATGTCAACGGGCGACATGTTGTCGAGGAGGATGATGTCGATGATGCCCGGCGGACATCGCAGCACCGCGCGCAATTGATCGAGCGAATCGACCTCGACCTCGATGAATCGCAGCGCATGCTCCGCGCGCGCCGGCGCGAGGCGCTCGCTGAGCCAGGCCGTGTGTTCCGCATTGTTGACTTGGGCCAGGTGATTGTCCTTGACGAGAATGGCGTCGTAGAGGCCGAGGCGATGGCAGAACCCGCCGCCGCAGCGCACCGCGTACTTCTCCAGGCCGCGCCAGCCCGGCGTGGTCTTGCGCGTGTCGAAGATGCGGGCGCTCGTGCCGCTGACCGCCTGCACGTAACGCCGCGCAAGCGTGGCGATGCCGCTCAGATGCGCGAGGAGGTTGAGCAGCGGCCGCTCGATCGCCAGCACCTCGGGTAGCGGGCCGCGCAGGGTGCCGGCCGCTTCGCCCCTCTCCACACACTGACCGTCGCGCACGAGCGGGTCGATCGTGGCGCTGCTGCCGTAGGCCTCGATCAGCGCGGGCGCCGCCGCCCAGCCGCAGATGGTGCCCGGCTGCCGCGCGATGACGCTGGCCGCAACGATCGAGTCCGGCAACAGCAGGGAGGAGGTCGTGACGTCGCCGGCGCGATTGAGATCCTCCTCGCGCGCCAATTCAAAGAGCGTGCGCAGCCGCGGAGCGGGATTCAGGAGGTGGAACGCTCCGTCAAGTGGTGCGGCATTGATGTCGGCAAGGGACTCGTCCATGCACGCAAGTGTAGTGAGCCTCGAAGCGCGCCGATCAATCGCGCGCGGACCCTCGAACGAGCGTAACACGAAAGTCGCGAGGGCCTTTCGGTTCGAGACGCACGCGGTCACCCGCCCGGGCGCGTTGCCGTGCAAACCAGGCGCGCCAGGCGCGGCTGCGGAAGATCCGCCGTGACTTGACGATGTCGGTCTCGACGACCTGATCGCCCTCGATGTGCAGGCGAAGCGGGCGGCCCGCCTCGGCTTGCGTCGCGCCTCCGAGGGCGTCCGGGGGGAAACGACCGATGTGCCTGGTCAGGTAGATGTGCCCGTGGCGGATGTTGCCCTCGGTGAGGGGGATGAGCATCGCGCCGTTCGATGCGCCCGCGTCCCGTGCTTCCGGGGCAGTGATGCGCCGTGATTCGCCGCCCTGAACCGCTTGCGGTTTCGCGCCGCCCTCGCGCGGCGCGACGCAGCGCGGATAGACATCCGCGCTCTCGGGCAGGCACTGCCACGCGACCCCGTGATGAGGTTGCATGCGCGGGCCGAAGCGCACGGCCTCGACCTGCCGCACCCAGATGAGCGAGCAGAAGCGGCAGTCGCGGCGGGATTGCCAGAAGGCGGCGTCGGCGCCGATCCACTCGTTGTAATCGCGGCGGATGCGGGCCAGGTCGCGCGGGGTGAGATCGCCGAGGAACAGGACGTGATCGGCGACGCCCGAGCCGCGAAAAGGCCCGCCCGACTGCTTGAAGTACACCCGCTCGCCGACCTCGACCGCTTCGTAGGGCACGCGATTGGTTCGCGTGAGGCGCATCTCGATGGTCTTGCGGCCATCGAGGATCGCCTCGAGGTAGAGAGGCTGGAGAATGGCGACGTGGATCATCGGCGACTCCGAAGCGCAGCGCGGAGGGTGACATTCTAACGGGTTGCCCGCGCCGCGCCTTGCCCTCGCGCGATTCGCACCCTACGCCTTAGGCAATGGACATCACCTTCTACGGCGCCGCGCGCGAGGTCACCGGATCGTGTTTCCTCATTCGTCACAGCGACCATCGCATTCTCTTCGACTGCGGGATGCGTCAGGGATCGAGGGAGGCGAACAGGAAGAATCGCCGCCGCTTTTCCTTCAAGCCTCGTCAACTCGACGCCGTGGTTCTTTCCCACGCCCACATCGATCACAGCGGCTTGCTCCCCAAACTCGTGCGAGAAGGCTACTCCGGGCCGATCTACGCGACGCCGGCGACGATCGCGCTCACGGAAATCCTGTTGCGCGACTCGGCCCACCTTCAGGAAGGAGAGGCCGAGCGGGCCACGCGCCGCAACCTGCGAAAGGGCAAGAACGCCGTGCAGCCGCTCTACACGGATGCCGACGTCGAGAAGACGTTGCCTCTCTTTCGACCGGTTCACTACCAGCGCGACGCCACCCCCGTCGAGGAAGTGCTTTTTCGCTTCCATGACGCCGGTCACATTCTCGGCTCGGCGATCACCGAGTTCGAGATCGGCAGCGCGGGGCACATGCGGCGCCTGGTCATGTCCGGCGACCTCGGCCCCGATGAGCAGGCGCTGATGAACGAACCCGCGATTCTGGATCACGCCCATGCCGTGGTGATGGAGTCAACCTACGGTGACCGCGACCATCGCGACCGGGAGGAGACGCTCGGCGAGTTCGAGGAGGTGCTCAAGCAGGCGAGCAAGACCGGAGGGCACGTCATCATCCCGTCCTTTGCGGTCGGGCGGACGCAATCGCTCATCTACCGCCTCGCCGAACTCGACCGCGCGGGCCGGCTTCCCTTCCGGGAGGTCTACGTGGACAGCCCGATGGCGCTCTCCACGACGAATCTCTACTGCCGGCACGAGCGACTCTTCGACGAAGAGACGCTGGACCTGATCGAGAAGGGCTTTCGCCTGTGCGACCTGGACTTCGTCCACTTCACGCGAAGCGTCGAGGAGTCGCGGGCGCTCAACGAACTCAGGCGGCCGGCCATCATCATCAGCGCCAGCGGCATGTGTACGGGCGGGCGCATCCTGCACCACCTCAGGCACAATCTCTGGCGCGACAATGCGCACGTCATGTTCGTCGGCTTTCAGGGTCGCGGCACGCTCGGCCGGCAACTCGTTGACGGCGCCAAGTCGGTGCGCATCTACGGCGAGACGATCGCCGTCAAGGCCCGCATCCACACCATCAACGGCTTCTCCGCCCACGCCGGACGCAGCGACCTGCTTCGCTGGCATGATGCGTTCACCAAGGGCAATCCGCAGACGATGCTTGTGCATGGCGAGGAGGAGGCGATGGAGTCGCTCGCCAAGGCGATCGAGAAGCGTCGCCACCGCAAGCCGCACATGCCCAGGGAAGGTGAGACGATTGAGATCGGGCGCGATTGAATCGCGCCGCGGGGTGCCGTCGTCTGAGCGACGCCTTGGGAGCGAAGGCCACGCGAGCGCGGGATCGTCGTCGAATCGGTTGGCAGCGTCATGCGCCGGATCGCGTGTCCTTCCGGTCGCAAAGCCTCCCTCCAGACCACGGCTCCCTCAATCGTCCGGCTCGGCGCGGAGTTTGGCCAGCACCTCGCGCAGCGTCTCGCGCCAGTGGCGCGGCGGCGACGTGAGAAATGATCTGAGCCGGGTCAGATCGAGCGTCGAGTACGCCGGGCGCTGCGCCGGCGTCGGATACTCGCTGCTCGCGCAAGGCTCCACCACGCCATCGGGCACGCAGGCGTCGCGGATGGCGCAGGCGAACTCGCACCACGTCGTCTCGCCGTCGTTGGCGGCGTGGATGGTCCCGCGGCAGTCGCTCCGGATGAGTTCGAGGGTCATGGCGGCGAGATCGTCCGCCGAGGTCGGCCGGCCGCGCTGATCGTCGATCACGCGCAACGCTCGGCCGTTGAGCAGCCGATCGAGGATCGTGCGAGCAAAGTTGCGCCCGTGCGCCGCATAAAGCCAGGAGGTGCGGATGATGAGGTGCTCGACGCGCGATTCGCGCACGGCGATTTCGCCGGCGAGTTTCGATCGGCCGTAGACGTTGATGGGATCAGTGGGATCGTCCTCGCGCCACGGCCGATCGGACCGGCCGTTGAAGACGTAGTCTGTCGAATAGTGCAACAGGCGGATGGAGCGCGCGGCGCACTGGCGCGCCAGTTCGCCGACCGCGTCGCCGTTGACGAGCATCGCTTCCCGCTCGTCGCTCTCAGCGCCATCCACGTTCGTGTAGCCGGCGGCGTTGATGACCCATCGTGGCGTTTGCTCATCGAGCATGCGTGCCGTCTGCCGTGCGTCGGTGAGGTCCAAGTCAGTCTGGCTGAGAAAGGTCCAGTCGGAATCACCTCCGCAAGCCGTCGCGCGATGGAGAATCGAAGTGGCGAGCATGCCGCCGGCGCCGAGAACCGTGATGCGATCATTCATGATGGACGGCGCGCCTTGAGGTGGTGGTAGGTTTCCAGGCCCGCGCGCCAACTCGGCGCCATGGGATGCGCGGGTCGCAAAGCGACGGTGGCGGAGAGCAAAGCGCCCATGAGGCGCAGTTCCCACGCCGGCCGGTGCTTGGCCAGGTAGGTGATGAGGCTGCGGCGGGTGTGGATCTGCCGCTGCGCGTCGGCGGGTCGCTGGGCGTTCGGGGCGGTGTGAATGACCTTCCAGCGCGGCTCGAAGCGGCGGCGCCAGCCCCGGTCGGCCAGACGCCGGCACAGGTCCGTCTCTTCATAGTCCAGGAACATGCTCTCATCAAAGCCGCCGACCTCCCTGAAAGCGCTGCCGCGAAGCGCCAGGCATGAGCCCGTCGCCCAATCCACATCCGTGGCGCGCTCGGGCGTGGCGAGATACTTGCGCGTGCGCCGCGGCCGCAACCGACCGAGCAGAAGGCGCGGCAGCGTCGGAAAGGCGCCGACGCTCGGCTGGACGCGAGCCGCCCTTGAATCCGAAGACGGATCGAAGAGCATCGGTGCGATCATCGCCACGTCTTCGGACGCTTCGCCGAGCACCTCCAGGAGCGTGTCGATGGCGCCGCCTGGAAAGACGAGGTCGGCATTGCACGCGACAAGCCATTGCGGCCGCTCCGCGGCGGTGAAGAACCCCCGATTCACCGCGCGGCCATAGCCGAGATTCTCGCCGAAGTCCGCGACCGGCGCCCAGGGGAAGGACTCCAGCATGGCGAAGGTTGCGGCGTTCATGAGGTTATTGACGACGATCAGTGAGACCTCGGAGCGCGCCTGAATCTGCGGCTCCAGCGAGGCGAGCAGGGCGAACAGGTCATCGCGACTCTCGCCGCTGGCCACAACGACGAGGGTTACCGAAGGCGGATTGGAGGGAGGAGAGGGCATGATCGGGCTGGCCCGGCCACACCCTGGACGGGTGGGGACGGCGGACTTTGATCCTCGGCCTTGTTGTCATTGGCGCCGGATGGTTGCTATAACCGGTGGATTGTAACGGCCTGCCGGCCACCCAGGCACGGCCGCCCGGGAGCCTCTTGAGTGGATTCGCGCGCGAGCAAAGCCCAGACCCCCGCCCCGCCTGACCGCGAGCCGGTGATGCGCTTCGAGCCACACCGTCTCGGCAAGTTCTGGGATGAGATCAACGTCGGCGACCGCATGATCGACTTTCCCGATCACACCGTCACCATCACGGCGGAGATGGTGGAGGAGTTCGCGCGGCTCACGGGCGATCTCAATCCCCTGCACGTCGATCACGAGTTTGCCGGTCGCAGCGTCTACCGCCGCATCATCGCCCACGGGGCTTTTCTCACTTCGCTGGCCATCGGCCAGTACCACCGCTGCGACTACACCTACGGCACGATCCTCGCGCTCTCCACCCTCTACACCCGATTTCTTCAGCCGGCCTACGTGGGAGACTCGCTCTACATCGAGATGCACGTCGTGGGCAAGTCCGAATCTACCAACCCCAAGCGCGGCATGGCGACCTACAAGGCGTGGATGCGCCGCGCCAGCGATCACGAAGCGATCATCCGCCTTGACTTTGACCTCATGGTGCTGCGGCTGGCGGGACGGCGGGGCCTGGCGCGGCTCGGCGTCACCGACGAAGTTCTCGCCAACCGCCGCTTCCGCTCCAACACCGATCCGCCCCCGCCGCCGAATCTGACCTACCCGTGAAACCCGCGGCAGCGGGGTGTCATATCATTGCGGCCGCCGCCTGGGCTTCGTGCGGTTGTTTCGATCTGACGCGGAAGAGGTTTCCCTGCAATGTCAGACCTGCTGCGATCAACGTCGGGTGAATCCCTCGCGGATTTCAAGTCGCGCTGCGAGCGCGAGTCAACTCCGGGCCTCATGCCCCTGAGCGCCTGGGTGGATGACCGCGGTTGGTCCTTCATGGGCCTCATGGTTGGCATTCTCAGCGGCGGACAGATCAACTACTCGGTCCAGCAGCCCGGCGTCATCAAGGCCTGGCACCTGCACGAACGGCAGACCGATGTCTGGTGCCTTCTGCACGGCTGCATCAAGGCGGCGATCATGACGCGCAACGGCGACCGGCGCTGGACCGTCGCGCTGGGCGAGCGCAATCCCGCCGTGCTGGTGATTCCGCCGGGTCTCTGGCACGGCGCCATGACGATCGGGCCGAGTCAGGCCGGACTTCTCTACTACGTCGATAACGAGTACGATCCGAAGCAGCCTGATGAGCAGCGGCAGGCGCATGATTGGCAGTGGAATCCGTGGATGGTCGTGCCGCGTTGACCATGGCGAGCCGCGACTGCGAGTTCTTGTGAGGTGATGAGACGCCACCCTTGGACCGCTGCGCGCCGCCTTCGGGCGCGGGACCGGCCGCTGTTCCCGACGGTCCTCGCCTTTGGAGAGTGAACACATGCCCAAGCGATCCGCCGCCCGATTCATTCGCTCGCCTGGATTCCTCTCCGGCGCGGCGCGACCGCCGATGTCCCGCATCGCCTTTCAGCCCCTCGAACCGCGCAAGTTGCTCTTCGGCGACCCCGTGTTCGATCTGGGCACGCTCGACGGGCAGAACGGCTTTCGCATTCCCGGCCTCGTCGCCAACGGTCAGTTTGGATTCTCAATCACCCCCGTGGGCGACATGAACGGGGATGGAATCGACGACTTCGCCGTCAGCGCGCCGACCGCGGACGGCTCCCTCCAGGAAGGGCGAATCTACGTCGTCTTCGGAGGCGCCAACGTCGGCGGGAACGGCCAGTTCGATCTCAACGCGCTCGACGGGAGCAACGGCTTCATCATCGACGGCATCGAAGTGGGAGGGCAGGCGGGCTGGAGCCTCAGTTGGGCCGGCGACGTGAACAACGACCAGTTCGATGACCTGCTCATCGGAGTGCCCTTCGCCAACGCGGCCTACGTCGTCTTCGGCGACCCGAGCGTCGGAGAGGGCGGCCTCCTCTCTCTCGGGGATCTCGACGGCAGCAACGGATTCAGAATCAACGGATCGCCGTTCGATCTCATCGGATTCACCGTGGCCGGCACCGGGGATGTGAACGACGACGGATTTGACGACGTGCTGCTCGGCTCGCCGGCGACGTCCAGCGACACCGGCGTGGCCTACGTCGTCTTCGGCAGTGCCGGCGTCGGCGGCAATGGCGTCTTCAGCGTCACCAGCATCGACGGCTCGAACGGGCTCTTCGCACCCGGCGTCAGCGTTGATGACCAGTTCGCCTGGCGCGTTTCAAGCGCCGGCGACGTCAACGACGATGGAATCGCCGACTTCATGATCGGCGAGTTGGGCGGCAGTTCCGGCGCCGCCGGCTCGGCCTACGTCATCTTTGGCGCGTCGAACATCGGCCAGAATACCGCCGGATTCATCGACATCGCCTCGCTGGACGGCTCAGACGGGTTCGTCATCCGCGGCCTGAACACCAATGACTTCTTCTCGATCAGCCTCTCGGGCGGCGGAGATGTCAACGGCGATGGCATCGACGATCTGCTCATCAGCAGCCTCATCCAGAACACCTTCGTCATCTTCGGCGCCGCGGACATCGGCGCAGGCGGCGTTTTCGATCTGGCCTCGCTCGACGGGAGCAACGGCTACATCGCGTTCCTCTCAAGCGGAGCGGCGGTCAGTGTGGCGCACGCCGGCGATCTGAACAATGACGGCATCGGCGACGTCGTCATCGCCGCGCCGGGCGTCGATGAAATCTACGTCTACATCGGCGGTCCGCTTGTAGGAACCGATGGAACCTTCGACGTCGCGAGCGTGAACGGAGAGAACGGCTTCCGGATCGAGGGCGTCCAGATTCTCGGAGGATTCGTCGGGTCGCCCGTGTCGCGCGGCAAGGATCTCAACAACGACGGACGCGAAGATCTCCTCATCGGCGCCGCGGCCGCGGGCCAGAACACCGGTGAGGCGTTCGTCATCTTCGGCATCAACCAGACCGGAGTCAGCGCCCCGTCCGGCCTCACCGCCGCCGCCCTCGACAACATGTCCATCGAACTCCAATGGACCGACACCTCGCTCATCGAGGACGGCTTCGAGATCGAACGATCACTCGACGGCGTCTCGAACTGGATGATGATCGCCTCCGCCCCGCCGAGCAACGGCTCGGGCGGCGTCGTCACCTATCAGGACGGGAATCTCAGCCCGGACACGGAATACTTCTACCGCGTCCGCGCCTTCAACCAGAACTCGAACTCGGCGTACTCCAACGTCGCGTCGGCCACGACGCTCGGCGCCCCCGCCGCCCCGGAGGCGCCAACCTCACTCATCGCCGCGGCGATCTCCGAGTCCGAGATACGGCTCAACTGGCTCGACAACTCGAACAACGAACTCGGATTCAGCATCGAACGCTCGAACGACCCCGAGGGACCGTGGACCGAGATCGACACGGTCGGCCCGAACGTGACGACCTATTCCGACACGAGCGTCGCGCCGGGGCAGACGTTCTTCTATCGCGTGCTCGCGTTCAACGCCATCGGACCATCGGCCCCGAGCAATGTCGCCGGCGCGACGACTTCACCCTCGCAGGGTGGGGAGCGGCGCGTCGAGTTTCTCGATGCCGACGGCGACCTCGTCACCTTCAGTCTGCTGGGAGTGGGCGGGTCGATCATGGTGGCGACCGGCGGCGGCGAGGGCGGCTCGTTCATTGACACCCTCTTCGTCGCCGTCAGTCAGCCCGGCGCCGGCTCGCTGGTCGTCAACATCGTCCGAGCCGCGCAGGGCGACGGCCGCGTGCAGATCGGCCAACTTCAGGGCGACATCGGAAACGGCGATCTGTACGTGCGCGTCGGATCCATCCACTTCGGCCTCGTCGATCTCGTCGGAGGCGGCGCGTGGCTGTGCAACGTCAACCGCGCCGAGTTCGGCGACCTTGGCGAAGCCGCTTCCATCGAAGGGCAGGTCGCCGACCTGCGCCTGCGCGACGTCAACACTTCCGGCGGCATCATCCTCTGCGATGTCTACCGCTTCGGCGCCCGGTCGCTCAACCTCGGCGGCGGCTTCGAGGCGAACTCGGTGTTCATCCTGAGAGTTGACACCGACGCCGACTTCACGCTGACCACGACCTCGGACCTCGGACTGGGGACGATGTTCATCGGCGGCGACGCGGTGATGGGGCTGAACATCCATCGCGCCGCATCGATCAATGTCGCCGGTGATGCCCGGTTCACCGGCTCGTCCGAGATCGTCGATCGTCTCGGCCGCCTCATAATCGGCGGGTCGTGGCTGGGCGGCTCGCTGACCGTCGGCCGCCTCGTCAACAAGTTCGAGGTCATCGGCAACGCCGCCGCGAGCGCGACGCTGACCGCCTCGGGCGGGTGCGTCGTCATCTGCGGCGATTCCTCCGCGACCTTTAATCTCGATCAGTTCGCGCGCTTCATCGTCAAGGGCGATCTCCTCGGCGGGGCGGTGAACTTTACCGATTCGACCGCCGCCGTCGTCTGCATCAATGGCGACTTCGCAAACGGCTCGATCAACGCCGACGAAGCGGGGCTGTGGAGCGTCAAGGTGCTCGGCTCGCTCGCGTCCGCCGCCGACATCGACGTTGACGGGCGCCTCCAGCGGGCGCTGATCCGCGGCAATCTCGACGGAAGCGTCGAGGTCGAATCCGCCGACTGCATCACCGTCTGCACCGACTTCACCGGCTCATTCACCGCCGGCGGATCCGAAGGCGAGGTCGTCCGCAAGTTCATCGTCAAGGGCGCCGCGGACGGCTCGCGCTTTGCCGCCGTCGGCGACGTGAACTGCATCGACTACGGCAAGATGGACGACGCCGAAGTTTTCGTCGGCCTGCCGACGGACTGGAGCGGCGGCTTGCCGACGACGCTGGGCGACTTCCTCCGCCAGTCCATCCTGCGCAAGTTGCAGGTGCGCGGCGAGACGCGCGGCGCCACCATCGCCTCGGCCTCGATCGTCGATCTGTGCCTCAGGGAGATCAGCCCGGATTTGGTGTTCCATCTCGCGGCCGGCCACGTCGATCGCGCCAAACTCATCGTCGAGAATCAGCCTTTCAACCTCGGCCCGGATGCGATCTTCACCGACCTGCCCGTGCGCCAGTACCTCGACATCCAACAACTCTTCGACTCGGGCGGCGTCTGATCCGCCCCGCTCGCCGCGTATGATCCGATGGATGAAGGGAGGTTGAACCCGTGAACAGGAAATACGAAGTGCTGGAGAAGGTGCGGCAGGTCATCATCCGCGAGCGCCGCTGGCACGTCGATGCAATCTCCGAGCAGGACGCCATTCGGGCCGTGCGCGACGGCACGGAATCGCGCTGCTACCGGGGCGAGAAGCGGCTGCTCGACTCCAGCGAGCACGTGGGGTGGTTCATCAACAACCAGCCGACCGACTACCGGCCCGCCGAAGCCGTGCCCGTCGATGACGGCATCGCGGACATCGGCGGCGGGGGTTAGAACAATTGCAGATCATGTAGAGCGTGGGTGCCGTGGTCTGGAGGTCGGCTCGGCGACCGGAAGGCCACGCGATCGCGCGGCCGGCGCCCAGCGTGATTCGGTCGTCCGTCGCGCGATCGCGTGGCCCGCGCTCGCAAAGCCTCACTTGGACCACGGCACCCGCTACACATGAAATGGGAATGCTCTAGAACGCGATCGCGTCGCGGCGTCGCATGCGAAGCCGCTAAACCTTGGCGCTTTCATCCCGCCGAATCACGTCGGCGGTCGGCCCATCCGGTCCATCATCCCGGTGTTCGAGAATGATGTCATCGTGCAGGCAATCCTGAATCACGCGCACCTGGTGCTGCCGCACGAGTTCGAGCGTGGCGAGGAAAAGGCCGATCATCTCGCCGCGAGTGCGCCCCGCGCACGCCGCCCGCAACGAAAGGCGCCCGCCTTCCGCCCGACGGATCTGGTCGAGCAGGTCCGCCTCGTGCAGGACGATGGGGGTGTCGTCGTACTCGACCTTGTGATCGCCGAGGCGGCCGAAGTCCACCGCCTCGGTGATGCGCTGAAAGACCTGGAAGAGATCCCACACGCCGATGTCCTCAAGGTCGGTCGGCGCGGGTTCGTGCTCGTCCGAGTGCTCGTCCGAGTGCTCGACCGCCTGCGTCTTCGCGAGGGCGATGCGCGCCAGCGGCGAGCGCTGCAACCACTCCTCGCGCCGCTCGCTGAGGTTTTCGGCCGCATCGCGAAATCGCTTGTAGGCGAGCAGTTGCTTGACGAGTTCGTAGCGCGGGTCGGAGGCATTGAGGCCGCTGATCGCTTCCGCGTCCGCCGCCGCGTCCGTCGCTGCCGCCCTCTCGGCCGGGGGCATCAACATGCGGCTCTTGATCTCCATGAGCATCGCCGCCATGACGAGAAACTCGCCCGCCGTCTCGATGTCGATCCGCGCCAGCCCCTTGAGATGGGCGACGTACTGATCGGTGATCGCCGCGATGGGGATGTCGATGATGTCCACCTCGGCCCGCTTGATGAGGTAAAGGAGGAGGTCCAGCGGCCCCTGAAAGGCGTCAAGTTGTACGGTGTAGTCCGGCTGCGACATGGGTGCTGGAGCATAGGCGGGCGGGTGGTTGATGGGAGGGACGCGAAGGGTGGCGGAATGGCCGCGAAGAGGCACAAGAGGCGCAAAAGGCCGGAGTGCCGTGGTCAAGCGACGCTTTGGGAGCGCGGGCCACGCGGGGCGCGATGGGTGGCATGGCCTGGCGCTTCGCCGGACTGAGCAAGGTCGTAGTCGCCTGGCTATGCCGACCGTGCAGGGACGTTCGATCGCGCTTGCTCCCTCGGGCATAGCGATGCGCCTTCGGCACACTCAGGCCAGGGAAGCGCGACGCCATGCCACACCGTCCGCGCCATCACATGGCCCTCCGGTCGCAAAGCCTCGTTCCGGACCACGCCATCCGCGCGCCATGAGCCGCGATATGATCCGATGATGCGACGCAGATGGCGCAGCACGGGCAAGTGGGCCGGGGCGGCTCTCGTCGCGACGCTGCTCGTGCTGTGGATAGGTAGTGCGCGATTCATGGTCTGGAGCAAGCTTCGCGACGATTTCGCGCTGTCAGTCCAAAGCGGGTGCTTGGTTGTACTTGTTGATGGATCAGGACAGTTCCTCGGCGAAACGGGGTTCGAATTCACAGGACACGATCGTACTTTCGAGTGGTGGTTCTGGAGCGAGTGGATTCAATGGAACCCGCTGATGGCCGTCGTGTTCATACCGATCTGGTTCATCGCTTTGCTGGTCGCCCTGCCGACGGCCTGGCTCTGGTGCCGCGATCGCCGTCGAGCGACGGGTCTGTGCATCAAGTGCGGCTACGACCTGCGCGGGGCGGATCATGCAGCGTGCCCGGAGTGCGGCGCGGCGGTACATGGAGTCTGTGATTCCAATGCTGCCGCCTGACGCGAAGGGTTCGAGGATGAAGGCCATGCGAAAGAACTACGACTTCTCCAACGCCTCGAAGAACCCCTATGCCCGCAGGCTCAAGAAGCAGATCACGATCCGCCTCAATCCGGCGGCGATCGAGTACTTCAAGCGGATGTCAGAGGAAGTCGGGGTTCCCTATCAGACGCTCATCGACCTCTACCTGACGGACTGCGCCGCGAAGCGACGCCGCCTCTCGATGCGGTGGCGCGAGAGCACGTGATGGGGGTGCTGTCTCGTGCTTCCTTTGACCGTCGGCTGCCGCCGACGGCTCTTGGCGTGTTCTTCCGGTCCATTTGACATCGGCCGGCGGCGCATCAGGGTGTTTTGCCTGATTGCATCCGCGCATGCGCGCGCCATCGATATTCGGGAATACCTCATGCCGCGCCGCCGATTCACCTCGGGGGCCGCGGCGCACCGTCGCCGGCCCGAAGGGAGAAATGATGAACTCGAACCAACCGCGCCTGTTCGCAAACACTTGTTCATTGCGACTGATTCTCATGGCCATCGCATTCGGCGGCGCGGCGGCTGCCGCGCCGGGGCAGCATCCCTACCCCGCCAATCCCGACTGGGTCTCGGGCGACCTGCGCTACTCGACCGGCGGCGCCTTTGCCGACATCAACGGCGATGGGCTGCTCGACCTCATCGTCGCCAACGGCAACGACATGCGCCGCGAACGCCTGGCCGTCTACTACAACCAGGGCAGCGGCGTCTTTCCATCGATGCCCGACTGGGAATCGAGCGACCTCGAGTACAACGGCCACCTCGACGTGGCCGATGTCAACGGCGACGGCTGGCCCGATGTGGCCGTCGCCGTACTCCTGCCCGACGTCAGCAGCGCCAAGGTCTATCTCAACAACGGCGGCACACTCTCCGCCTCGCCCGACTGGCGCTGCAACGAGTACGACGCGACCTTCGGCTGCGCCTTCGGCGAAATGAACGGCGACGGCCGACCCGACCTCGCTCTCGCCTCCGGGTGGATGTACGGCTCCAACCCCTTTCCCGCGCGCGTCTATCTCAACGTCAACGGCGCGCTCTCCCGCTCGCCCGGCTGGTCCTCGCGACAGGCCTACATCTACAACGGCTGCATCTGGGACGACGCGGACGGCGACGGGTGGTTCGACCTCATCGAAGTCGGGTCGTTCAGCGAGACCGTCGTCTTTCGCAACAGCGGGGGAATGCTCGGCGCCGATCCCGCGTGGTCCACGACGGACAGTCCCAACCAGGATTCGATCATGGCCGCGACGGGCGACGTGAACGGCGACGGCTGGGCGGACCTCTTCACCACCGACAACACCCAACTGAGCGGCTCAGGCCGATTCCGCCAGTACGACGGACTCGAAACCGGCTACTACGCCCGCACCGCCACCTGGAGTTACTTCGACGGGTACGGCTCGGCGGTGGCGCTCGCGGATGTCAACCTCGACGGTCTGCCCGATCTCGCCACCGGCGCGTGGTGGGACTACACGAGACTCTTCTACAACCACGGCGCAGGACTGCCCGCGAATCCTTCGTGGTCCAGTGGCCGAACCTCCGTCATCGAAAAGATCATCTTCGGCGACGTCAACCCGCACTGCGGCGTCGAGCAGCGGCACACCGACCGATTCGCTGCGCCGCAGGGGTTGCCGAGGCAGTTTCATCTCTCGCGCAACCAGATCGCGTCCATCCTCGACGTGCGTCTCGACGGCGCGCCGCTGCCGCCTTCGGCCTACATGTTCAACCGCGTGCGCGGCTGGGTGAGCGTGGACATGAATCGGCCGGGCAGCGTGCTCGAAGTCGATTACGCCTGGTCGCCGGAGATCGACATGGCGATCACCAACTGGGATGCGGGCCTGGGCAACTTCCTCTACCTCAACCGCCTCTTCTTGGACTGCAACGCCAACCAGCAGCCGGACGGCTGCGACATCTTCGAGGGGCGCTCGCCGGACCGCAACGCCAACGGCATCCCCGACGAGTGCGAAGGGCCGCGACTGACCGTCGATGCGTCCTGTCCCGGCGGCGGGTCGATTCGAGTGGAATGGTCCGATGCCTCCCCCGGCGGGCAGGTCGCGTTGATCTTCGCGCGCAATCGCGGCTCATTCGCTGTGCCGCCGCAGTATCCCTGCGCCGGGACGCGGCTGGGGCTGGGTGCGAGCGGGATTCGCGCTGCGTGGCAGGGCGGCTCCGGCGCCAACGGCCGCCGGGTGCTCACCGGCGCCATCCCTCCCAGCGCCTGCGGCGGATTCATGCAGTTGCTCGACATCTCGACGTGTCGCACGAGCAACGTGGCCGGCGTCGAATAGGGCGGGAGTCCGCGGGGCGAACTACAATTCCTCATGCCCATAGACGCCGGCCGCCTGCCGCGGCCCAACACCGTCGCGGACAGGATCCTCTGGGTCTATGCCATTCCCATCGTGCTCATTCATGTGCTGGCGCTGGCGGCGGTGCTGCCGTGGCTGTTCAGTTGGACGGGGGTGATCGTCATGATCCTCGGCGTCCACGTCTTCGGGCAGGGGATCAACGTCGGCTATCACCGGCTGCTCACGCACCGCAGTTTCGACACGCCGCGGTCGGTCGAGTACGGCCTGGTGCTTCTCGCGCTGTGCTGCCTTCAGGACACGCCGGCGCGGTGGGTCGCCAATCATCGACACCATCACAAGCACTCCGACACTCGGCCCGATCCGCACAGCCCGCTCGTCAACTTTTTCTGGTCGCACGTCGGCTGGCTGCTCATGTTCAACTCGGGCATTCACACGCTCTCGTCCTATCAGGCGAACATCCCTGATCTCATTCGCGATCCCTTTTATCGCAAACTCGAGAAGCGGCCCTCGCTCGTCTTCTGGATCTATCTCGCGCATGCGGTGCTCTACCTGCTGGTGGGCATGGCGATCGGCGCGGCGCTGGCCGGGCCGGGTGTTGATCGCTCGCTCGTGGCCGTGCAGTCCGGGCTGAGTCTGGTCGTGTGGGGGGTGCTGGTGCGCACCGTCGTCGTCTGGCACATCACCTGGTCCGTCAACTCCCTATCGCACATGTTCGGCTACCGCAGTTACGCGACCGGCGAAGAGAGCCGCAACAACTGGCTCGTGGCGCTGCTGACGGTCGGCGAAGGCTGGCACAACAACCATCATCACGACCCCGCGAGCGCGTCCAATCAGCATCGCTGGTGGGAGTTGGATGTATCGTACTACGAAATCAAACTGCTGGAGAAGTTGGGGCTGGCATCGCGCGTCCTGCCGCCTCGGCACATCCGCCGAGGCAGCGCCGCGCCGGCTGCGCCGGCCGAATCGCTGAGCGAGGTGGTCGGGTCAACGGTTGGATGAGCGGTGATGAGGAGCCGGCGCCTGCTTGTTTTTGAGCGAATCCGCCGCAAGATACGATCGTCGATGTTGTCGCCTTCGTCCCGACTCTGCCTGTGCAGAATCAGCCTAGAATCGCCCTTCATTTCCACCTGGAGTCGTGCCTTGACCACGTCCGCCCGGCCGAGGCTGAAACCGGAGAAGTCGAACACTGATGAGCGCACGTTCATCGCTGAGGTGTTGCGCGCTGAGAGCGCGGCGATCGAGCGCATGATCGAGACGCTCGGCGAGGAACTGCACGCGGCGGTGGACCTGCTGGACAACTGCGCCGGGCACGTCGCCGTCACAGGCATGGGCAAGAGCGGGCTGATCGCGCAGAAGATCAGCGCGACACTGTCGAGCGTGGGTCTGCCGAGCCATTTCATTCATCCGGCCGAAGCACTGCACGGCGATCTCGGCCGCGTGCGCGAAGGCGATGTGGTCTGGGCGCTGAGTTACTCGGGCAACACCGAAGAGGTCGTGCAACTGGGCCACGTGCTGCGCAGCGAAGGATTGCCGATCCTCGCGGTGAGTTCCAACCCCGCCAGCCGCCTGGCGCGTCTGGCGACGGTGCATCTGAGCATCGGCAACGTCGAAGAGGCGTGCCCGCACAATCTCGCCCCGACGGCGTCAACGACGGCGATGCTGGCGCTGGGCGATGCGCTGGCGCTGGCGGTGAGCCGGCGGCGGCGCTTCTCGCCGGAAGACTTCCGCAGGAGGCATCCGGGCGGGACGCTCGGGGTGCTCCTTCAGCCGATCACCGAGGTGCTGCGCTTCCGCGTGGGGGAGAATCTGCCGCTGATCCCCATGGCCGCCACGGTGCGCGAGGCGCTCAGGCAGGCTGACATCGGCCGGCGCCCCGGCGCCATGCTGATGGTCGATGAGAGCGGGTTGCTCGCGGGCCTGTTCACCGACGGAGACCTGCGGCGACTGGTGCTGCGCGATCCCAACGCCCTCGATCAGCCGATCGCATCGGTCATGACGCTCCGGCCTCGCGTGCTCAGGGCCGACCAACTCGTGCGAGAAGCCGTGGCCCTGGTGCAGGAGTTCCGCCCCGACGAGATTCCTGTCGTGGATGAGGCGGGAAGGCCGATCGGTCTGGTGGATGTGCAGGATCTCATCGCACTGCGGATCATTCAGGAATAGACCGATCGTGAGCGAGCCGATTGATGCCGGGCCTGTCCGCCTTCTCGTCCTTGACGTAGACGGCGTGATGACCGACGGCGGGATCATCATCGACGATGACGGGCGCGAGACCAAGGTCTTCCATGTACGCGACGGGTTCGGGATTCGCCTGTGGCAGAGGCTCGGGGGTGAGGCGGCGATCATCACCGGCCGATGCAGCCGCGTCGTGACGCACCGCGCCGCCGAACTGCACATCACCCACGTGATGCAGGATGTCCGCGACAAGGGAGCGGCACTGCGGACGCTGCTGGACCGAACAGGACTGCAACCTGAGCAGGCGGCGGCGATCGGCGACGACCTCAACGACCTGCCGCTTCTGGCGGCAGTCGGCTATCCTATGAGCGTGGCGGATGCCGCACTGGAAGTCCGCAAGGCCGCCCGGTTCGTGACGAGCCGGCCCGGCGGCCGAGGCGCGGTGCGCGAGGCGATCGAGCACCTGCTCGTCGCCCAGCGGCGGTGGAGCGAGGCGGTCAACCTGTTCGCCCGGCCCGAGCACAAGGAGGCCTGACCCATGCGTCCACGAAGGTTCGCACTGGCCGATCGACATCTCCTCACGGTGGGCGTGGCGGGCACGCTCGGCGCCATTCTCCTGCTCATGCTCGTGGTTTTCGGCTCGCGCGGCCGCATACCTGAATCGAAGTCCGCCCCCGTCATCTCCCCCGAATTGCTCGAAGCCGATGTCTCCGACCGCGATCCTTCCAAGCGCGTCCTCATCGGAGCGCGGCAGAAGGCCGAAGGCGATCCCCTCCAGTCGCTTCAGACGGGCCGCGGCGAACTCGAGTTCACCAACGATGAGGGCCTGCTCGCCTTTCGGTATCGCTGGGACAAGTCCGACCCGCTCGAGACCGGGTGGAACCGTTTCACCAATCCGCAGGCGTGGATCTATCGATCCGAAAACCAGTTGATCCACGTCCGAGCCGAAGAGGGGATGTTCCGCCTCGCTGAGAATCGCCAGCCCCAGGCGGGCGTGCTGCGGGGCAACGTGGTGATGTCGCTCTATGAGGCCGATGGATCGGGGGGCGCGTACGCCATCGACACCGCTCGCGATCTGCCCGTGGCGGAGTTCTCGACCACCTCGCTCAACTTCGATGCGGATCGCCTCAGCGCGCGCACGGATGAGCGAATCGTGGCGCGCACCGCTGATCTGGTGCTCATCGGATCAGGACTCAGCCTGCTCTTCAACGAGACTCTGGGCCGCATCGAAGAACTTCAGATTCCCGAGCGCGAGTTGATTGTGTACCGCGCTGCCGATCGTGCGGCGGGAGAAGGCAGGGCTGCGGGCGGCGCGCCGGCGATTCTGCCTCGCTCCGCAACGGCTTGGGACTCTCCGCCCAGCGGCGCATCGAGCGCTGCACCGCCGCGAGCCTCCCAGTGGGAGGATTTCACTCCCTATCGCCTCACGCTCACCGACGAAGTGACGATCAGCCAGGGCGAGGGGGAGGAACTACTTACGATTCTCGGCCGCAACCTCGTTGCAGATTTCGCGCTCCAGCGAGGCGCCGGCGGGGGTAGGCTGACGGGGTTGCCTTCTTCGAGCCTCCCTCCGCATCGGCCTGCTTTCGAGGATGAAACCACTCAGCCCCTCACGGGCCACGGGGCGGGGGTTTCCTCGCTGCGGCGCTGGGCGCTGATCGCCGCGCTTCCGTTCGGACAGACGCCGGCGCTGCCCGAGTTCATCGGCGCGAATCGCGCGCCGGCGGCCACCGACATCCACATCACCGGTCGCGGGGGGGTGACGCTCGTGCCCCTTGACGGAACGCCGGGAAACCTGATGAACCCCGATGATCTCTACGCCACGCTCGACGGCGATCCGGTGCGCATCGAGTTTGGCTCGTTCTACGCCATCGGCGCCGATCTGGAGTATTCGCAGGCGCAGGCCGTGGCGCGGCTGCGATGCACGCGCGATCAGCCGATCGAGGCGGGCCTGCCCGACGGCGCGCGGCTCACCTCCGTCTTCCCCTTCGAGTACCAGTTTGATGAAGAGGGCGCCGGCGCGAGCAAGGGCATTCTCCAGGGCGCTGGAACGCTCGTCGGTCTGGTGCCTCCCGAGAGGGCGAATCAACCGCCTGACGCCGACGACAGGGCTTCCTCCTCGATGCAGGGCCTGCCCGTGGGCTTCTCCGTCAACTGGCTCGATGACTTCACGATCGAGTTCGGGAAGTCGGAAGGGCAGAGCGGTCTGGGTCAGATTGCCGCCGCCACCTTCAGCGGCACGGTTCACGTCGATGATCCGGAGGGCTACTCGCTCGACTCGCAGCAACTCCGCATCGACTTCAAGGAACACGCCGACGCGCGCCGCCAGATCATCGACACCATCACCGCGACAGGCGATGCCGTGATGCGCTCCGCCAAGGGAAACGTCAGCGGCGATGAACTCTTCGTCCTCTTCAGGGAAGACGCGAAGGGTTCATCGTTCCCAGGGCAGATGACCGTCACGGGTCATGGCCGCGTCGTCGATGCCGGCGGCTCGATTGAAGCCCAGTACATTCAGGCCGACCTTGTGGAAGGCTCGCTGGCCTCCGCGGAAGCGCTGCCCACGCTCTTTGGCGGCGCCGCGCATGGCGAGGAGGACGATCCACGCCGGCCCGGCGGGCGCTCGCTGGCCGTCAGCGATCTGCTCGCGCAGGGATCAGTCGTGCTGTCGCTCGAAAACGACGTTACGGCCCTGGCGGATCGCCTCGATGTCGATGCCCGAACCGATACGGCGGTATTGACGGGCGAGAATGTGATCGTCAGCGATCCGTCGCTCAAAGTGATCGGCCGCCATGCCGAGATCAGCAACATTTCGAGCAAGGCCGGGAAGCGCATCGCGCGCTTTCTCGGCGCCGGAACCCTCACCTATTTCAAGGTGAGTGAGAACCGCGGCGCCGACAAGTCCGATGGCGATCAGCCGCAGCCCGTCACCACGCCCGAAGACATGCGTGAAGAATTGCGCCGCCGCCTTGAAGGCGGCGACGGTGAAGGCGTCGAGGGCAAGCCCATGATGCCTCGATCCCTTGAGGCCTCGCCGCCTTCTTCTCACGTCGAAACCGTCACCGTCGAATGGGCGGATCGCCTCACCTTCGAGGAAGGGCGAGGGTTAATCACCTTCGAGGGCGATGTCGCGGCCGTCTCCCAACCGAACCCCCGCGAGATCGATCGACTCGACGGCCAATGGATGCAGATCGAATTGACGGAGCCGATGCCCGCTTCCTCCGCGCCAGAGGCCCCGATGGTGCGCCATCTCCGCCGCATGACCCTGCTGGGGCGCGGCGACGAGACGGCTCGCGTCGAGGCGAAGCGATTTGCCGACGATGAGCGCACGCAGCGCGAACTGCTCCTCGCCATCGCCGGCGAGATCGTCGAGTACACCGAGGCGACGGAACTCTTCGAGGCGATCGGCGAAGGATGGATGCTCGTTGTCGATTCGAGGGGGGGAGAGGCGAAGGCGCCAGCGGCTTCGGAAGGTGGGGTTGATCCGCTTGCGTCTTCGCCTCCCGCTAATCCCTCCGAGCGCGATCCTTCCGCCGCGGCGGTTCAATTCTCCGGCCCCGGCGAGACTGACTTCTCCTGGTCGGGCAAACTGGCGATGCAGGGCGGAACGGGGCTGCTCACCATCAGAGACGAGGTCGTCATGCGGCATCGGCCCGTCGATCAGCCCGTCATTCGCGTCGATTGCGATGTGATGACCGCCGCGCTCAAATCGGGCGAGGCGATCAGCGCCATGGACCTCTCGCAGCGCGAGGGGATGGACCTGACGCGCGCCACAGCCGAGGGCAACGTGTTCGTCCGCCGCCTCGATCGCAGCATCTGGGCCGACCGCCTGACCTACGACGTGCAGACGCTCCTGGCCACCATCGAGTCGTTTGACGACAACTACGTCGTGCTCGAAAGCGATTCGACCGGCGGGGCGGTGCAGGCGCGGCGCATCCTCTGGGACTTCTTTACCAACGCCATTACCGTCGAGGGCAGCCGCCTCGACGGCCCGATGCCGGCGATCCGCGAGTGAAGAATCGGGTGCCGTCGTCTGGAGGCCGGCTCTGCGGCCGGAAGGCCACGTCGCGGTGCCGACGGTGCATGACGTGTTCCTCGCATTCACAACGCGAGCGCGTGGCCTTCCCTCCTATAACCTCGGTCAGACCACGGCACTCCGCAATGCTCATGCGTCGTCGCGCTGCACGACCTTGTACTGCTCGCGCTCGCCCCGGCCGCGCAGGGGGTAGTCCTTGCGCAGGGGAAACGCCGGATAGTCGCGCCACAGCAGAATGCGCCGCAGGTCGGGGTGGTTGGCGAAGCGGATGCCGAACATGTCGTAGACCTCGCGCTCGGGCCACTCGGCGCCGGGCCAGAGGTCGGTGACGGAATCGATCGCCAGGGCCGGATCATCCGCGTTGCCGCTCGTGTCGGCGCTCGGGTCGAGGTAGGTCTTGACGACGAGGCGTCGATTGTGGATCGTGCTGGAGAGGATGTAGACGACGGCGAAGCGCCCGGGCATCGCCGCCGGATAGCCGAGGTAGTCTACGGCGGTCACATCCGAGAGAAAGTCGTACTGGCAAGGCTCATCATCGCGCAGGAAGCGCATGATCTCGTGCAGCAGAGCCGGCGGCACGACGAGCGCCGTCTGGCCGCGAAACTCCGTCGCTTTCAAGCCCGAGTCGGCGAAGCGCGCCTTGAGCCGCGGAAGGGTCGGATGATCGAGGTTGGGTCTGGGCATGGGGAGATGGCTTGGGGCTTGAGACCTGAGGCGTGGCGACAACTGCTCGCGGAGCAAGCCAGCGCATTCTGCCCGCCATTCAATACACGGATGGCGACTCAAGCAAGCGCTGCACCTCGCTGATGAGCGAAGCGCCCAACGCCCCACCCGGCGCGCGGCGGAGCACCACGGGCATCCCTGCCGCCCGATCCAATCGGCGAGAGCGCGCCGCAACCGCTTGCGTCGTCGCCTCCGCCGCACCCATCGCCTCAAGCACAATCCGCAGTGTCTCGCACGGATCGAACGCGCCCGCGCCGAGGTCCGCAGGATCGAGGTTCTCACCCGATGCGTCCGGCGCCGCGTCGGCGAGGATCAACGCCGAGGCGATCGGCGCCAGCGCCTCGGCGATGCGAAAGAGGTGATCCTCGCGGTGGTCCATCATGCTCGGCTCGAAGAGCGCCGTCGGATTCAGGGCGAGGCCGAGGTGCTCTTCCCTGTGCTCGCGCAGAAACGCCGCCGTCGTATGGGCGTCGTGGAGGACGTGGCGGCTGCACGGCTCGATGAGCAGGCGCATGCCCAGTTGCATGAGGTCGCCGCAGAGCGAAGCCAGATGCTCAACGAGCCGCGCAACGCCCCCCCCCATCCAGTTCCTCGGGTTGAGCTGGCGGAGATCGCCGGCGAGCGACCCGGAGTTGATGAGCAGCGTCGCGCCGGCGAATCGCTCCAGTGTGGTTCGGTCCAGGTGAAGCGTGTTGCCGCGCCAGACGCGCGCCAGCGGCGCCGCGCCGCCCGCGCGCGGATCGAGCGGCAGGATGATGGCCTCATCGGGCGCGGCGCCGGCGTGTTCGAGGTAAAGCATGAAGCGCAAGAGTAGGGCGGTCGGGCGCTCTGGCCGCCTCTCCGACCCCGGCGCGTCCGCCGGGCGGCGGGGGTGGGGATCGAACCAGCCGATAGAATCCGATGAAATCCTGCCACGTCGGCGCCGCCCGTGAAAGCCAAGAGTCAAGTCAGATCGACGTCCAACCCCCCGCGCTGCGGCAGCGGTCGCGTGGTGCATTTGCCCCTGGCGCCAGGGTCGGATGAATCACAACACGCGACGATCCGCCCCTCGCGGATGGGCCGTCGCCGCGCCATCGTGCTTGGCCTCGTCCAACTGGCGATCATCGCGCACATCGTGCAATGGCTCATCACCGGCACGACGACGACGCCCATCGAGCCGTCCGAGTCGATGGAGTTCGCCAAGCGCGGCGTCATCAACGCGGGGCTGATCTTCTTTGCACTCGCGCTGCTCTCGACGCTGGTGCTCGGCCGGTGGTTCTGCGGCTGGGGCTGCCACCTCGTCATGCTCCAGGATCTGTGCGGATGGATGATGAGGAAGATCGGCGTGCGGCCGCGCCCCTTTCGCTCGCGCCTGCTGCTGTTCGTGCCGCTGATCCTTGCGTTGTACATGTTCATCTGGCCGGCGGCGTATCGGCTGATCGTCGCGCCGCTCGCCGACACGAGCAAAGACCTGCCCGAGTGGCGCGTGGAGTCGCACCTGGTCACGAGCGAGTTCTGGCGGACGTTCACAGGCGTCGCCGTCGCCGTGCCCTTCCTGCTCGTATGCGGCTTCGCGACGGTCTACTTCCTCGGCGCCAAGGGGTTCTGCACCTACGGCTGCCCCTACGGCGGGTTCTTCGCCCCCCTCGACCGACTCGCGCCCGGGCGCATCCGCGTCACCGACGCCTGCGAGCACTGCGGCCACTGCACCGCGGTCTGCACCAGCAACGTGCGCGTGCATGAAGAGGTGCGCGACTTCGGCATGGTCGTCGATCCCGGCTGCATGAAGTGCATGGACTGCGTGAGCGTCTGCCCCAATGACGCGCTCTACTTCGGCTTCGGCCCCGTGGCGATGGGCGCCAAGCCGCGCGTCGAGACGCCCGCCGCGCGGCGCTACGACCTGGCGTGGGGCGAGGAGCTCGGCTGCGCGCTGGTCTTTGCCGCGGCGTTCTTCGCCTTTCGCGGATTGTACGGGCTGATCCCGATGCTCTTTGCCGTCGGCATCGCCGGCTGCGCGACCTTCATCATGTGGAAGGCCTGGCGCGTGCTCAGCGACCGCGACAGCCGCTTTCATCGATTCCAGTTGCGCCGCGCGGGGCGATGGACCTCCGCGGGCGCGGCGTGGCTCGCGCTCGCGGCGATGCTGCTGGTCCTGATGCTCCACAGCGGCGTCGTGCGCTACCACACCTGGCGCGGCATGAGCGCGGTCGCGGACGTTCGCGTCACGACGGAGCAAGCGCTGCGCGACGGCGCTTTCCTCAGCCTCGCCGATTCCCGGCGGCTCGATCGCGCCCAGGCGCACCTCCGCAAGGCCGATTCCATCTCCGCCGGTGGACTCGGCCTGCTCGGTCACGCCGACGTGGCCAGCGCCCTCGCCCGCCTGCACCTGCTTCGCGGAGAGTGGGAGCCGTGCGAGGCGCAACTTCGTCGGAGCCTGGTACTCGGAGGCGCGAGCGACATGCTGGCGCGCGATCTCGGCCGCGTCATGCTCAGGGATCGCCACCCGGAAGAAGTGATCGCCCACTTCGAGGAAATCTTGCGCTCGCACCCGGAGTTTGACGGCACACGCGCCGCGTGCGCCTCGCTGCTGGACGCGATGGGCCGGACGGAGGAAGCGCAGCGGCTGCGGCTAGCGAGACCGGGGCGGTAGTTGCGACCGGCGTGCGGTCAGTTCCCCGTCTCGCCTCCGCCGCCGCCGATGGCGGTGCGCATCTGCGTGTCGGCCTTGATGTTGCCCATGCGGTAGTAGTCCATGATGCCCAAGTGCCCGCTGCGGAACGCCTCGGCCATGGCGCGGGGCACTTCCGCCTCCGCCTCGACGACCTTGGCCCGGTTGAGTTCGATGAGGGCGCGGTTCTCGGCTTCCTGCGCACGGGCCATCGCCGCCCGCTTCTCCGCCTCGGCCTGGAAGCGTTTCTTGTCCGCCTCGGCCTGGTCGGCCTGGAGTTTGGCGCCGATGTTGTCGCCAACGTCAACGTCGGCGATGTCGATCGAGAGAATCTCAAACGCCGTGCCCGAGTCAAGCCCCTTCTTGAGGACGGTCTTGCTGATGTTGTCGGGGTTGGCGAGCACTTCCTTGTGCGTGAGGGCGGAGCCGATGGTGGTGACGATGCCTTCGCCGACGCGGGCGATGATGGTTTCTTCGAGGGCGCCGCCGACGAGCCGGGCGAGGTTGGCCCGGACCGTGATGCGGGCCTTGACCTTGAGTTGAATGCCGTCCTGAGCCACCGCGTCGATCGTGTTTCGCCCGCGCGAGGGGTCGGGGCAGTCGATGACCTTGGGCTTCACGGAGGTCTGCACCGCGTCGAAGATGTCGCGGCCGGCCAGGTCGATGGCGCAGGCGGTGTTGAAGCCCAGTTCGATCTTCGCCCGGTCCGCGGCGATCAGGGCGCGGATGACCAGCGGCACGCGCCCGCCCGCCAGGAGGTGGGTTTCGAGTTCCTTGGTGGTGACGTTCAGTCCGGCCTTGACGGCTTGAATGCGGTTGAGCACGATGATGCGCGGATCGACCTTGCGGAACTTCATTCCGATGAGGTCCACGAATGAAACGCTGGCCCCGGAGAGAAACGCCTGGAACCACAGGTTGAAGAACTGCGCGACGATGACCAGCGCCACGATCGCGAAGATGACCACAACACCTATGACCACATAGGTAATGACTTCCGACATTCGATCACCCATTCCTTTCGTCGGTGAGCGCCAAGTAGCATACGTGAAGACGCAAGCGGATCAGAACCGTTTCAAGAGGCCGCTTGCGCCTCCACCTCATCCTTCAGACACAGGGTAGCGCGGCCGATCAGGCCGGTCGGCCCGACTTGTCCACCTCCCCGGCGGGCATGACGCGGATCTGCCG
>Ga0326597_10000672_pt1 | contig 59424 bp, 57 predicted proteins | sample RVTome_12_FD_203789 | JGI IMG/M metagenome (GOLD analysis project Ga0326597, IMG submission 203789) | Soil microbial communities from uranium-contaminated site in the Upper Colorado River Basin, Wyoming, United States - RVT100D185 | ecosystem: Environmental > Terrestrial > Soil > Contaminated >...
GGCTACATCGGCGAGTACCCGGAGACGACCATCCTCTGGCGCTGCGCCTGCGCCGAGGACGCCGCCGCCCGCGTGGCCGGCGTCAACCGGGGCCTCGAGGGCCTGGCCTGCGACGTCTTCAACCAGCTGGTCTACATCGGCAGGAAGATGGGCGATCCCATCCTCGAGCGCGCCGTGGACTTCGTGCTGGCCGACGAGATCACCCACGTGCGCATGGGCTCGAAGTGGCTGACCAAGTTGACCGAGGGAGACCCGGAGCGCCGCCGAAAGGCGATCGAGTTCCAGGAGACGATCGACGAGCGCTTCAACCTCGGCGGCGCCAGGCAGTTCGGTGACCACGAGGCGGTGCCCATCTCCATCGCAACCGAGGCCCGGAAGCTCGCGGGCTTCACCGATGAGGAGATCGAGCGCCTGATCAAGACGACGCAGCGCTCCCAGGTTTACTGAACCCCCGGTGCATTGATTCCGATGGCGATCCTCGAAGGGCAGTTCTCGGCGGATGACTCCGCCTGCCTCTGCCGCAACTACCGCTACGCGGTCGAGCGCATGACGCGCATCATGGCCGGCTGGATCGCGCTGACGCCGCAGCTCTCGGCCAAGCTCCTGCTCGGCCGCCATGTCTGGGACAACGCCCAGCACGCGGACGCCTGGGGCAGGCGGCTGCCGGAGCTCCGCGCTCACGCCCAGGAATCCGAGCCTGCCAACGCCGACTTCGTGGCGTTCATGGATGCCATCGAGGTTCCCGAGGCGCCGGGCGAGACCGTTGAGCGGCTGGCCGGCATCTACCGCGTGCTCAAGCCGCACCTGCTCGCCGCATACGTGAAGCACCTCGAGAGCGCCAACCCGATCTACGAGCCGCCCACCTGCCGGATCCTCGCGCGCTGCATCGAGGACGAGCGGCGCCACATCGGAGCCGGCGAGACCATCATCCGCCATCTTGCAGAGTCGCCAGGGGCGGAGGCGCGTGCCGCGGTCTGGCAAGCGAAGCTCGCGGCGATGCTCGAGGCCGCTCATGGCGTGACGGGGCAGGGGCTGCCCCCGGCGGCGGCCGCGGCCCCAGGCGTGCCGGTGCCGATCTCGGACGACGCGGCCGAGTTCATCCGTCTCGAGCACGCCGGGGAGAAGTGGTCCATCCCGGAGGATCTCGAGACGCGGATGCGCGCGTTCGGCGACGCCCTCGTCGCCGGCGACGGCGTCGGGCTGGGCCGGTTCCTCGACGCCGCGCCCGACGCGGCCCTGCTGCTGGCGCTCCATGACGTCCGCCTCGCGCGGCACCATGTGGCCGCCTTCGCGAAGTTGGGCCGCCACCGCATCGTGAAGTACCGGCTCGAGGGGACGCGCGGCGCCGTGACGCTCAACGCCCGCTGGGAACAGGGCGGGAGCGGCTGGCGGGTCGGTGCCCTCGATCTGGTCAAGATCGAGCAGTCGCAGCCCGCCTGAGCGTGATCGAGAGCGTCCTCGTCGCGAACCGTGGGGAGATCGCACGGCGCATCATCCGCGCCTCGAGAGCCCTCGGCATCCGCGCCATCGCCGTCTACTCCGAGGCGGACGCCGACTGGCCTCACGCGCGCGAAGCCGACGAGGCCCTTCTGATCGGCCCCGCGCCCGCCCGCGAGAGCTATCTCAGCGTCGAGCGCGTGCTCGATGCCGCGCGCCGGACGGGCGCCCGGGCGATCCATCCCGGCTACGGCTTCCTTTCGGAAAACTGGGGTTTCGCCAAGGCGTGCGAGGAGGCCGGCATCGTCTTCGTCGGTCCTTCGTGGCGCGTGATCCAGCAGATGGGCGACAAGGTCGGCGCGAGGCGCCAGATGCTCTGGGCGGGCGTGCCCGTCGTCCCCGGCAGCGAAGGACCTGTCGCCTCGCTCGACGAGGCCCGGCAGATCGCGGGGGAGATCGGCTACCCGGTGATGCTGAAAGCCGCTGCAGGCGGCGGCGGCATCGGCATGGTCAAGGTCGCAGATGAGACCACGCTTGCGCAGGCGCATGCGACGGCCGAGCGGCGCGCGCAGGCCGCCTTCGGCTCGGCCGCGCTCTTCGTGGAGCGCTACCTCACCGAGCCGCGTCATATCGAGGTGCAGGTCTTCGGCGACGCCAGCGGGCAGGTGGTGCACCTGCACGAGAGAGAGTGCTCGATCCAGCGGCGCCACCAGAAGTTGGTCGAGGAGAGCCCGGCGCCTCGCTTGTCGCCGCCGCTCAAAGAACGTCTGACGGCGGCCGCCGTCAAGGGCGCCAGGTCGGTCGGCTACGTCAATGCCGGGACCATGGAGTTCATCGTCCAGGGCGAGGAGTTTTACTTCCTCGAGATGAACACGAGGCTTCAGGTCGAGCACCCCGTGACGGAAGAGGTGACAGGCGTCGACCTCGTCCAGGCCCAGCTGAAGGTGGCGTCCGGGGAGCGTTTGCCGTGGCGCCAGGAGGACATCGTGCAGCGTGGCGCTGCCATCGAGTGCCGCATCTACGCCGAAGACCCGGCCAAGAATTTCATGCCGTCACCGGGGACGATTACGCGGCTCGTCCTGCCGGAAGGCCCCGGGATCCGCATCGAAAGTGGGGTCGCCGAAGGCTGCCGGGTTTCGGTACACTACGATCCGCTGCTGGCCAAGCTGGTAACCGCGGGCGCGACGCGTGAAGCCGCAATCGCCCGGATGGAGGCGGCGTTGACAGCCTTTGTTGTGGAGGGGCCGAAGACCGCGATCCCGTTTCACCTGCGCGTGATGCGGAGCGCGGCGTTCCACGAGGGGCGCACCCATACCCAGATGGTCGAACAAGGAGCGTTCAATGGCTGAAGACGTCAAGGCGCACATCACGGGCGTGGTCTTCCAGATCACGAGCAAGGTCGGCGACTCGCTGGCGGCGGGTGACTCCGTGATCGTGCTGGAGTCGATGAAGATGGAGATTCCGGTGGAGGCGCCGCGGGCCGGCAAGGTGAGGGAAATCAAGGTGGCCGAGGGGCAGACCGTCCAGGAAGGCGATACGGTCGCCATCCTGGACTAGGAGGCGAGACATGGAGCTCGAGCTGATCCGGGGCATCTGGAGCTATCACTGGTGGGGCAACCGCAAGCACTTCGACGAGGTGGCGGCGCTGGGCGAAGACACGGCCAGGAATGAAGTCGGCAAGCAGTTCAGCTTCCCGACCCTCAAGGGCATGCTCGCCCACATCTACGGCGCCGACCGGATCTGGCTGGAGCGCTGGAAGGGCAATTCGCCGACCAAGCTCTACGGCGACAGCGATTTCGCGAGCCTGGCCGATCTCAGGAGGAGCTGGGACGGGCTCGAGGCCGAGCAGAAGGCCTTCATCGCGGCCCTCGGCACGGCGGACCTCAAGCGGACGCTGGACTACAAGGCGACGGACGGCAAGCCCTACGGCCAGCCGCTCTGGCACCTCCTCCAGCACGTGGTCAACCACGCAACTCATCACCGCAGCGAGGTCGCGACGATGGTGACCATGACCAAGGGCTCGCCGGCGCCGACCGACATGGTGCTCTACTACCGCCTGCCCAAGGCCTGAAGCCGCTATGGGCATGAAGGATCTGGTTGAAGATCTCAAGGCGCGGCGCGCGCGCGCGCTCGCCATGGGCGGGGCGGAAGCCATCGCCAAGCAGCACGCCGAGGGCAAGCTGACCGTCCGCGAGCGCATCGACCGCCTCTTCGACCAGGACACCTTCCACGAGATCGGGCTCCTCGCGACCCACGCCAACATCTCGCCGGCCATGAAGGGCAAGGAGACGCCGGCCGACGGCGTCGTGACGGGCTTCGGCAAGATCAACGGCCGGCCGGCTTCGCTGATCGCCTACGACTTCACCGTGATGGCGGGCTCGATGGGGCGCACGGCCGAGGTCAAGTGCAACCGCGCGCGGGAGATCGCGCTTTCCAAGCGCATGCCGATGATCTGGCTCATCGATTCGGCGGGGGCGCGCATCCAGGAGGCCATCGGCTCCACCTTCGCCCAGTCGGGGTTCCTCTTCCGGGAAGAATCCATCATGTCGGGCGTCGTGCCGATGGTCGCGGCCATGGTGGGCCCGGGCGCGGCCGGAACGGCCTATATCCCGGCGCTGGCGGACTTCGTACCCATGGTCAAGGGCACGAGCCACATGGCCCTGGGCGGTCCGCCGCTGGTCAAGGCCATCGTCGGCGAGGATATCACCGCGGAGGAGTTGGGTGGGTCCAAGGTCCACACGGAGGTCTCCGGCGTGGCCGATCTCGAAGTGGCCGACGACGCCGCCTGCATCGACGCGATCAAGGAGTACCTGTCCTACTTCCCGGGGTCCAATCTCGAGCAGCCGCCGATCCTGCCGAGCGACGACCCGGCCGACAGGATGGACGAGGCGCTGCTCTCCATCGTGCCCGACAGCGCGCGCCGGGCCTATGACATGAAGAAGGTCATCGCAGCCATCGTGGATCGTGGACACTTCTTCGAGATCAAGCCGGGCTGGGCGAAGAACCTGATCACCTGCTTTGCCCGCCTGGGCGGCCGCCCCGTCGGCATCGTCGCCAACCAGCCCATGGTGCTGGGCGGGGCGCTGGACGTGGACTCGGCCGATAAGGCCGCGCGCTTCATCATGCTCTGCGACGCCTTCCACATCCCCCTGGTGTTCCTCCAGGATGTGCCGGGCTTCATGGTCGGCTCAAAGGTCGAGAAGCAGGGGATCATCCGCCATGGCGCCAAGATGCTCTATGCCGTCAGCGAGGCGACGGTGCCGAAGGTCACGGTCGTGGTGCGCAAGGCGTACGGCGCGGGCTACTTCGTCATGTGCGGCAAGGCCTACGAGCCCGACCTGATCGTCGCGTGGCCGACAGCGGAGATCTCGGTGATGGGCCCCGAGGGCGGCACCAACATCATCTTCCGCAAGGAGATCGCCGCCGCCGCCAACCCCGACGACGAGCGCGCGAGCCGGGTCGAGGAGTTTCGCAAGCTCATCAACCCCTATATCGCCGCGGGTGGCGCCTTCATCGACGACGTGATCGACCCGCGCGAGACCCGCCCCGTCCTGATCCGCGCCCTCGATATGGCCGCCACCAAGAAAGTCGACCGCCCGTGGAAGAAACACGGAGTCATGCCGGTCTAGACCGCCCGCGCTACATCCTGATGAGCTTCGCCCACTGATCGAGGAGCGGCAGCACTCCCTCGCGCCCCTCGGACGGCAGCCTGAGGATGGCCCGCGTGATGCCGGCGGCCGCGTAAGACTCGAGGATCGCCTCGTCCGGCTTGGCGCCGAAGATCGACGTCGAGATGCTCTTCATGTCGCGCCCGGCCTTGGCGGCGCGGGCGCGAAGGTCCGTGAGCGCCGGCAGGATGACTTCGGCCGCGCGGCCGCGCGGGAACCAGCCATCGCAGAAGTCCACCACGCGCTGGAGGGTGTGGACGCTCTCGCCGCCCAGGAGGACTGGCGGGTGCGGCTTCTGCGCGGGCTTTGGCCAGGACCAGACCTTGTCGAAATTGACGTGCTGGCCGTGGAACTCCGCCTCGTCCTTGGTCCAGATCTCCTTCATCGCCCGTACCTGCTCGACCAGCCGCTTGAATCGGGACGCGAAAACCGTGCCGTGGTTCTCCATCTCCTCCGCGTTCCAGCCGCCGCCGACGCCGAACTCGAAACGCCCGCCCGAGAGCACGTCGAGACTCGCGACCTCCTTGGCCGTGGTGATCGTGTCGCGCTCGATGAGGAGACAGATGCCCGTGCCGATCCGGATGCGCTTGGTCGCCGCAGCGGCAGCCATGAGCGACACGAACGGGTCGAAGGTGTGGGAGTACTCCTTCGGGATCGGGCCACCGCTCGGGAACGGCGTCCGCCGGCTGACGGGGATGTGGGTGTGCTCGGGGACGAAGAGCGACTCGAAGCCTCGCGCCTCGGCCTCCCGGGCCAGCTCGTCGATGCGGATCGCGTAGTCGGTGGCGAACATGCAGACGCCGATGTGCATGGAATCCTCCTCGGTGGTCTCGTGGTCCGCGGTCGAGGGCAGTCTAGCGGCGAATCGAGGCAAAGTCCACCGCCCGCCGGGCCCGTCTCCTGCTACTCTTGAACCGGGCTCGCGGCGGCTGGCAGCGGCAAAGGCGAGGCTGCGCGCCGGGGGAGCGCATCACGCGATGAGCAATGTTCTCGGACGGTGGGGGCGGCAGGCGTATCGCCTCCGCTGGTGGCTGTTCGGCCTCTCGGTCCTCTCGCTTGTGCCCGCGATCATCATTCTGGCGCAGGGCGCCAGGCTCGAAGCCGGCACCGTGCTCGCGACGACGCAGTCGGGGCGTGCCGCCGACCTGATGGCCCGGCAGCTGCCCGGACAGCCCATCTCCTTCGACCTGATACTCAGCAGCTCCACACTGCGCGCCACCGATCGCGCGTTCCGGGAAGAGATGGCGCTGGCCCTGGCGCCGCTCAAGGCCGACGCGAGGGTCGCGCGGATCCGCACGGCGTACGATGTCGAGCCGCCGGATCCCGCCTATCTCTCCCGCGACTCGCGCCGCGCCCGCGCCGTGGTCGAGCTCACGGCCCGCTCCTCGGGCCAGGCGTCCCTGGAGTTTTCGTCCGTCCCGCCCGAGGTCTACGCGGCGCTCCGCGCGCAGGTGCGGTCGGACACGCTCGACGTGGTGGCGGCGGGCATGGTCCCACTCAACCACGATTTCATCGAGGTGGCGAAGCGGGACCTGGCGCGCGCGGAGCTGGTGATCCTGCCGGTAGTCGCGGTGTTCCTCCTCCTGGCTTTCGGCTCGGTGGTGGCGGCCCTGATGCCTCTCGGGGTCGGAATGCTCGCCGTGGTCGGTGGCATGGCGGGCACGAATCTCTTGTCCCGATACATCTCGGTATCGGCATATGCCCCGAACATCGTGACCATGATCGGGCTGGGAGTCGCCATCGACTATTCGCTATTCATCGTGAACCGCTTCCGGGAGGAGGTCATCCGCCATCCGGCACCCGAGGCGCTCGCGGTGACGCTGGCGACGACGGGCCGCGCGATCCTCTTCTCCGGCGTGACGGTGGCGATCGGGCTCCTCGGCATGCTCGTGCTTGGGCTGGGCAATATCGGCTCGCTGGGGCTCGCCGGCACCATCGTCGTGGCGCTGTCGGTCGTCTACGGCTTGACCTTTCTTCCGGCGGTCCTGGCGATCCTCGGCCCGCGGGTCAACGCGCTGTCTCTTCCCCTCTTCCGTGCCGCTCAGCTCGGCGCCGGGTCAGGATTCTGGCACCGGCTGGCGAACCTGGTCATGGCGTACCCCTGGCGCGTCTTCCTGCCGGTAGCGGCGCTCCTCCTCCTGCTGGGGCTCCCGTTTCTTCACATCCGGCTCGGCGCGGGTGACGTGTCGTCGCTGCCGCCCTGGGCCGAGGCCCGCCGCGGCGCCGAGCTGCTCCGGCAGGAGTTCCCCGGCGCGGGCGCGACGCCCGTCATCGTCGTGCTCCGCCATCACGAGGGATCGCCCCTGTCGCCCGCGCGCGTGGGACAGGCGTACGACCTGAGCCGCTGGCTGGCGCGGCAGCCCGGAGTCACCGGCGTGCAGAGTGTGATGGACCTGGCTCCGGACTTGAGCCGGGAGGACTACCAGCGGCTCCTCAGGGTGCCGACCGCGCTGTGGCCCGAGGAGATGCAAGCCGCCGTGGCGCGGGTTGTCGGCGAGCGCATCATGATTCTCGCGGTCTCCACGGCGCTGCCGGCCGGCAGTGATGAGGCGCGCGCCTTCGTCCGCGCCATTCGCGCCTCACACCCGCCGGTGGACGGCGAGCTGCTGGTGACGGGTCCGACAGCTTTCGATCTCGACTTCATGGGAGTCGTGGCCGCCAACGCCCCGCTGGCCATCGCCCTCGTCGTCGTCGCGACCTACCTGGCGCTGCTGGTGCTGCTCCGGTCCGTCTTGCTGCCGCTCAAGGCCGTCATCGTGAACCTCTTGTCCATCAGCGCCTCGTACGGGGCGCTCGTCTGGATCTTCCAGGACGGCCACCTGGCCGGGTGGCTTCACTTCACTCCGGGGCCGATCCAGACCGCCACGCCCATCATCATGTTCTGCCTGATCTTCGGGCTGTCGATGGACTACGAGGTCCTCCTCCTCAGCCGCGTGCGGGAGGAGTACGAGCGCACCGGGAGCAATGTGCTGGCCGTGGGCGCGGGCCTCGAGCGGACAGGCCGGCTCATCACGTGGGCCGGAGCCATCATGGCGGGAGTGTTCTTCGCCTTCGCGCTCGCCGACTCGGTGATCATCAAGGCCGTGGGCGTCGGGATCGGCATCGCCGTCATTCTGGACGCCACCGTGGTGCGCGCGCTGCTGGTGCCGGCGACGATGCGGCTGATGGGTCAGTGGAACTGGTGGGTGCCCGCGCCGATCGCGCGCCTGTGCCGGTGGGTGTCAGCGCCCACCGCCCGCGGGTGCTCCACGGGAGGCGGGTAGGGGAATCAGTTCTCGACGAAGGCCTTGAGCGCCCGGCCGCGCAGCGGGTGGCGCAGCTTGCGCAGCGCCTTGGTCTCGATCTGGCGGATGCGTTCGCGGGTGACCGAGAAGCGCTTGCCGACTTCCTCCAGCGTGTGCTCGCCCTCTTCGCCGATCCCGAAGCGCAGGCGCAGGATCGCCTTCTCCTTGGGTGAGAGCATGCCGAGGGCCCGCTCCACCTGATTCGTCAGGTCCTGGCTGATCAGGGTGTCGTTCGGCGACTCGGTACTCTTGTCCTCGAGGAAGTCTCCCAGCTCCGAGTCCTCTCCGATCGGCGTCTCGAGCGAGAGCGGCTTGCGCGAGGACTCGAGGATCAGGCGGACCTTGCGAGCGGGTACGCCGGTCCTCTTGGCGAGCTCTTCCGGCGTCGGCTCGCGGCCCATCTCGTTGACCAAGGCGCGGTTGACGCGCGAGATGCGGTTGAGCGTCTCGACCATGTGCACCGGGATGCGGATGGTGCGCGAGTGGTCCGCGATGGCGCGCGTGATGGCCTGGCGGATCCACCAGGTCGCATAGGTCGAGAACTTGAACCCGCGCCGGTACTGGAAGCGGTCCACCGCCTTCATGAGGCCGATGTTGCCCTCCTGGACCAGATCGAGCAGCGTCAGCTCGCTGCCGAGGTAGCGCTTGGCGACCGAAACGACCAGCCGCAAGTTGGCCTCCATCAGCTCGCGCTTGGCCTGGCGCACGACACGGTCGTGCTCCTCGATCTGGCGGAGCGCGGCCTGGAGCGCTTTCTTGCCGAGCCCGATCTCATTCTCGAGGGCGCGGATCTCCCTCGGCGTCCGGAGCTCGGCGAGGCGCTTCGCCTGGCGCCGGACATCGGCCACGAGCCGGTCCACGAGCCCGGGCTTGAGCGGGAGCTTCTCGACCGCGGTCTGAATCGCGCCGCGGTTCTGGGCGATCCACTTGTGGTAGTTCGCGCGCGTGGTCTTCCCGCGGCGCTTGTCCTGCAGCGACTCCTGCAGCCTTTCGATCTCGCGCTCGAGCCGCCGGATCCGCGTGAAGACCGCCAGCAGGGGCTTGATCTCGTCGGGCCTGGGCTCGCCGCCCTCGGGCAGCACAATGACCTCGTCGAGCCCGAGCTCGGTGTGCCGGATCCGATCCACCAGGGCCAGCAGCTGGGTTGTCGCCATGGGGATGCTTGCCAACGCTCGGCGGAGCTGGATCTGGCCTGCCTCGATCCGGCGGCCCAGGCTCACCTCCTGCTGGGCCGTCAGCAGATTGACCTTGCCGATCTCCTTGAGGTAGAGGCGGACGGGATCCTCGGCCGGGGCCGCGCTGGGCCGCAGCGCTTCCTCGGACAGGGTGGGGGTTTCCTCGAGGATGACAGTCGCGGCCTTCTCCTCGTCCTCCAGTTCGGCGCCGGACGGCTCGGCCTCGATCCTGGGCAGGGCGCCCTTGCGCAGCCTGGACTTTGGCTGAGCGAATGCGGCCTCCGAATGGTTGGCCTCGGGGGCCCCGGAACCGCCTGTTTCCCTGAACGTCATGGTCGTCTTGTCTCCCTAGTGTTTTAGATGCCTACGGGCACCCGTCGGTTGCGGGATTCGCCCTTGGAATTGGAACTTCTTCGGATGCGCCGGCGTTCCGCAATCCTTTGTTTTTTTTATCGACGGAGGCCAGCCGAGCCCTATTCGCTGGTCGCCCGCGGGCCGGCTACCCTCGCGTTCGGCCTATTGCGGCAATCCTTGTCGCGCGGGCCAGGGTTGGCGGTCGAGGAGGAGATCGAAGCCCACGCCGACCTCGTCCTTGACCCAGAGGAGGAGATACTGCGGAGGCTTGATGCCGAATTCGCTCATCTTGAACCGGCTCTCCCCGCGTACCCAGAGCCGCCCCTGCTTCAGACGGACACGGCCCGAGAAGCGCTTCACGCGCTCGATCCCCGCGATGGACAGCCGCCCCTGTATGGTCAGCAGCGTATCGGTGTGCTCCGCGACGCCCGGGGGAAAGGAGGGCGTGTCGATGATCTGGATCACGAAGTACATCGTCGGGTGGCGGTTGGCCGCCAGCGACTTCCACATCTCCTTGTCCCGTCCGTCATTGCCGGTGCTGATGCCCGACACCTGCACGGTCAGGTGGCCGCTCACACCTTGGGTCAGATCGTCAGCGTCCGCCTCGAACTCACCCGAGAGGTCGCGGCCGAAGCCGCTGAAGTCGGCGGGCGGGAAGACCGCGTCGAAGTACACGAGGCTCTGCCCTCGGACGGGCATCCAGCGGGCCGGCTCGGCGAAAGCCGGGGAGGTTCCGAGCCCGGCGAGGACGAGCCACACGATGGCCGCTCGCGAGCGCATGGGCGTGGATAGCACGGCCGCGCGGCACGGGTCAATCGAGAGGGGTGGGCTCGACCCGGGAATTTGGTTGACACGGCACACGGAAGGGACCTATCGTCGAAAATCCACATATGACCGCATGGTTACGGGAACTGGACTGATGGCCGTCACGCCGAGCGCTTCCAACAGCTTCACCGTCCGCCTGGCGATCCTGAATCGCACCGGCATGCTGGGGCGCGTCACGATGGTCATCGGCAAGGCCGGCGGTGACATCGGCGCTGTGGACCTGGTCGAGATGACGCGCGACCGCGTCTTCCGCGACATCACGATCAAGGCGCGGGACAGCGAGCACGGCCAGCGCATCATCGACAAGCTGCGGCGCCTGACCGGCGTTCAGGTCGCCAACATCTCCGACCGCACGTTCCTGATGCATCTCGGCGGCAAGATCGAGGTGCGCAGCAAGGTGCCCATCAGGACCCGCGACGACCTGTCCATGGCCTACACACCGGGCGTGGCCCGCGTGTGCCTGGCGATCAAGGAAGATCCGCAGCGAGCCTTCTCGCTGACCATCAAGCAGAACACGGTCGCCATCGTCACCGACGGCACTGCAGTGCTCGGGCTCGGCGACATCGGCCCCGAGGCGGCCATGCCGGTCATGGAGGGCAAGGCCATGCTGTTCAAGGAGCTGGCCGGGGTGGACGCCTTCCCCATTTGCCTCGACACCAAGGACCCCGACAAGATCGTCGAGACCGTGAAGATCATCGCCCCCGCGTTCGGCGGCATCAACCTCGAGGACATTTCGGCCCCGCGCTGTTTCGAGATCGAGACGCGGCTGCGGAAGGAACTCGACATCCCGGTCTTCCACGACGACCAGCACGGCACGGCCGTGGTCGTGATGGCGGCGCTCCTGAACGCGCTCAAGATTGTCCGCAAGGACCCGAAGCGCCTCAAGGTCGTCGTGTGCGGCGTCGGCGCGGCCGGCACGGCCGTCATCAAGATGCTGCTGGCGCACGGCGTCAGGCACATTATCGGCGTGGACGAGCACGGGACCATCTACCGAGGCCGCACCGTGGGCATGGACTTCATGAAGACGTGGGTCGGCGAGGCGACCAACCCGCAGCAGATCAGCGGCAAGATGGCTGACGCGACGCGGGGCGCGGATGTCTTCATCGGTCTCTCGGTGCCCGGCGCCTTGAGCCTGCGCGACCTCAAGCGCATGGCGCGCGACCGCATCGTCTTCGCGATGGCCAACCCGGTGCCCGAGATCCAGCCCGAGGAGGCCCTGCGCCACGTGCGGGTCATGGCCACCGGGCGCAGCGACTACCCGAACCAGATCAACAACGTGCTCTGCTTCCCCGGCTTCTTTCGCGGGCTCCTCGATATCCGCGCCCGACTCGTCAATGACGAGATGAAGCTCGCGGCGGCGCATGCCATCGCCTCCTGCGTGGCCAAGGAGGAGCTAGGGCCCGAATACATCATTCCGAGCGTGTTCAACAAGAAGGTCGCCCCGGCCGTGGCAAGCGAGGTGGCGCGCGCGGCCCAGCGGACCGGTGTCGCCCGCCGCCGCGCGCGCGCCGACTCGCCCATCTGGTCCTGAGTGCCGTGCGGGACGTGGCCGAACCGCGCTGGTCGGTGGTCATTCCCGCCTATAACGAGGCGCTGCGCCTGCCCGCGTACCTCGCCGAGGTCATCGCCTATTTCGACGGGCGCGGCGAGTCCTACGAGGTCCTGGTGGTGGACGATGGCAGCTGCGATGATACGGCCGTCCGCGTGCTCGAGGCGCAGGCTGCGCATTCCTCGGTGACGCTTCATCGCCTGGCCCCGAACCGTGGCAAGGGCTTCGCCGTTCGCGCGGGCATGCGCGCGGCGCGGGGCGAGTTCAGGCTCATGGCGGATGCCGACGGCGCCACGCCCATCGGGGAGCTCAAGCGCCTCGAGGCGGCGATCGACGCGGGCGCCGACGTCGCCGTCGGCTCGCGAGCGCTACCCGATCCATCGGTCAGCCGGCAGGTGCGGCTGCACCGGAAGCTCTCGGGCGAGGTCTTCAATTTTCTGGTGCGGCGCCTCGGCGTCCCCAACGTCAGGGACACGCAATGCGGCTTCAAGCTCTTCCGGGGTGCCGCCGCCGAGGCCCTGTTCGGGGAGCTGCGGACGGACGGCTTCGGCTTCGATGTGGAGATGCTCCTCCTGGCGCGTCGGCGAGGCTTTCGGGTTGCTGAGGTCGCGATCAACTGGGCCGACCAGCCGGGCTCGAAGGTTGGCGTGTTGAGAGACGGCCCGCGGATGCTGGCCCAGATCCTGGCGGCGCGCCGGCGGCTGGCGCGATCCGCGGAGAAGCGGCAGTGACGTCTAAGCGCTCGCACGTCATCGAGCCCTTTCTTGCCGTCGAGGTCTTCCAGCGGGCGCAGGAGCTCGAGCGCCAGGGCAGGGACATCATCCACCTCGAGTTCGGCGAGCCCGACTTCGACACGCCGCCGGTGATCCGCGAGGCGGCCGAGAAGGCGCTCAAGGACGGCCGGACGCGCTACGCCCACAGCCTGGGGCTCGTGCCGCTGCGGGAGGCCATCGCGGAGCACTACCGCGCGCGCTACGGCGTCACCGTCTCGCCCGAACAGATCCTCGTGACTGCCGGGACCTCGCCTGCCATGCTGCTGCTTTTCTCGACCTTGCTCGATCCGGGCGACCAGGTGCTGCTCACAGACCCGCGCTACGCCGTCTACCCCAACCTGGTCCGCTATCCCGGCGGCGAGTGCGTCGAGGCGCCGACCTGGGAGGAGGACGGTTTCCAGTGCCGGCCCGCCGAGTTCGCGTCCCGCCTGTCGCCTCGGACGCGGGCCGTCCTCATCAACTCGCCCGCCAACCCCACCGGCGCGGTGATGACCGCCGAGACCCTCACGGCGGTGGCGGGGCTCGGTCCCTGGGTCGTCTCCGACGAGATCTACCACGGCCTGACCTACGAGGGCGCCGAGCATACCATCCTCGAGTACACGGACCACGCCTTCGTGCTCAACGGCTTTTCGAAAGCCTACGCCATGACGGGCTGGCGTCTCGGGTATGTCATCGCGCCGCGCGAGTTCATGCGTGCGCTTCAGACCGCGCACGGTAACTTCTTCATCTCCACCAACGAGTTCGTTCAGTGGGCGGCGCTCGTGGCGCTGACGGAGGCTGGCGAGGACACCGCTCGCTTCCGCAAGATCTTCGACCAGCGGCGGCAGGCGATGGTGGCGGGGCTCCGGCGCATCGGGCTCGGCGTCGCGGTCGCGCCGACGGGTGCCTTCTACGTCCTGGCAAATACCCAGCGCTTCGGAGCGGACTCCAAGGCCCTCGCCTTCGACATCCTGGAGCACGCGCACGTTGGCGTGACGCCGGGGGTGGACTTCGGCAGCCGCGCCGAGGGGTTCCTCCGCTTCTCCTACGCCAACTCGCTCGAGCGCATCGAGGAAGCCGTCGAGCGCATCGGGCGGTACCTGCGGGAGCGGCGGCCATGACGGCTGCCGAGTGCGCCATGTGCGTGCGCGTCGCCGCCGAAGGCCCGCTCTTCATCGCCGACCTCGGAACCAGCCGCGCCTATTTCAACGAGGACCAGTTCTTCCCCGGCTGGGTCTTCGTTGTGCTCACGCGCCACGCCGTCGAGCTGTACGACCTCGAGCCCCGCGAGCGGGCGGCGATGATCGAGGAGGTCAACCGCGTGGCGCAGGCGTTGGCGCGGGTCTATCGGCCCGTGAAGATGAACTACGAGCTGCTCGGCAACCAGGTGCCGCACATCCACTGGCACCTGGTGCCGCGCCTCCCGGACGACCCCGAGCCCCGCTGGCCGGTGTGGCGCGTGCCCCACGACCCCAAGCCACTTCCGGCCGACGAGGTCACGCGGCACATCGCCCTCATCCGCTCCGCGCTCGCCTGACGAGCGTCCCACCGTGGCCGAGCCGGCGCAGGCCAGGAAGGCAAGGACCGCCAAGATCCTGGCGCGGCTGGGGGAAGCCTATCCCGGCGCCGGGGTCGAGCTGCGCTTCCGGAATCCGCTCGAGCTCCTCGTGGCGACCATCCTCTCGGCCCAGTGTACCGACGAGCGCGTCAATGCCGTGACGGCGACGCTCTTCGATCGGTATGGCAAGGCGGAGGACTTTGCCCGGGCGCACGCGCCAGCGCTCGAGCGGGAGATCCACTCGACGGGCTTCTTCAAGGCGAAGGCGCGTTCCCTCATCGGCATGGGCCGGGCCCTGGTCGAGCGCCACGGCGGCGAAGTGCCGCGAAACCTCGAGGAGCTGACGGCGCTGGCGGGCGTGGGCCGGAAGACGGCCAATGTCGTTCTGGGCAACGCCTTCGGCATCCCGGCCCTCGCCGTGGACACCCACGTCACCCGCGTGTCCCAGCGGCTCGCGCTCACGCGGGCCGACGACCCCGAGAAGATCCACGACGACCTCTGCGCGCTCATTCCGAGGTCGAAGTGGACCCGGGCGACCCATCTCTTGATCATCCACGGGCGGCGCACCTGCGGAGCGCGCAAGCCTGACTGCCCGCGCTGCCCCGTGCTGGCCCTTTGCCCCTGGTCCGGTAAGACAAGGGCAGAGCGTGGTTGACTCGGCTTCCGTTTTCCTATAGCATTACCCGTTGACAATTTTCGGGAGGGTGACTGTCAAGTAGCTGACTTCTAAAGCGGGAGAAGGACTGAGATCATGGCGACGCTGATGCCGAAGGAAGATGCGATCGAGCGCAAATGGTTCGTGGTGGACGCCAGCGGCAAGGTGCTGGGAAGGCTGGCCAGCCGGGTGGCGCACGTGCTGCGGGGCAAGCACAAGCCAACGTTCGCTCCGAACCTCGACGTGGGCGACCACGTGGTGGTGATCAACGCCGAGAAGATCCACCTGACGGGACGAAAACTCACCGACAAGATGTACCGGTGGCACTCAGGCTACATCGGCGGTCTGCGCGAGGTAAGCGCGGAGCGCATGCTCAAGAGCCATCCCGAGCGTGTGGTCGAGTGGGCCATCCAGGGCATGCTCCCCAAGGGGCGCCTCGGCCGGGCGATGGCGCGCAAGCTCAAAGTCTACAAGGGATCGGATCACCCGCACGCCGCGCAGAAGCCGGAAGCCCTGCCGTCCGGCGGCCGGACCAAGAACTGACGCAGGGTCTAAGGGGAGAGCGAATGGCCGCAGCAACGCAGTTCTACGGTACGGGAAGGCGGAAGACGTCGGTGGCGCGCGTATGGCTCCGGCCGGGCGGCGGCCGGATCCTGGTCAATCGCCGCCCATTCGAGGACTACTTCCCGCGGGAAACGCTGCGCATGATCATCGCGCAGCCGCTCCAGCTGACGAACACCTTCGGGACCTTCGACGCCACCGTCAACGTGGGCGGCGGGGGGCCGACTGGCCAGGCAGGCGCGGTGCGCCACGGTATCGCCCGGGCGCTGCTCGAGTTCGACGTCAACCTGCGACCGACGCTCAAACGAGCCGGCCTTCTCACGCGCGACCCGCGGATGAGGGAGCGCAAGAAGTACGGCCAGCCGGGCGCGCGGTCGAAGTTCCAGTACTCCAAGCGGTAGGCGTCGTGCTGCGCGTGGCGGTCGCGGGGGCGAGCGGCTACATGGGGGCGGAAGCCCTTCGCCTGCTCTGCGTCCACCCGAACCTCCAGCTGGTCGCGGTGACATCCGAGCGGCTGGCCGGAGAGCGGCTCGACAAGGTCTTCCCGCACATGCGCGGCCTCTCGACGCTGGTGTTCAGCGAGCTCGACCCCGCTCGCATCAGCGACGAGGCCGACCTCGTCTTCCTCGCGCTGCCGCACATGGAGTCCCAGCGCGCTGTGCCAGTCATCCGGAAGCACGGCCGCAAGGTCATCGACCTCTCGGCCGACTACCGGCTGCGCGACGGAGCGCTCTACGCAACCTGGTACAGGGCGGGCCACATCGACGCCGCAGGGCTCGGCGAGGCCGTGTACGGTATGCCGGAGCTGTACCGGAAGGCCATCGCGAGCGCCTCGCTCGTGGCCAACCCCGGCTGTTACGCCATGGGCGCCATCCTGGCGACGGCGCCCCTGCTCAAGAGCGGCGTCGGGCGAGTCGAAGGCATCGTGATAGACGGCAAGTCGGGCGTGACGGGGGCAGGGGCGCAGGGACGGACGATCGACCCCATGTACCTCTACGCCGAGGCCAACGAGAACGTGCAGGCGTACGCCATCGGCACTCACCGCCACACGCCGGAGATGGAACAGGAGCTCTCGGCCCTGGCGGGCAAGCCCGTCGTGGTCGGCTTCACTCCACATCTCGTGCCCCTCAACCGCGGGATCCTGACCACGGCCTCGGTGCCGCTGGCGAAGAGCGCGGGCACTGCCGACCTCCTCGCTCTCTATCGCGAGTTCTACGCGGGCGAGCCCTTCGTGCGAGTGCTGCCCGAGGGCGAGCGGCCGACGACCCGCTCGGTGACTGGATCCAACTTCTGCGACGTCGCCGTCGTCTCCGATCCGCGCACCGGACGCGCCGTCTGCGTCTCGACCCTGGACAACCTGGGCAAGGGCGGCTCGGCAAACGGTATCCAGAACCTCAACATCATGATGGGGTGGGACGAGCGGTCCGGTCTCGAAGCGCCACCGGTGTACCCATAGGGTCCGCATGGCGGACATGCAGTGGCTCGACGGAGGCATTACGGCCGTCCCCGGCATCCTGGCCTCGGGCATGGCGGCCGGCATCAAGCCCAGCGGCAAGAAAGACCTCGCCCTGATTTACTCCTCGGCGCCCGCGCGCGCCGCCGCCGTCTTCACCAGCAACCAGGTCAAGGGCGCTCCGGTGGTCGTCTCGCAGGAGCACGTCCGCGATGGCCGGGCCCAGGCCATCCTGGCCTCGAGCGGCTGTTCCAACGTTTGCACGGGTGAGCAGGGGATCAAGGACGCTCGCGAGATGACCAAGACCGTCGGCGAGCTCCTGCGTATCAAGTCCGGCCAGGTGCTGATCGCCGCCACGGGGGTGATCGGCCAGCCGTTGCCGATGGACAAGATCCGCGCGGCGCTGCCGAGGCTCGTCAAGGGTCTCTCGCCCCAGGGCGGCCGGAGTGCCGCCGAGGCGATCATGACGACCGACACGCGGTCCAAGGAAGCGGCCCTCCGCATCGAGATCAGCGGGCGCCCGATCACGATCGGTGGCATCGCCAAGGGCGTGGGCATGCTCGAGCCGCACCTCGCGACGATGTTCTGCTTTCTGGCGACCGATGCGATGGTCGCGTCCGACGCGCTGCCGCGAGTGCTCAAGCGGGCGGTCGACGCCTCGCTCAATCGGATCACGGTGGACGGGGACCAGTCCACGAGCGACACGGTCGCAGTGCTGGCGAATGGGCTTGCGGAGAATACACCCCTCGAGCGCGGCAGCCGGGGCCTGCGGGAGTTCGCGCGCGGGCTCGAGGCCGTCGTGGCGAGGCTCGCGCGCATGCTCGTGGCGGATGGCGAGGGGGCGACCAAGGTGGTGGAGGTGAGCGTGAGCGGGGCGCGGACGCGGCGCGAGGCGCTGCTGGCCGCGCGATCGGTGGCCAACTCGCCGCTCGTCAAGACCGCCGTTAACGGCGCCGACCCGAACTGGGGGCGGATCATGATGGCGCTGGGTAAGTCCCCTGCCCGGGTGGCCCAGGACAAGGTCGCGATCCGTTTCGGCGACGAAGCGCTGGTGGAGAAGGGCACGCTCAAGGCGGGTGCGCGGCTCGACAAGATCCGCGCGCTCATGGCAGAGCCCGAGTATTCGATCATCATAGACCTGGGCCTGGGCCGCGGCCGGGACCGCGTGTGGACATCGGATCTCAGCGAGGAGTACGTTCGGATCAACGGCAAGTACACTACATAGCAGCAAAGCAGTTCACTACGCACGATCTCGAGCTTCGGTCCCCTGGCGGGGAAGCGCGGCGGCCATGGCAGTTCGAACTGAGACGTGACCGAGCCCCGAGGGGGCCGGGCACGGCGAGGTGAGGGCTGGGTGGATCCCCGCCGCTCGAGGTCGGAGGCCAACCGAAGAGGAGAATGAGATGGCGGCACTGACCATGAAGGAGCTGTTGGAGGCCGGCGTGCACTTCGGCCACCAGACCAAGCGCTGGAACCCCAAGATGCAGAAGTACATCTTCGGGGAGCGCAACGGCATCTACATCATCGATCTACAGAAGACGCTCAAGAAGTTCCGCGAGGCATACGCCTACGTGCGCGACCTCGCGGCCGGCGGCGGCACGCTCCTGATGGTCGGCACCAAGAAGCAGGCGCAGGAGACGGTGCTCGAGGAGGCGGGCCGCTGCGGTATGTTCTACGTGAACCACCGCTGGCTCGGTGGCACGCTGACCAACTTCGCCACGATCCGCAAGTCAATCGCGCGTCTCAAGAAGCTGGACGAGATGAAGGAGACGGGTGAGTACGACCGGCTGCCGAAGAAGGAAGTCATCGTGCTCGAGCGGGAGCGTGAGAAGCTCCAGCACACGCTGGTCGGCATCAGAAACCTGGACCGGTTGCCCTCGGCCGTCTTCATCGTCGATCCCAAGAAGGAGACGATCGCGGTGGAGGAGGCGCGACGGCTCGCCATCCCCATCGTCGCCATCGTCGACACCAATTGCGATCCCACCGGGATCGATTACCCGATTCCGGGCAACGACGACGCCATCCGCTCGGTGCGGCTCATCACCTCGCGCATCGCCGACGCCGTGCTCGAGGGCGCCGGCACGCTGGCCAAGGAGACCCCGGCGGCCGACGAGATCCCGGCCTCGCCGGACCTGCCCGTCGTGACCGAGGCCGAGATGGCCGCGACGGCCGAAGCCCCGGCCCAGGCCTGAGGAGCGCGCGCCCAATGGCATCGTCAGCCGAGCTCGTGAAGGATCTCCGGGAGCGCACCGGGGCGGGAGTCATGGACTGCAAAGCGGCGCTCGAGGCCTCGAAGGGCGACATCCAGGGCGCCGTCGAGCACCTGAGAAAGAAGGGCCTTGCGGACGCGGCCAAGAAGCAGCACCGCGAGGCAAGGGACGGCCTCGTGCACGCCTACATCCACCCGGGGAGCAAAATCGGCGTCCTGCTGGAGGTCAACTGCGAGACCGACTTCGTGGCCCGCACGGACGACTTCCAGCAGCTCGTCAAGGACCTGGCCATGCAGGTGGCCGCGGCCAATCCCGTCTACGTCTCGCGCGAGCACGTGCCGGGGCCCGTAGTGGAGAAGGAGCGCGAGATCTACAGGGAGCAGATGGCCGACCAGAAGAAGCCGCCCCAGGTGATCGACAAGATCGTCGAGGGCAAGCTCGAGAAATTCTTCGCGGAGATGTGCCTGCTCGAGCAGCCCTTCATCAAGGACCCGACAGGCAAGACCAGGATCAAGGACATGGTCGACGGCGCGACGGCCAAGATGGGCGAGCGCGTGGTGGTCAAGCGCTTCGTGCGCTTCCAGGTCGGCGCGGACTAGGTCCATGCCTGACGCCGAGACCCCCGCCGCGTACCGCCGCGTCCTGCTCAAGATCTCGGGCGAGGCGCTCGCGGGCCGGCAGGGCTACGGCATCGATCCCGAGACCATCGCCGGTATCGCTGAGGAGATCCGCGAGGTGGTTGACATGGGGGTGCAGCTGGCCATCGTCATCGGCGGCGGCAACATCTTCCGCGGCATCGCGGCGAGCGCAGGCGGCATGGATCGCGCAACCGGCGACTACATGGGCATGCTCGCCACCGTCATCAATGCGCTGGCGCTCCAGGACGCCATCGAGAAGGCGGGCGCGCCGACCCGCGTGCTCTCCGCCATCGAGATGCGCGCGGTGTCCGAGCCGTACATCCGCCGGCGCGCCATCCGCCACCTCGAGAAGGGGCGGGTGGTGGTGTTTGCCGCGGGCACGGGCAACCCGTTCTTCACGACGGACACGGCAGGCGCCCTGCGCGCGGTCGAGATCGGGGCCGAGGCGCTTCTGAAGGCCTCCAAAGTGGACGGCATCTACACCTCCGACCCGGCCAAGGATCCGAAGGCCGTGAGGCTGCCGCGGGTCGGTTATATCGAGGCGCTCAACCGGGGCCTCGCGGTGATGGACACCACGGCCATCTCGCTCTGCATGGACAACAAGCTGCCCATCGTGGTCTTCGACCTGACGCGGCGGGGCAACATCCGGCGGATCGTCGCGGGCGAGGCGGTGGGCTCCGTCGTCACCAACGACGCCACAGCGCCCAAGGGGTAGAGCCATGCAAAACGTCATCAAGGATTTCGAGACGCGGATGCAGGCGGCCGTCGATCTTCTCGCGCGCGAGTTCGCCGGTGTGCGCACGGGCCGCGCCAGCACCGCCCTGCTCGACAACCTTCGCGTCGAGGCCTACGGCAACATGACGCCGCTCAACCAGCTGGCCTCGCTGTCGGTGCCGGACCCCAGGACGCTCGTCATCCAGCCGTGGGACGCCTCCCAGATAGGCAATATCGAGAGGGCCATTCACAAGTCAGACCTCGGCATCACGCCGTCGTCCGACGGCAAGGTCCTGCGCCTGATTATGCCGACGCTCACCGAGGAGCGCCGCAAGCAGCTGGCGAAGACGGTGGGCAAGTATGCCGAGGATGCCCGCGTGGCGATCCGCAACGTCCGCCGCGAGGCCAACGAGAAGCTCAAGACCATGGCCAAGGACAAGCACGTGTCGCAGGACGAGGAGCGCCGCGGCCACGATGCCATTCAGAAGACGACGGACAAGTTCATCGCCAAGGTGGATGAGCTGGCGAAGAAGAAGGAGCAGGAAATCCTGGCGATGTAGATTACTCGTCTGCACGGGGCCGGACGCCCCCGCACGCCCCCCTCGCCCCACCGACCCTGGCGTTTTCCCCGCTTTGCCTTGTATCGGGGGCGAATTGCGTAGAAATTGCCCTCGCCGTCACGTAAAATGATTTGGCATGGCCCTCAAGGCTGGGACCGCGGCCGCCGCGGCGGAGTTGACGACACTCGGAGAGCGCGAGCTGCGTGAACGCATCCTCGCGCGCCCGCTGCCGCGTCACGTCGCAATCATCATGGACGGCAACGGCCGCTGGGCGACTTCGCGCGGGCTGCCGCGGGTTGCCGGTCACGGCGAGGGCGTCAAGGCCGTTCGAAACGCCGTCAGGGCTGCGGGCGAAATCGGCATCGAGTACCTGACGCTCTATGCCTTCTCCTCGGAGAACTGGAACCGGCCGAGCCTCGAGGTCTCGACGCTGATGAACCTGCTCGAGCGGTCCATCGACCGCGAGCTGCCGGAGCTCATGGCGCGCAATGTCCGCTTCCGCGTCATCGGGCGCCCCAATGGCGTGCCGCTCGAAGTCCAGCGGCGCATCGACCACGTCGTGGACGCGACGGCCGCCAATGGCGGGCTGACGCTCCTGATGGCGTTCAACTACGGCGCGCGGGACGAAATCGTGGACGCCTGCCGGCGGCTCGCGCGTGACGTGCGGGACGGGCGGGTCGAGCCCGAGGAGATCGACGAGGTGCGGGTCGGCCGTGCGCTCTACACCGACGGCGTCCCCGACCCGGACCTCTTGATCCGCACCAGCGGCGAGATGCGCCTGTCGAACTTCCTGCTCTGGCAGATCGCCTACACCGAGCTGTGGGTGACGCCCACGCGCTGGCCCGACTTCGAGCCGCGCGACCTCTACCTGGCGGTGGCGGACTTCCAGCAGCGGGACCGGCGCTTCGGTCGGGTGTGATGCCCGGAGCCCGGGAGGTGCCGCTGCCTGCGCCCATGGACGCGCACACGCCGTCGCGGATGACCGAGCTGGGCAAGCGGGTCCTCAGTACCGTCGTCCTCCTGCCGATCTTCATCTGGATCGTGGTGGGCGGGGCCGAATGGCTTTTCACGCTGATGATCGTTGGCGTCGCCATGCTCGCGAATTGGGAGTTCACGCGCATGTTCCAGCGTGCGGAGGTGCCGGTCCTCCGCGAGGCCGGGCTTCTCTGGGGCGGGCTCGTCACGCTCGCCTTCGTGCGCCCGGACCGCGCGGGCGCGGCTTTCGCGGTCGTGGTCCTGGGGCTCCTGGCTGCCAGCCTCGACAGGGGCGGCGCCGATCCCGCCCGCTGGCAGCGCGTGGCGGTCACGCTTCTCGGCGTCTGCTACATCAACTGGCTGCTCGGCCACGCCATCTCGCTTCGCGCGCTGCCGGACGGCGTCTACTGGGTCCTGCTGCTGGTCTGGGTCACGTGGATAGGGGAGACGGCGGCCTATACCGTGGGCTCGTTGGTCGGCCGTCACAAGCTGGCTCCCGGCATCAGCCCGGGCAAGACGATCGAGGGCGCCGTCGCGCAGCTCGCGGCCTCGCTGCTCGCGGCGCTGACTGCCGGCGGGTGGCTCTTCCCGGGACTGCGGCTCGGCGACGCGTTCGCCGTCGGCGTCCTGCTGGGCGTGCTGGGACAGGTGGGTGACCTGGTCGAGTCCGCCCTGAAGCGGAGCGTGGGCACAAAGGACACCGGGCATGTCATCCCCGGGCACGGCGGCATCCTGGATCGGATCGACGGTTTGCTCTTCAACGCGCCGGTGCTTTTCTATTATGTGACGTACGGAAGGGCATGGAGCGCATGAAGCGCCTGACGGTGCTGGGGGCCACGGGCTCGGTGGGCCGGCGCGCGCTGGAGCTGATCGAGCACTTCCCCGGCCTGTTCCGCGTCGAGGGCCTGGCCGCGCGTGGCTCGAACCCGGATCTCGTGGCGGAGCTGTGCCGGACTCACCGGCCGCGCGCCGTCGCGCTGGCCGACGAGCGCGCGGTGGACGTTCTGGCCCGCGCCCTCGGGCATCCGCGTCCGGAGATCTTGGGCGGCCCTCGGGGCCTCGTCGCCCTGGCGCGCGACCTCGAGGCCGACGTCGTCCTCTCGGCGATCGTGGGCGGTGCCGGGCTCTTGCCCACCATGGCCGCCATCGAGACCGGCAAGGCCGTGGCCATCGCGAACAAGGAGCCGCTCGTCATGGCGGGCAGCCTGATGACGGCGGCCGCGAGACGGCATAAGGCGCCGCTCCTGCCGGTGGACTCCGAGCACAGCGCCATCTTCCAGTGCCTCGAGGGGCAGCAGCGCGGCCAGGTCCATCGCATCCTCCTCACGGCCTCGGGCGGCCCGTTCCGCGGAATGTCCAAGGCCGAGATGGCCTTGGTCTCCGTCGAGGACGCCCTGAATCATCCCACGTGGAAGATGGGGGCCAAGATCACGGTGGATTCGGCCACGCTCATGAACAAGGGCCTCGAGGTCATCGAAGCCAGCTGGCTCTTCGGTCTGCCGGCGGAGCAGGTGCAGGTGGTGGTGCATCCGCAGTCCATCATCCACTCCATGGTCGAGTACGTGGACGGTTCGGTCATCGCCCAGCTCGGGGTGGCGGATATGGGGATCCCGATCCTGTACGCTCTCAACTATCCCGACCGGCTGCCCTGGCCGGGGGACCGGCTCGACCTGACGAAGGTCGGCTCGCTCACCTTCGAGGAGCCTGACGTCGAGCGCTTCCCGTGTATGTCGCTCGCCCGCCAGGCCCTGGCCGCGGCCGGCTGCGCTCCGGCAGTTCTCAACGCGGCGAACGAGATCGCCGTCGGGGCCTTCCTCGAGGGGCGCATCCGCTACACGCAGATCGCCGAGCTCATCGCCATGGCGCTCGAACGGGTGCCCGCGCGCGCGCTCGACAGCATCGAGACCTGCGTGGACGTCGACGCCGAAGCGCGCCGCTTCGTCGCGGGCCGGCTGCCCGGCGAGGCGAACGCCACCGCGGCGGGCATGTCCGGGAGGGCGGGCCGGTGATGACCATCGTGGCCTTCGTCGCGGTGCTGGGCATCCTGATCCTCATCCACGAATGGGGCCACTTCATCGTCGCGCGCCTGTCCGGCGTGGGCGTGGAACGCTTCTCCATCGGCTTCGGCCCCGTGCTGTGGCGGTTCAAGGGCAAGGAGACGGAGTACTGTCTCTCGGCCATCCCGATGGGCGGCTACGTCAAGATGATGGGCGACGACGAGAACCCGCTCGAGGGCGGCAAGACCGGGACGATGGATCCCGCGCGTGCCTTCAATCTCAAGCCCGTGTGGGTGCGCTTCCTGATCGTGTTCGCGGGCCCCGGGATGAACTTCGTCCTCGCCGTGGTGCTGGCGGCGCTCGCCTTCATGATCTGGGGCAAGCCGGTGGTGCCGGCCGTCGTCGGCCGCGTGGCTGAGGGCGGCGCGGCGGCGCAGGCGGGGATCATCCCCGGCGACAAGATCGTGGCCGTGGACGGCCGCGCCGTCCAGTACTGGGACGAGGTGCAGGCGCTTGTGCAGGACGGGCGCGGCCGCAAGCTCGAGCTGCGGGTCGCCGGCGCCGGCGGGGAGCGCGCGCTCACCGTGACGCCGCAGCGGGTGGCAGGGCGCGACATCTTCGGCGACGAGCAGGACTACTGGGACCTCGGCGCCCGCCAGGCGGTGTCGGACCAGGCGAGGATAGGGGACGTGGTACCGGGCGGGCCGGCCGCGACGGCCGGGCTCAAGGCCGGTGACCTCGTCGTCTCCCTCGAGGGCAGGCCTCTCGGGTCGTGGGACGATCTCGCCGACGCGATCAGCAAGCGCGCGGGGCAGCCAACCGATCTCGGGATCAAGCGTGGGGAGCAGACGCTGACGCTGTCGGTGACGCCGGCGCCCACCGGTCCCGAGGGCAAAGGGCGGATCGGCGTCAGCCACTCGATGGCTCCCGCCGCCGGCGCCGTGTTCGTCCGATCCAACCCGGCGGTCGCGCTGTGGGAAGGCGCGCTGAAAACCTGGGAGTGGACATACCTGACGGTCAAGGGGATGTACAAGCTCGTGACCGCGCAGCTGGCGCCGTCGAACATCGGCGGGCCCATCCAGATCGCCGCGGCGGCGGGTGAGCAGGCACGGCAGGGGATCAACTACCTCACGCTGTTCACCGCGCTGATCAGCGTCAACCTCGCCGTGCTGAACCTCTTGCCCGTGCCCATGCTCGACGGCGGCCACTTGCTGTTCTTCGGCTGCGAGGCGATCCTCGGGCGGCCGATCTCGCTTCGCAAGCGCGAGATCGCCCAGCAGGTCGGCTTCGTGCTCTTGATGATGCTGATGGTCTACGCCGTGTACAACGATCTCTCGCGGCTCGACGTCTTCCACCGCTTCTTCCGCTGAGCCCGCGCCCATGGGCCAATACCGCTGCCACGTTTTCGTGTGCACCTCCGGCGACACCTGCCCCCAGCAGGGCGACGTGGAGAAGTACGTCAAGACGCTCCGTGCGGGCGTCGCGGCGGCGGGCAAGCACGCCGAGGTGCGCGTGAACAAGGCCGGCTGCTTCTCCCAGTGCGGTCACGGCCCGATGATCGTCGTCTACCCCGACAATGTCTGGTACGCGGGCGTCAAGGAGTCCGACCTCCAGGAGCTCCTGGACTCGCATATCGTGGGCGGGACGCCCGTCCGGCGGCTGGTCTACGACCCGGGCATGCCCGGGGCCAACAAGGTCAGGGCGGCGTCCTAGCCGATGCGCTGGACACGCTCACTCATCCCGACGCTCCGGGAGGACCCTGCCGACGCCGAGGCGATCAGCCACAAGCTCATGGTCCGGGCGGGGCTCGTTCGTCAGCTGGCCGCGGGGATCTACGTGTACCTTCCGCTGGGTCAGCGCGTGATCGACAAGGTCAACGCCATCATCCGACAGGAGATGAACGCGATCGGAGGCCAGGAGATCACGATGCCGGTGCTCCAGCCGGCCGAGATCTGGCAGCAGTCGGGGCGCTGGGATGCGATCGGCGGTGAGATGTTCCGGCTCAAGGACCGCAACCAGCGCGACATGTGCCTCGGCATGACCCACGAGGAGGTCGTGGCGTGGCTCGCCGCGCGCGAGATCCGCTCGTATCGCGAGCTGCCTCAGATCTGGTACCAGATCCAGACCAAGGAGCGCGACGAGGCGCGACCGCGCTCCGGCGTGCTCCGCACGCGGGAGTTCCTGATGAAGGACTCCTACACGCTCGACCCCGACATGGCCGCGCTCGACGTCTCGTACAACGCCCACAAGCAGGCGTACTGCAAGATCTTCGACCGGTGCGGCATCCGTTACGTTGTCGTCGACTCGGACCCGGGGATGATGGGCGGCTCGGGCTCGCACGAGTTCATGGCGCCGTCGGCGGCAGGCGAGGACGACATCGCACTCTGCGCAGGCTGCGGGTACGCGGCCAACGTGGAGCTGGCGCGCGGCGTACCCGTGCCGGCCTCGCTGGGGGACGGCGGGGCGCGCGAAGTCGCGACGCCGAACGCCCGGACCATCGCCGAGGTGACCGGCCAGCTCAAGGTCGATGCCGCGTGCACCATCAAGTCGCTCGTCTTCATGGCCGACGAGCAGCCGGTCCTGGCCCTCGTGCGCGGCGACCACAACCTCCACGAGCGGAAGCTGGCTCGGGCGCTCGGCGCGGAGGCGCGTCCCGCGCACCCCGAGGAGGTCGTCAGGCACCTGGGCGTCTCCGTCGGCTCCGTCGGGCCCGTCGGGGTCAAAGGCATCCGCCGCATCGTAGCGGATGAATCCCTCAAGAGCGGCGCCTACGTCGCGGGCGCCGGCCGCGACGGCTACCACCTCGTCGGCGTCACGCCCGGGAAGGACTTCACCTGCGACTGGGCGGACCTCCAGGTCGCCCTGCCGGGCGAGGGGTGTCCCAGGTGCGGTAAGCCCCTGGCCGTCGAGCGAGTGATTGAGGTCGGCAACATCTTCAAGCTCGGCACGAAATACTCCCAGCCGCTCAGCGCCATGTACCTCGACGAGCAGGGCCAGCAGAAACCCATCGTGATGGGCTCCTACGGTATCGGTCCCGCGCGCATCGCAGCCGCCGCCGCCGAGCAGCGCCACGATGCCGACGGCATCGTGTGGCCGTGGGCTATCGCGCCCTTCCAGGTGCACCTTGTACCCATCGCGGTCAAGGATGCCGCCCAGATGGCGGCCGCCGAGGAGATCGAGCGGGCGCTCACGGCGGCCGGCTTCGACGTGCTCATGGATGACCGCGACGAGCGCGCGGGGGTCAAGTTCAAGGACGCAGACCTCCTCGGCGTGCCGATCCGGATCACGGTCGGCAACGCGCTGGCCAAGGAGGGAGTGGTCGAGATTCGCGAGCGGGCGACGCGGGCGGACCGAAAGGTGCCCCGCGACGGGGTCCTTGGCGCCGTCCACGAGATAGCCGAAGGTCTCGCCATGGCTTGAGACACACACCTGGCCCCCCACTCACTGGACAATTCTCTGACGCCTGGTGAGCCTTGCGGGTGGTGGCTACATGTGCTAAAGTTTTGACAAAAGTGGGCGACGCCCACTTTTTTGTTCTCTATGGGGCAGGGGGGTGGACGGAGATGGACCCTCGGGCGGGTGACGGAGAGGCGTTCCTGGCCAAGGTCGAGGCCGTCGTCTCCCCGGTCCTGGAGGCCCACGCGCTCCGGCTGGTCGACCTGCAGTGGCGCCGGGAGGGGCGGCGCTGGGTTTTGCGGTTTTTCGTGGACAAACCGGGCGGGGCGGGCATTGTCGACTGCCAGCGGCTGAGCCACGAAGCGGGCGACGTGCTGGACGTATCGGGGTTGATTCCGGAGAGCTACGATTTGGAGGTATCCTCGCCGGGCCTCGACCGCGAGCTCAGGACGGATCGCGAGTTCGCGTGGGCGCTGGGCAAGGATGTGCGGTGCTGGGTGCGCGAGCCGGTGGACGGGCGGCTGGAGTTCGCGGGGCGGTTGGAAGCGGCCGGGCCTGAGCGGCTGGCCATCGCGGCGACGGACGGGAAGACCGCCGAGGTTCCGCGGGCGCTGCTGACGAAGGCGCGTCTCGACCCCGCGTTTAGGCGGAAGTGAGCAGGCAGGGACACGCAGCGACACGATGAACAAAGAACTGATCTACGTCATCGCGCAAATGGCCACGGAAAAGGGGATCGACAAAGAGATCCTCTTCGAGGCGTTGGAGTCCGCCCTCCTGTCGGCGTCCAAGAAGACCATGGGCGTCGCCGACAACACTCGGATGGAGCTCGACCGCCGCACGGGCGAGATCAGGGTCTTCGCGCGCAAAAAGGTGGTCGAGAGCGTCGCGGACCCCAAGCTCGAGATCGCGCTCGCCGAGGCCCGGAAACTCAATGTCGAAGCGGAGCTCGAGGACGAGATCGAGGTCGGGTTGCCGACCCAGGAGTTCGGCCGCATCGCCGCGCAGACGGCGAAGCAGGTCATCCTGCAGCGCGTGCGGGACGCCGAGCGCGACGCGGTCTACTCGGATTTCATCGACAAGCAGGGCAAGATCATCCGCGGCACGGTGCACCGGATCGAGAAGCGCAACGTGATCGTGGACCTCGGCAAGGCCGAGGCGGTGATTACCGAGCGGGAGCAGATCCCGGGGGAGCGTTACAACCCCAACGATCGCGTCCGCGCCTTCGTCCAGGAGGTCAAGAAGACCTCCAAGGGACCGCAGATCCTATTGTCGCGCGCCGACGCGGGATTCCTCGTTCGTCTCTTCGAGGCTGAGATTCCCGAGATCGCGGAGGGCATCGTGCAGGTCAAGGCGGCCGCGCGCGAGCCCGGTGAGCGCGCCAAGGTCGCCGTCATGTCCACGAAGCGTGACGTCGATCCCATCGGCGCCTGCGTGGGGCTGCGCGGCACCCGGATCCAGGTCATCAGCCGTGAACTGCGCAGCGAGAAAATCGACATCGTCGAGTGGGCGCCGGATCCGGCGACCTTCGTGGCGCGGGCGCTGTCCCCGGCCAAGGTCTCGTCGGTGACGCTCGGACCGGCCGACGAGAGCGGGGAGCCGCGCGCGGTGATGGTGATCGTGCCGGACAACCAGCTCTCCCTCGCGATCGGGAAGCGGGGGCAGAACGCGCGCCTCGCTGCCAAACTGACCGGGCTGCACGTGGACATCAAGAGCGAAGGCGAGGTCGAGGAGGAACGGCGTCTCGTGGAGGAGGAGTTGGCCCACGGCCGGGAGGCGCTCGCGGAGTTCCCGGGCGTCGGTCCCCAGCTGATCGAGCGACTCGTGGAGCACGGCCTCTTTTCCCCGGCGCGTATCGTCCATGCCGGGATCGAGGCCCTCGCGGCGGTGCCCGGGCTCGGCGAAAAAAGGGCGGCGGCGATCCTCGTCGCCGCGCAGGAGTGGATCGAGCAGCACCCACGCGTCGAGCCGGAGCCTGAAGCGGTCGAGGAAGTCGCCGGTGAACCGCTCCCGACGGTGGATGACATCCCGGCGGGCGAGCCGCCTCCGGGGAGCATGGCGAGGACCTCCGCTGAGTGACGGCGGTTCCCCAGCGGACCTGCATCGGGTGCCGGAAGGTCCGGCCCAAGGCTTCGCTCGTGCGGTTGGTGCGCGGCGCGGACGGGCGGGTGCAAGTGGACGACGGTGGTCGGGCTGAGGGACGGGGCGCGTACGTGTGCCCCGATCCCGGCTGCCTGGGCAAGGCCCTGCACGCGGGCCGGCTCGGGCATGCGTTCAAGCGGCCCTGCGAGCCGCCCGCATCGGGCGCGGCGGCGATTCCATACGGCCGGGTCGTGAACGACAAGGCGAGGGGGTAAGCAGGCTGTGGCGGCACGAGTCAAGGTCATCGACCTCGCGAAGGAGCTGGGCGTCACCAGCAAGGATTTGATCGTCGCCCTCGAAGCAATGGGCCAGAAGGCGATGCGGGCGATGAGCCCGCTGCAGGCGGCGACGGCGAATGAGCTGCGGGTCAAGCTGGGCCGCGGCCGAGACTTGCCCGAGGAGGCCAAGCCCAAGCGGGCGCCCAAGGCCAAGCCCGCTTCGGGCGAAGCCAAGGAGCCCGCCGCCCCGAAGAAGAGGGCCGCCGGGTCAGCGACGGCGGCCAAGGGCGCGCGCAAGAAGGTCGTGACAATCGAGACCGAGGAGCCGGTGGTGCCGCAGCCCGTGGAAGAAATCAAGCCCGCTGCAACGCTTTTCCGCCACACCGCCGCTCCGTCCGCCGAGCCGCTTCCCGCTCCCGCTCCCGCGCCGACGCCCGAACCAGCTCCCGTCGCCCCGCCTCCGGTGCCGACGGTCCTCCGGAAGGAGCCGACGCTTCTCCGCCCGACGGCGCCGACCCCGGTGCCGGCGACGCTTCCGCGAACCGGGATGCCGCCTGCGGCAGCCGGCCCCGCGGCGCCGCCACGGCGCGTGACGCCGCAGGCACCTCCGCGGCCCGGGGCCCCGCCCGTGCCTGCGAGGCCCGCTGCACCCGTCGCGCCCCCCGTGCCCGCGCGTCCCGCCGCCGCACCTGTGGCGCCGGCCGCACCCCCCAAGGTCGAGGTCAAGCCCGAGCCCAGACCCGAGCCCAGGCCCGAGCCGACCCCGCCCGAGCCGCCCGTCGAGATCAAGCGCGAGCTGATCAAGCTGCCGGAATCCGTGACTGTCGGCGAGCTCGCGGCGGCGATGCGTCACAAGTCCGGCGAGGTGATCAAGGCGCTCCTCGACCTGGGCGTCATGGCCACCGTCAACGAGGTGCTGGACCCGACCGCGGCAAAGCTCGTCGCCGACAAGTTCCACTTTGACGTGGAGATCCGCTCGCTCGAGGGCGACATCCTCGAGGAGGAGGAAACCGATCCGAGCCAGCTCAAGCTGCGCCCGCCGGTCGTCACCGTCATGGGCCACGTCGACCACGGCAAGACGTCTCTCCTCGACGCCATCCGGACCACCAAGGTGGCGGAGAGGGAGGCCGGCGGCATCACCCAGCACATCGGCGCCTACCAAGTGGAGACCTCCCACGGCAAGGTGACGTTCCTCGACACCCCGGGCCACGAGGCCTTCACGGCCATGCGAGCCCGCGGCGCCCAGGCGACGGACATCGTCATCCTGGTCGTGGCGGCCGACGACGGCGTGATGCCGCAGACGGTCGAGGCCGTCAATCATGCCAAGGCCGCGAACGTGCCGATCCTCGTCGCAGTCAACAAGATCGACAAGCCCGGTAGTGACCCCGACCGTGTCAAGCGCGAGCTGTCGAACCTCGGGCTCGTGCCCGAGGACTGGGGTGGTCAGACAATCTTCATCCCGACCTCCGCCAAGCGCGGTGACGGCATCCCGCAGCTGCTCGAGATGACGGCGCTCCAGGCCGAGGTGCTGGAGCTGCGCGCCAACCCGAATCGGGCCGCTCGCGGCATCATCGTGGAAGGCCGGCTGGATCGAGGTCGCGGCCCGGTGGCGACGGTGCTGATCCAGTCGGGCACGCTCAAGGAAGGCGACGCGGTCGTCATCGGCCGGCACTCGGGCCGCGTCCGCGCGATGTTCAGCGATCGCGGCAAGAAGGTCGCCAAGGCCGAGCCCTCGGACCCCGTCGAGATCCTCGGCCTCTCGGGAGTGCCTCAGGCGGGGGACACCCTGCTGGTCGTCGCGGACGAACGCAAGGCGCGGCAGATCGCCACCGTGCGCGCCGATCGTGACCGTCTCAAGGGCAAGGGTACCGCGCGCATCACTCTGGAGGACCTGCACAAGCAGATCGAGGCGGGCGAGGTCAAGGAGCTGAGGCTCGTGCTCAAGGCCGACGTGCAGGGATCGGTCGAGGCGCTGACGGAATCTCTCGAACGGCTGTCGACCGACGAGGTGCATCTCAAGGTCATCCACGGCTCCGTGGGCGCGGTCAACGAGTCAGACGTCATGCTCGCCTCAGCCTCGAACGCCATTGTGCTCGGCTTCAACGTCAAGGCCGAGCCCAAGGCCGCGAGCCAGGCCCAGTCCGACGGCGTGGACCTCAGGAACTACAGCGTCATCTACGACGTCCTCAACGACGTCAAGGCGGCGCTCAGCGGCATGCTCGCGCCCGAGATCCGCGAGACGGTCCACGGCCGCGCCCAGGTCAAGCAGCTCTTCCCCATTTCCAAGGTTGGGACGATCTTCGGCTGCTCCGTGGTCGAGGGCAAGATCATCCGGACGGCGCGGGTCCGCATCAAGCGGGGAGACACGCTGCTCGGCGAGAGCACCATCTCCTCGCTCAAGCGCTTCAAGGACGACGTCCGCGAGGTGCTGCAGGGGCTCGAGTGCGGCATCGGGGTCGAGGGGATCAAGGGCGTGCAGCCCGGCGACATCATCGAGGCCTATTCGACCGAGGAAGTCGCTCGGAGCCTCTAGCAGTCTGTCCGAATAATTCCCATGCGCTCCCGGGCACGAGTGTTCCGCTTCGAGCGCCGGCTTTGCCGGCGCGGCTTTTCGGATCGCTCGCCTCGGACGGCGGGTCCCCAGCCCCGCGACGTCCTGCTGTTCGCACTGCATGTCGGGGGGAGGTATCGGAAGGGGGGCGGAGCCCCCCTCCGAGTTGTCTAGCGTGTCGGCGGCGCGGGTGGCGGTCGGCACCGTCGAGCTGCACCTGCCGGACGTGGGCTCGCTCAAGGGCAAGCGCCAGATCTTGAAGGGTCTCAAGGACAAGCTCCGCCAGCGCTTCGAGATCTCCGTCGCGGAAGTGGATCACCACGACGCCTGGCAGCGGGCCACGCTTGCCGTCGCGTGCGTCTCCGGCGATTCGCGCCATGCCAACGAGGTCATCTCCAAGGCGCTCGATTACATCGAGGACAACGTGGACGGGTACGTCACCGATATTCAGGTGGAGATCCTCTAGTGCAGGGAAAGCGGCTCGAGCGTGTCAACCAGCTCATCAAGGAGGAGATCTCCGCGGTCCTCCAGCGTCAGATCAAGGATCCGCGGCTGGGTTTTGTGACCGTGACGGAGGTGGACACGACGGCCGACCTCAAGCTCGCCCGCGTCTACGTCTCGGTCCTCGGTCCCGAGGAACAGTGGGCCAAGTCGTTCAAGGCGCTCGAGAGCGCCCGCGGCTTCGTCTGGAACTGGCTGCGGAAGCACCTTGACCTGCGCGTGACGCCCCAGCTGGCCTTCCGCCCCGACCGCTCCATGGAGCATGCGGCGCATATTCAAGCGCTGCTGGCCGGGCTCCGGTCCGACAATGCGCCTTCGGGAGACGATGAGTGAGCGTGGGGTTCTCAGTCACCCCCCCGCCGGAACTGCTCGAGTCGCTCTCGAGGCCGTCCGGCACCGTGCTCTGTCTCGGCCACGTCCACCCCGACGGCGACGTCCTGGGCACGCTCTTCGGCCTCGGACTCGCCCTCGGCGCTGCCGGCGCGTCGGTGACCTTTGCCGGGCCGCACCCCGTCCCCGAGGTGCTCTCCTTTCTTCCCGGCGCCGACCGCTGGCAGGTGTGGAAGACGGCGCCGGGAAGGTTCGACGTCATCGTCATGACCGACTGTCCCAATTCCCAGCGCTCTGAAGGGTTGCTCGAGGCGGCGCGCGGGCCGCATACCCGGGTGCTCAACATCGACCACCACCCCGACAACCGGCGCTACGGCACGGTTGACTGGATCGATCCGTCGGCGGCCGCGACGGGGGAGATGATCTTCGACCTCCTCCGCGCGCTCGGGCTCCGCATGACGCCGGCGGTGGCGCTCAACCTCTTCACGGCCATCCATACCGACACGGGCTCCTTCCGCTACTCCAACACGACGCCCCGCACGTTCAGGATCGCCGCGGAGCTCGCGGCGGCCGGTGCCGACCCCGCCCTCGTCTCCGACCGCCTCTACCAGCAGCGCGCCGGCGACGCGCTGGTCCAGCTGGGCGAGGTGCTTCGGCGGGTCGAGATCAGCGACGACGGGCAGATCGCGTGGCTCTGTGTGCCGCGCGGCCTCGTCTCGCGCGAGTTCCTCAGCGCCGAGGACCTCGTCGGCTACCCGCGCTCGGTGCGCGGGGTCAAGGTCGCGGTGCTGTTCAGCGAAGAGGCGCCGGGGACGATCAAGGCGAGCCTGCGCGGCAAGGGCGACGTGCCGGTCAACGCCATCGCCCATCGCTTCGGCGGCGGCGGCCACGAGAACGCCGCGGGCTGCACGCTCTCGGGCACGCTGGCCGAGGCCGCGGCGGTACTGCTCCGGGCCGTGCGCGAGTCGCTGGGCGCCGCGCGGCCGTGACTCCGGAAGGGACCTCGGCAGTGACTCAGGCCGGGCGCTCCGGTGTGCTGCCGGTGGACAAGGGCGCCGGGCTCACCTCCTTCCAGGTCGTGGCCCATCTGCGCCGGGTGCTGCGCGCGCACAAGATCGGTCACGGCGGCACGCTCGACCCGGCCGCCACCGGCGTGCTGCCCATCCTGGTCGGCGAGGCGACGAAGCTGACCCCATACCTCGTGGACCTCGACAAGGAATACCTCGCGTCGGTGCGACTCGGCGTCACGACGGACACCCAGGACCTCTCGGGGACGGTGCTCGAGACGCGGCCGGTACCCCCGATCGGCGCCGCGGCCATTAAGCAGGCGCTCCTCGCCTTCGTCGGGAGCATCCGCCAGGTGCCGCCCATGTACTCGGCGCTCCACCACGAGGGGCGCCGGCTCTACGAGCTGGCGCGCGAGGGCGTCGAGGTCGAGCGCCGGCCGCGCGAGGTGACGGTGCACTCGATCGCGCTCGAATCCCTCGCGCTCCCAGACTTCACCATTCGCGTCCGCTGCGGCAAGGGCTTCTACGTCCGGACGCTTGCCGCCGATCTTGGCGCGGCGCTGGGGCCAGGCGGCGCGCTGGCGACGCTCGCCCGCACCCGCGTGGGCCCGTACTGCCTGGAGGACGCCGTGGCCTGGGAGACCGTGCGGGAAGCCCGCGACGGCAGCGCGCTCTGGCCCGGCCTGCTCCCGCCCGACTCGGCGCTCGGGGTCATGCAGGATGCCCGACTTTCTTCGCTCGCGGCACGCGCCTTCGTCAACGGGCAGTCCGTCACACACGGCGGCGCGCCTGGTCCCGTCCGCGTGTACGGCCCGGACGGCGCCTTCCTCGGGATCGGCGAGCGGCGCGGCGACCTCGTCAAGCCCGAACGACTCCTTCATGCGGACCCTCCGCGGCCTCGCGTCCTACCCGCCTGAGCTCCGTCCCTGCGTGGCAGCGCTGGGCGCCTTCGACGGCATCCATCTCGCGCACGCGAGGCTCATCACGACGGCGGTCGAGCGGGGCCGTATCCTCGGCCTGCCCTCGGTCGTCTGCACATTCGACCCGCATCCGGCGAGCGTGCTCTGGCCGGAGCGCGCACCGGTACCCATCGCCACCCTCGAGGAGAACACCGAGCGGATGGGGGGGCTGGGCGTCGATGCGACGCTGGTCATCCCCTTCACGCTCGAGTTCTCGCGCATGGAGGCCGAGACCTTCGTGGCCGAGGTCCTCGCGGGCACGCTCGGCGCCCGCGAGATCGTCGTGGGCTTCAACCACACGTTCGGCCACGACGCTCGCGGCACCGCGGCCTTGCTGACCGAGCTCGGGCCTCGACACGGGTTCGTGGCGCGGGTGCTGCCGCCGCTCCGGCTGCGCGGGCAGACGGTATCCTCGAGCACCATCCGCGCATTGCTAAACGAAGGCGACGCCGCCCATGCAGCCGAGCTGCTCGGCCATCCCTACGCCATCACAGGCACCGTGCTCCGCGGGGCGGGGCGGGGGAGGACGCTCGGCTTTCCCACGGCCAACCTCCGTCCCGACAGGCCCCTCGTGCTGGCCCCGGGCGTCTACGTCGCGCGAGCGACCTGGGCCGACAGTGAGGGCGGCGGAGCGGCCGACGCCGTCGTGAATGTGGGCTACCGCCCCACCTTCGGCGAGAACCAGTACTGGGTCGAGGCCTTCCTCCTCGACTTCTCGGGGGACCTCTACGACCGGACGCTCAGGCTCGAATTCCTCGACCGCATCCGGCCCGAGATGAAGTTCTCCGGGGTGGACCCGCTCAAGCGGCAGGTGGCGGCCGACATCGAGGCGGCACGGGTCCGCCTGGGTGGTCATACGACTTCGTCCTGAGCGGCTTTACAGATGATGGGACCCGTGGTAAAGTCCTTTTGTCCTTGAAGGTTTTGACCATTCACACGAACCCGTCCCGTCGGAGCCGCAGCCAGGGCCCTGGGGGCGTGGCGATTGGGGGGGGAACCCCCGGGAGGATCCGCGCATGAAACTGTCCGTAGAGAAGAAGAAGGGCCTGATCGAGCAGTTCAAGACGCACGACGGGGACACCGGCTCACCTGAAGTGCAGATCGCGCTCCTGTCCGAGCGGATCAACGGGCTGACAGACCACTTCAAGACCCACCAGAAGGACCACCACTCCCGCCGCGGCCTGCTCATGCTCATCGGCAAGCGTCGCGGGCTGCTCGAGTACCTGCGCAAGAAGGACACGGAGCGCTTCCGAGTGGTGACGGATAAGCTCGGAATCCGCAAGTGACCGCGGATCCCGACTGGAGTCGACCCTCGACGGCCCGGACCTGCCGGGCGCGCAGGACCCACGTTTCCCTCACCCCTGAATCAGCCCGAGCACCGCTTGCCGCCGCCGTGTCGCCGGCCGCCGACGCTTTGATGGCTGCCCACGCCTCGCGGCTGCCAAAGCCTTGATGGCAGGAGGAAGATTGATCTCATGACGAGCCATAGCGTACAGACCAAGCTCAACGGCACCGCCATCTCGATCGAAACCGGCAAGGTCGCCAGGCAGGCCGATGGCGCCGTTGTCGTGCGCTGCGGCGGCACGATCGTGCTGTCAACCGTGGTCGCGACCAGGTCGCCCATGGAGGGCCGCGACTTCCTGCCGCTCACGGTCGAATACCGCGAGAAAGCCTACGCCGGCGGGAAGATCCCCGGCGGCTTCTTCAAGCGTGAAGGCCGGCCGGACGAGAAGGAGACGCTGACCTGCCGCCTGATCGACCGCCCTATCCGCCCGCTTTTTCCGAAGAACTTCCGCAACGAGATGCAGGTGATCAACCTTGTCATCTCGGCTGACAACGAAAACGATCCCGACGTGCTGGCGATGGTCGGCTCGTCGGCGGCGCTCTGCCTCTCGGGCATCCCGTTCGCGGGGCCCATCGGCGCCGTGCGCGTGACCATGACCGACGGCAAGCTCGTGGTCAACCCGACGTACGCGCAGGTCGCGGCCGGGACACTCGAGCTCGTGATGGCGGCCACCGAGGACGCGGTCCTCATGGTCGAGTCGGGCGGTCAGGAGATATCAGAAGAGCAGATGCTCGAGGCGCTCACCTTCGGCCACGAGCACTGCAAGCAGCTGGTGCGCATCCAGAAGGAGCTGGTGGCGCAGGCGGCCAAGCCGCGCTGGGCCTTCGACGCGCAGGCGGGTGCGGACCCCGCGCTCCAGGCCAAGGTCCAGCAGGTCGCGACGCCGCGCGTGGTGGAAGCGCTGGCCATCCATCAGAAGCAGGCGAGGGCCGAAGCCATGGCGGCGGCCTTCGAGTCGGTGTGGGCCCATCTCACGAGCGTGGACCGCGTGCCCGATGAGCCGGCTTCGAAGGCCAAGGCGCGCGAGTACTTCGAGAAAGTCGAGAAGGCCGAGGTCCGACGCCTGATCGTCGACAAGGGCATCCGCGTGGACGGGCGCAGCGTCAGGGAGGTCCGGCCGATCTGGTCCGAGGTCGGCTACCTGCCGCGGGCCCACGGCTCGGCGCTTTTCACGCGCGGCGAGACGCAGGCCCTGGTGGCCGCAACCCTGGGCACCAAGAACGACGAGCAGAAGATGGAGTCCTTCGAGGGGGACAGCTACCGGCACTTCATGCTCCACTACAACTTCCCCTCGTTCTCCACCGGCGAGGTGAAGCGCTTCGGCAACCCCGGTCGCCGCGAGATCGGCCACGGGGCGCTGGCCCATCGCGCCATCAGCGCCGTGCTGCCGACGAAGGAAGTGTTCCCGTACACGATCCGCATCGTCTCCGAGATCCTCGAGTCCAACGGCTCATCGTCGATGGCGACGGTCTGCGGCGCGTCCATGTCGCTGATGGACGCGGGTGTGCCGCTCAAGGCGCCGGTGGCCGGCATCGCCATGGGCCTCGTCAAGGAAGGCGACAAGGTCGGCATCCTGACCGACATCATGGGCAGCGAGGACCACTACGGCGACATGGATTTCAAGGTCGCCGGAACCGACAAGGGGATCACGGCGCTCCAGATGGACATCAAGATCGGGGGCGTGTCGGTCGACATCATGCGCCAGGCCTTGGCTCAGGCCCGCGAAGCGCGCCTGCACGTGCTGGGCAAGATGGCCGAGACGATCAAGGCGCCGCGGACGGTGCTGTCCGAGTACGCGCCGCGCTTCGTCACCATCCGCATCCGGCCGGAGAAGATCCGGGAGATCATCGGCCCCGGCGGCAAGGTCATTCGCGGCATCCAGGAGAAGACCGGCGCCAAGATCGACGTCGAGGACGACGGCAAGGTGACGGTATTCTCGTCGTCCAGCGAGAAGGCGCAGATAGCGGTGGACATCATCCAGGACATCTGCCGAGAGGCGGAGCTGGATCGCATCTACCTCGGCAAGATCAAGAGCATCAAGGAGTTCGGCGCCTTCGTCGAGATCATGCAGGGCACCGAGGGGCTCCTGCACATCTCGCAGATCGCCGAGGCCCGCATCCGCGCCGTCGGTGACGTGTTGACCGAGGGTGACGAGGTGCTGGTCAAGGTCATCGAGATCGACGGCAACGGCAAGGTCCGGCTGTCGCGGAAGCAGGCGCTGCGCGACCAGCCGGCGCTGGCCGACAAGGAAAAGCTGAAGATCGCACCCGCAGCCGGCGCCTAGCGCCGGCGGAGAGGAGCAGGGCCCGTGGCATCGCCTAGCCGGGCGGAGGCGTACCGAAAGACGGCGTTGCCGAACGGCATCCGCGTCGTCACGGAGTCGCTGCCGTGGGTCCGTTCCGTCGCCGTCGGCATCTGGGTCGAGACGGGCTCGCGCGTCGAGCCTCTCGAGCGCGGCGGCATCTCCCACCTGATCGAGCACCTTGTCTTCAAGGGCACCGACACCCGCTCGGCCGAGGACATCGCCCGCGCGATCGATTCGGTGGGCGGGCAGATGGACGCCTTCACCGCGAAGGAGCACACCTGCTTCTACGTCAGCGTGCTCGATGAGCACCTGGAGATGGCGGCCGAGCTCCTGGCCGATGTCCTCCTGCGGCCCCGCTTCGCCCCGGGCGACATCGAGCGCGAGAAGGCGGTGGTCTTCCAGGAGATCAAGATGGTGGAGGACACACCGGACGACCTGGTCCACGACCTGTTCCTGGAGAAGGTCTGGCCGGGGCACCCGCTCGGGCGGCCGATCCTCGGGCGGCGCGAGGTGGTTGCGACGCTCGACCGCGACACCATCCTGCGTCATTTCCACGCCGAGTACGCCCCCGCCCGGGTGACCGTCGCCGTGGCCGGCAACGCCGAGCACGCGCGCGTCGTGGACGCCTTCGCCAGGCACTTCGAGGGTTTTGCCCGGCCCGCGGCCCGGCATGCGAGCACGGCCCCGACCTTGCTGCCGGGCGTGCACATGGTTTCGAAGCCGCTCGAGCAGGTGCAGGTTGTTCTGGGCTTCCCCGGCGTGTCGGACACGGCGCCCGATCGCTACGCGCTGTACCTCCTGAACGACATCATGGGCGGCAGCATGTCCTCCCGCCTCTTCCAGGAGGTGCGCGAGCGCCAGGGGCTCGTGTACTCCGTCCATTCGGGCGCCCAGCAGTTCCGCGACAGCGGCGTGCTCTATCTCTACGCCGGCACGGAAGCCGGCAACTTCGGCAAGGTGCTGAAGGCTTTCCTCCACGAAGTGCGGGCGCTCAAGAAGGACGGGGTCACGGCCGACGAGCTCGCCCGCGCGAAGGACCATCTCAAGGGCAACCTCATGCTTTCGCTCGAGTCGTCGCCCTCCAGGATGAACCGGCTGGCGAAGCAGGAGCTGCGCTTCGGGGCCTTCCACTCGGTGGATGAGATGCTAACCCAGATCGACTTGGTGCGCGCTGACGAGGTCGAGGCCCTGATCCATCGCGTGCTCGACGAGGAGCAGCTGTGCCTCGTCACCCTGGGCCCCGTGAACAAGCGAAATCTCCCGAGAGAGCTCGACGCCCATCCATGATTCCGCGCTATGCACGCCCGGAGATGGCCCGACTCTGGAGCCAGGACGCCAAGTATGAGGCGTGGCTCCGGGTCGAGCTGGCCGTGTGCGAGGTTTACGCGAAGCGCGGTATCATCCCGGTCGACGCGCTCGGCCGGATCAAGGCCAAGGCCCGGGTTGACGCGGCGAGGATCGACGAGATCGAAGCCAGGACGCGCCATGACGTCATTGCCTTCCTGACCAACCTCGAGGAGTCCATCGGAGCGGATTCGCGCCATGTCCACATCGGCATGACGTCCTCCGACGTCCTGGACACGGCGCTTGCCCTGCAGCTCCAGCTGGCCTGCGAGGTCCTGCTGGGCGACCTCGAGCGCTTCCGCGGCGCCCTCCGCACGCTCGCGCTCCGCCACAAGGGCACGCTCTGCGTCGGGCGCAGCCACGGCGTCCACGCCGAGCCCATGGTGTTCGGGCTCAAGCCGGCGCTGTGGTATGCCGAGGCCGGGCGCAACATCGAGCGGCTCCATCGGGCCAAGGAGGCGGTGAGGGTCGGGAAGATCTCGGGGGCGATCGGCACGTTCGCCCACGTCGACCCCGACGTCGAGGAGGAGGTCTGCCGCCTGCTCGGTCTCGAGCCCGATCCGATCTCGACCCAGGTCGTCCAGCGCGACCGCCACGCCGAGCTGTGCTCCGTTCTCGCGATTATCGCCGCCTCGCTCGAGAAGGTTGCGGTGGAGATCCGCTCGCTCCAGCGCACCGAGATCCTGGAGGTCGAGGAGCCATTCGCGGAGGGCCAGAAGGGCTCGAGCTCCATGCCGCACAAGCGCAACCCGGTCGGCAGCGAGAACGTGAGCGGTCTCGCGCGGCTGGTCCGGACCAACGCCCTGGCGGCGCTCGAGAACGTCGCGCTGTGGCACGAGCGGGATATCAGCCACTCGTCGGTCGAGCGCGTGATCCTGCCGGACTCGACCATGCTCGTGGATTACATGCTTCACCGGATGACCGGGATCATCGACGGACTTCAGGTGTATCCGGAGCGGATGAAGGAGAACATGGAGCGGAGCTACGGCCTCATGTTCTCCCAGCGCGTGCTGCTCAAGCTTGCCGACAAGGGTCTGCCTCGCCAGCAGGCCTACGAGATCGTTCAGAAGAACGCCATGCGGGCCTGGCGCGAGCGTACCGACTTTCACGCGCTGCTGGCCGCAGATCCCCAGGTGACGGCGCGCCTCGCGCCCTCCGAGCTCGCGGCCTGCTTCGAGCCGGCCTGGTACCTCCGAAACGTGGACGCCATCTATCGCCGAGCTGGTTTGCTCTGAGGATTCCCTGACATGGAGAAGCGGGAAAAGATTTACGAGGGCAAGGCCAAGATCGTCTACGCGACCGACGATCCGGGCAAGGTCATCCAGTACTTCAAGGACGACGCCACCGCCTTCAACGCGCTCAAGCGCGGCACTATCGTCGGCAAGGGCGTGATCAACAACAAGATGTCGGCGGCGCTGTTCCAGCGGCTCGCCAAGGCGGGCATCCCGACGCACTATCTCGCCACGCTGTCCGACCGCGAAATGCTCTGCCGCAAGCTGAACATCATCAAGGTCGAGGTCATTCCGCGCAACATGGTGGCGGGCACGCTCGCCAAGCGCACCGGGCTCGAGGAAGGGGTGGCGATCAAGCCGCCCATCGTGGAGCTCTTCTACAAGTCGGACCCGCTCGGCGACCCCATGATCACCGACGATCACGTGCGCATGCTCAAGCTCGCCTCGCCCAAGGAGCTCGCGTGGCTCAGGCGCACGGCGCTCAAGGTCAACGCGGTGCTCCGCCCTCTTCTCAAGCGAAAGGGTCTGATCCTCGTGGACTTCAAGCTCGAGTTCGGCCGCCACGGCGGCCGGCTCTACCTGGGTGACGAGATCAGCCCAGACACCTGTCGGCTGTGGGATGCCGACACGCTCGAGAAGCTCGACAAGGACCGGTTCCGCCGCGACCTCGGCAACGTGGAGGAGGCGTACCAGGAGGTGTACCGCCGGATCGTCGGGTCCGGGTCGTGAAGGCCCGTGTCTTGGTAAGGCTCAAGCCGGGCATCCTCGATGTCCAGGGCGCCTCCGTGCAGCGGGCGCTGCACGGCCTGGGCTTCGCCGAGGTCGAGGCCCTGCGGGTGGGCAAGGTGCTCGAGCTCGAGGTCGCCGGGGCGAGCGCCGAAGCCGCGCGGCGGCGGGTCGAGGAGATGTGCTCGAAGCTGCTCGCCAACCCGGTGATCGAGGACTTCACGGTCGAGATGATGGGCTGACCTCCCTGCCTCTTGTCAGATCAGGACGGGCAGGGTACAGTGGAGTTGCACCCACAGAGGGAGGATGACCCAGTCCCATGAACTTCGGCGTCGTGGTGTTCCCGGGCACGTGGAGTGACTGCGATTTCCACTACATCGTCAGCGAAGTCCTCCACCAGCCGGTGCGCTACGTCTGGCACCGGGACGCCCAGCTGGCCGACTTCGACTGCCTGATCCTGCCCGGCGGCTTCTCCTACGGCGACTACCTGCGGGCGGGCGCCGTCGCCGGGCGCTCCCCGGTCGTCGAGGCGCTGCCCGAATTCGTGGCAAAGGGAGGTCTCGTCCTGGGCTCGTGCAACGGCTTCCAGATCCTCTGCGAGGCGAAGCTCCTGCCCGGGGCGCTGATGCGCAACGAATGCCTCCAGTACCGCTGCCAGTCCACATGGCTCCGCGTCGAGAACGCCGAGACATCGTTCACGCGCGCGATGCGGCCGGGGCAGGTGCTCAAGATGCCCATCTCCCACGGCGAGGGCAAGTTCTACGCCGACGCGGACACGCTTCACCGGGTCCGTGATCAGAAGCAGATCGTCTTCCGTTACTGCAGTGAGGACGGCCGCGTCGTCAAGGACGCCAACCCCAACGGCTCCCTCGACAATATCGCGGGTCTCGTCAACGAGGAGGGGACCGTTCTCGGCCTCATGCCCCACCCGGAGCGCGCCGGCGAGAACGCCATGGGCGGCACGGACGGCCTGCTGATCTTCCACTCGCTCCTCGGCAGCCTGGTCGAGGATGGCTCGTTCCTCAAGCGGTAGGAGGCATGCGCCTGCGGTGGAGACGGGGTGACCGGGGCCGAGCCTAAGGTCACGCTGGACCTCGCCCTCGCCTCAGGCCTGACCGGCGAGGAGTACGACCGCATCATCCGGCGCCTCGGCCGGGAGCCCTCCTTTACCGAGCTCGGTCTCTTCTCGGCCCTCTGGTCCGAGCACTGCGCCTACAAGCACTCGCGCGTCTTCCTCCGGGGCCTGCCCACGACGGGGCCGGCCGTGCTGCAGGGCCCCGGCGAGAACGCCGGTATCGTGGACCTCGGAGGCGATCTGGCGCTGGCCTTCAAGATCGAGAGCCACAATCACCCGTCCTTCATCGAGCCCTTCCAGGGCGCCGCGACCGGGATCGGCGGCATCCTGCGCGACATCTTCACCATGGGCGCGCGCCCCGTTGCCGTGCTCGACTCGCTTCGCTTCCCTCCCGCGGAGGACCCGAGGAGCCGGCGCCTCATCGAAGGCGTGGTCTCGGGCATCAGCTGGTACGGCAACTGCTTCGGTGTCCCGAACCTGGGCGGCGAGGTCGGCTTCGCCCCCGAGTACGCGGGCAACCCCCTCGTCAACGCCATGGCCGTGGGGCTCGTCAGGAAGGACAGGATCTTTCGCGCCCGCGCCGAGGGGCCGGGCAACCCCGTCTTCTACGTCGGCGCGAAGACCGGGCGCGACGGCATCCACGGGGCGACCATGGCATCGGCCACCTTCGACGAGGGCGCCGAGGAGCGCAGGCCGACGGTGCAGGTGGGCGATCCGTTCACCGAGAAGCTCCTGCTCGAGGCCTGCCTCGAGGCCATGGAGACGGGCGCGATCGTCGGCATCCAGGATATGGGCGCGGCCGGGCTCGCCTGCGCCTGCTCCGAGATGCCCGCGCGGGCAGGGATGGGCATGGAGGTGGATCTCTCGCGCGTGCCGCAACGCGAGAGCGCGATGACGCCCTACGAGATCATGCTCTCGGAGTCGCAGGAAAGGATGCTCCTCATCGCCACCCGCGGGCGGGAAGCGGAGGTCAAGCGGGTTTTCTCCAAGTGGGAGCTCGACGCGGTCGAGATCGGCCACGTCACCGACGACGGGATCCTGAGGGTGAAGATGGGCGGGCGCGTCGTCGCGGAGGTGCCGGTGCGCGCCCTCGCGGACGAAGCGCCGGTCTACGAGAAGGCGACGTCGCGGCCCGAGTGGCAGGACGGGCTCGAGGCCTTTGATCCTCTGACGCTGCCCGCGCCGGTCGATCTCGGCGAGACGCTCCTGATGCTGATGGGTTCTCCCGCCATCGCATCCAAGGAATGGGTCTACCGCCAGTACGACCAGCAGGTCGGGATCAACACTCTCGTCATGCCGGGCTCGGACGCAGGAGTCCTGCGGATCAAGGGAACTCGGAAGGCTGTTGCCGTAACTACCGACTGTAATGCTCGTTTTGTCTATCTGAATCCGCGCCTGGGCACAGCCATGGCGGTGGCCGAGGCGGCGAGGAACCTGGCCGTGACCGGTGCCCGGCCCCTGGGGCTGACCGACTGTCTCAACTTCGGCTCGCCTGAGCGTCCCGAGATCCTCTGGCAGTTCAAGGAGGCGGTCGCGGGGATCGCGGAGGCCTGCCGCGTCCTCGACATCCCTGTGGTCGGCGGCAACGTCTCCTTCTACAATGAAACCGTGGGGCAGGCGATTCTGCCGACTCCGGTCATCGGCATGGCGGGGCTCATCGACGAGGCCGAGAGCCGGCGCACGCAGTGGTTCGAACGCGAGGGTGACCGGATCGCGCTGCTGGGTCCGGAGGCGGTCAGCCTCGGCGGCTCTGAGTATCTCTGGGCGATTCACGCCAAGATGGCCGGCCGCCTGGCGCCGCTGGACCTCCAGCAGGAGCGCCGGGTTCACGAGGCCTGCCGCGCCGCGATCGCCGCCGGGCTCGTGCGGGGAGCCCATGACTGCTCGGAGGGCGGCCTCGCCGTGACCCTCTGCGAGAGCTGCGTGTCCGGGCCCAGGCCCATCGGCGCCACCGTCGAGCTGGATGGTGACGGCCGGCGCGCGGACTTGGTACTCTTTGGTGAGGGGCCGTCGCGCGTCGTCGTGTCGGTGCCGCCGGAGGGCGAGCGGCACTTTGAGCGGCTCATGGGCGAGTTTGCGCTGCCGTGGCGCTGGATAGGACGGGTCGGGGGCGGGGCGCTGGTGGTGACCCGGGGCGGGGCCGTGGCGATCGCGGCGCCGCTCGATCGGATGGCTCACGCGTGGAGGGCCGGCTTTGAGCGACATGTCGCCTGAGGACCAAGGACTCGGGCTCGACGACAAGTTCCACGACGAGTGCGGCCTCTTCGGCGTCTGGAACCACGCCGAGGCGGCCAACGTCGCCTACCTCGGGCTCTACGCGCTCCAGCACCGCGGCCAGGAGTCGGCGGGCATCGCGGCGACGGACGGGCACGCCTTCCACGTGGAGAAGGCCATGGGGTGGGTCGCCGACGTCTTCAGCCGCGACCGCCTGAGGCGCCTCCCGGGCAACCGCGCCATCGGCCACGTGCGCTACTCCACGGCGGGAAGCTCCAACCTGCGCAACGCGCAGCCCATCACCGCGACCACGTCCCACGGGCCGGTGGCGATCGCGCACAACGGCAACCTGATCAACGCCGAGGAGTTGAGGCGCCAGCTCGAGGCCGACGGCGCCATCTTCCAGTCCTCCTCCGATACCGAGGTGATCCTGCATCTCCTGGCGCGCGCGGAGGGCGGGACCCTCGTGGACCAGCTGGCGCGCGCGCTCAGCCAGGTCAGGGGCGCCTACACGCTTCTGCTCCTGACGCCGACCTCGATGATCACGGTGCGTGACCCCTCGGGCTTCCGTCCCATGTCCCTCGGCAAGCTCGCGGACTCCTGGGTGCTGGCTTCCGAGACCTGCGCGCTCGACCTCATGGAAGCTCAGCTGGTGCGCGACATCGAGCCGGGCGAGATCGTCGTGGTGGACGATTCGGGGATCCAGAGCTTCAAGCCCTTCCGGCCCCAGGGCAAGCTGCAGTGCGTGTTCGAGTACGTCTACTTCGCGCGCCCCGACTCGGTCCTCTGGGGACGGAACGTGCACGTCGTCCGCAAGGCGCTGGGACACCAGCTGGCGCGGGAACACCCCGTGACGGCCGACCTCGTCATCCCCGTGCCCGACTCGGGGGTGGGGGCGGCGCTGGGCTTCGCGGAGGAGGCGGGGTTGCCCTACGACTCCGGGCTTGTCCGCAACCACTACGTCGGACGCACCTTCATCGAGCCCAAACAGGGCATCCGGCACTTCGGCGTCAAGGTCAAGCTCAACCCGAACCGCGAGGTGCTGGCGGGCAAGCGCGTGGTCGTTGTGGATGATTCGATCGTCCGCGGCACCACGAGCCGCAAGATCGTCAAGATGGTCCGGGCCGCCGGGGCCCGCGAGGTGCACATGCGCATCTCGTCGCCGCCCATTCAGTGGCCCTGCTACTACGGCATCGACACGCCGACCCGCAAGGAGCTGATCGGGTCGAGCCACGAGGTGCCTGAGATCCAGAAGTATCTCGGCGCGGACTCGCTCGGCTACCTCTCGCTGGACGGCATGCTGAAGGCCACCGGCAACGACCCGGCCCACTTCTGCCACGCCTGCTTCACGGGGCAGTACCAGGTCGGCTTCGAGACCGGGGACGTTGCGCAGCTGAAGCTCTTCGACTCGTAGACCGGAGTTCATGGACCCACTGACGTATCGATCGGCCGGCGTGGACATCGGCGCCGGCGACCTAGCCGTGCGCCGGATCGCGCGTCTCGCCGCGTCCACGACGCGCCCCGAGGTCCTGGGCGGCATCGGCGCCTTTGCGGCTTTCGTCGCGATCCCGGCGGGCTACCGCGAGCCCGTCCTGGTCTCGTCGACCGACGGTGTGGGCACCAAGCTCAGGGTCGCCTTCGCGGCCGACCGCCACGGCACGGTCGGTATCGACCTGGTCGCCATGGGGGTCAACGATCTCCTCGTCCACGGCGCCGAGCCCCTGTACTTCCTCGACTATCTCGCCGTCCACAGCGTGGACCCCGCGCGCATCGAGACCATCGTGTCCGGCATCGCCGAGGGCTGCCGCATGGCGGGCTGCGCGCTGGTCGGCGGCGAGACGGCGGAGATGGGAGATCTCTACGCCCCCGGCGAGTACGACCTGGCGGGCTTCGCCGTGGGCGTGGCCGAGCGCGCCGGGATCGTCACGGGCGCCGCGGTCAGGGCGGGAGACCGGGTTCTCGGGCTCGCGTCCTCCGGTCTGCACTCGAACGGCTACACGCTGGCGCGCAAGGTAGTCTTCGAGCGCCTGGGTCTGAAGCCCGGCGACACCGTGCCCGGGCTCGGGCGATCCGCCGCCGACGAGCTGCTCGAGCCCACGCGCATCTACGTCAAGCCGGTGCTGGCGCTTCTCAAGGGCGTGCCGGTCTCAGCGATGGCCCACGTCACCGGGGGCGGCGTCAGCGAGAACCTGCCGCGTGTCCTGCCCGAGGACTGCCAGGCGGTCATCGATCCGCGCGCGTGGCCCGTGCCCCCCATCTTCCAGATCATCCAGGAGGCGGGCCGGGTCGAGGATGCCGAGATGAGGCGCACCTTCAACATGGGTCTGGGCTATCTCCTGGTGGTGCGCCCCGGCGACGCGGCGCGCGCGGCCGAGGTCCTGTCGGCGGCGGGGGAGCGCGTGTTCGAGGTCGGCGAGATCAGGGCGGGCGACAGGTCCGTGATCTATGCCTGAGCGGCTCCGCGTCGGCGTTCTCGCCTCGGGTCGGGGCTCGAACTTCGAGGCGCTGGTGGAGGCCGTCGAGGCCGGCCGCGTGCCCGCCGTGGTCGCGGGGCTGGTCACAGACCGCGCGACGGCCGGCGCCTTCGAGATCGCCCGCGGCCATGGCGTCGACGCGCTGTTCGTCGATCCCAGCCAGTACCCGAGCCGCGAGGCCCACGAGAAGGCCGTGATCGCCGCCCTCGACGAGCGCGGCGTCGGACTCGTGTGCCTAGCGGGCTACATGCGCATCCTGGGCGCGACCTTCGTCCGGCACTTCGAGGGCCGGCTGCTCAACATCCACCCCTCGCTGCTGCCCGCCTTCCCCGGCCTCCACGCCCAGCGCCAGGCCCTCGATCACGGCGTCAAGGTCGCCGGCGCGACGGTGCATTTCGTGGACGAGGGAACGGACACGGGCCCCATTGTGCTGCAGGCGGCGGTGCCGGTGCTCCCGGCGGATACCGAAGAGACATTGTCGCGGCGCATCCTGGCAGAGGAGCACCGCATTTACCCGGAAGCCGTCCGGCTTTTCGCCGAAGGGCGGCTGACCATCGACGGACGCAGGGTCCGCATCAGGGAGAGTCCATGAGGACAGTGAAGCGCGCGCTTCTGAGCGTGCACGACAAGACCGGGGTGGTGGACTTCGCGAAGGGGCTCCAGGCCCTCGGCGTCGAGATCCTGTCGACGGGGGGCACCGCCAAGCTCCTTCGGGACGCAGGCGTGCCCGTGGTGGACGTGGCACAGGTGACGGGCTTCCCCGAGATGCTCGACGGCCGCGTCAAGACGCTGCACCCGAAGGTCCACGGCGGCATCCTGGCGCGCCGCGACGTGCCGGCGCACATGCAGGCGCTCGAGGCCCACGACATCGGGCCCATCGATCTCGTGGTGGTGGCGCTCTACCCGTTCGAGCAGACCGTGGCGAAGCCGAGCGTGACCGTCGAGGAGGCGATCGAGAACATCGACATCGGCGGGCCGAGCATGATCCGCGGCGCGGCCAAGAACCACGGCGGCGTCGGCGTCGTCACGGATCCCTCGCAGTACGCTCCCGTGCTCGACGAGCTCCGGAAGAGCGGCGGGGCGCTCTCGGCCGAGACGCGCGCGCGCCTGGCCCTCGAGGCCTTCAGGCGCACCTCCCAGTACGACGCCGCCATCACCGCCTATCTCGCAGGCGGCGCCTCGGACTTTCCCGAGCGCATCTCCATCGTCGCCGAGCGGCTCCAGCACCTCCGCTATGGGGAGAACCCGCACCAGTCGGCCGCGTTCTATCGTCCGGCGGGGCCCGCCCGGGGCCTGGCGGCCGCCGAGCAGCTGCACGGACCCGAGCTGTCCTACAACAACCTGCTCGACTGGTCGGCCGCTCTTGGGCTCCTGATCGAGTTCGACGACCCGGCGGCCGTCGTCATCAAGCACACGAATCCCTGCGGCGTGGCGCTCGGCGCCAGCGTCGCCGATGCCGTGAGCCGGGCCAAGGCCTGTGACCCAGTGTCCATCTACGGCGGCATCGTAGGAGTCAATCGGATGCTCGACCTGGGCGTGGTCAAGGAGCTTTCCGGCATCCTTCTGGAGATCCTCTTCGCCCCCGACTTCGCCCCTGACGCCCTCGAGGAGCTCAGGCGCACCAAGAAGAAGTGCCGCGTCCTGCGGCTGCCGTGCCATGCGGCCGACTACCCGGGGCGGATGCGCGACATCCGCAGCGTGCTGGGCGGACTCCTGGTCCAGGAGTCCGATCTCAGCGATCTCGACCCGGCCGCGCTCAAGGTGGTGTCGAAGCGCGCGCCGACGGAGGCGGAGATGGGGGCGCTCCGCTTCGCGTGGCGAGTGGCCAAGCACGCCAAGTCCAACGCGATCGTGCTGACCGGCGCGGACCAGGTCGTGGGAGTGGGGGCGGGGCAGATGAACCGCGTGGACTCGGCGCGGATCGCGGTCATGCGGGCGCGCGCCAACGGCCTGGAGACCAAGGGCACGGTCTGCGCCTCGGACGCGTTCTTTCCGTTCCGGGATGGTCTCGACGTGGTCGCCGAGGCAGGGGCCACGGCTGTGCTCCACCCGGGCGGCTCGGTCCGCGACGAAGAGGTGCTCAAGGCCGCGGATGAGCACGGGATGGCGATGGTCGTGTGCGGCATCAGGCACTTCAAGCACTGATCACGGGAGACCATGGCCCGGCCTGAGCGGGTTTTCACGTTGCGGGAGCTGACCCGGCTCCTGGGGCTGACGCCGAAGCGCGCCGGTCAGCTCAAGCGTCTCGGCCTGCTGCGGGGCGATGCGGCCGGCTACCGCTTCCGGGAGCTCGTGGCAGCCCGAGCGGCGTCGGCCCTCCTCGAGGGCGGCGCGACGGTGCGCCAGGTGCGCGAAGCGCTCGACGGGGCCAGGAGGCTTGCGCCCGACGCTGAGGTGCCGCTGGCAGAGCTGAGACTGGTGGTACAGGACCAGAAGATCGTGGTCGAGCGGGACCGGCTGCGCCTCGACCCGCGCACGGGCCAGGCGCTGCTGGACTTCGACAGCGGCGACCTGGAACGTGAGACCCGCGAGTCGCTCCTGATGGGGATGGTCCGGCCGCTCATCCCGCCCGCGGACGCCGCCGAGATCTGGTTCGCGCGCGCCTCGGCGTGGGACGGCGACCCCGAGCGCTGGGAGGCGGCCGTCGAGGCCTACGAGCGCGTGGTGGACATCGACCCCGGCTATGCCGCGGCGTGGAACAACCTGGGCCTGCTCCAGCACCGCATGGGGCGCTACGAGCGCGCCCAGGCCTGCTACCGCGCCGCGCTCGAGGCCGACGACTCCTGCTGCCAGGCCGCGTTCAACCTGGGCTCGCTCCACGAGGACCTGAGCGACCTCGCGACGGCGACAGGGTGGTACCGGCGCGCGCTCGAAATGGAGCCAGACTACGCGGATGCGCACTTCAACCTGGCAGGGGTGCTGGGCAAGGCGGGGCAGCCCGAGGCGGCGGCGCTCCACTGGCGGCGCTACCTCGAGCTTGATCTCGGTAGCCCCTGGGCCAGGATCGCGCGCTCCCACCTGGAAGGGGGCGACGAGAGCCTGGGCGAGAGTGTGGACGAGGGCGACGACCGCCCCGAGGCCGGCCAGTGAGAGTGCTCCTGGTCGGCGGCGGTGGCCGTGAGCACGCGCTCGCGTGGAAGCTCGCCCAGAGCCCGCGGCTCGCTCGCCTGGTCGCCGCCCCCGGCAACCCCGGCGTCGGGCGCCACGCGGAGTGCGCTCCGGTCAGGGACAACGAAATCGACGACCTCGTGGCCCTGGCCAAGCGCGAGAGCGCGGACCTGGTGGTGGTGGGTCCCGAGCTGCCCCTCTCTCTTGGTCTCGCCGATCGCCTTCGGGAGGCGGGCCTCGCGGTCTTCGGCCCGAGCCGGGCGGCGGCGCGGCTGGAAAGCTCCAAGGTCTTCGCGAAGGATCTCATGGCGCGTTACGGCATCCCGACGGCGCGCTTCGAGATCTTCCGGGATGCGGCCGCCGCGCGGCGCTTCTGCCGGGAGCTCGGCGCCCCCCTCGTCGTCAAGGCCGACGGTCTGGCGGCGGGCAAGGGCGCCATCGTGTGCCGCACGCTCGAGGAGGCGGACGGGGCGCTTCGACTTTGCCTGGAAGAGGGCGCGTTCGGGGCGGCCGGCCGGACCGTGGTGGTCGAGGAGTTCATGGAAGGGGAGGAGGCGTCCTTCTTCGTCGTCACCGATGGGACGTTCGCGCTCCCGTTCCAGGCGGCACAGGACCACAAGACGATCTTCGACGGAGACCGTGGGCCGAATACGGGCGGCATGGGCGCGTACTCTCCGGCGCCCGTGATGGACGCGGCGGCAGAGCGCCGGGTGATGGACGAGATCGTCACGCCGACGATCGCGGCCATGGCGAAGGAGGGCGCGCCCTACGCGGGCGTGCTCTACGTCGGACTCATGATCACGAAGGACGGGCCGCGCGTTGTCGAGTTCAACTGCCGGTTCGGCGATCCCGAGTGCCAGGCCATCCTCCCGCGCCTCGACGAAGACATCCTGCCGGTGTTCGACGCCGTGGCGCGGGGACGGAGACTGCCTGCCTCGCTTCGCTGGCGCCCCGAGTCCTCCGTCTGCGTCGTGCTGGCCTCTCGCGGCTATCCCGCCGCGCCGAAGGTCGGCGACCCGATCAGCGGCCTCGACGACACCGGGGCGCTTCCCGGCGTCAACGTCTTCCACGCGGCCACGGCCCGCCGCGACGGCAGCCTCGTCACGGCGGGGGGTCGGGTTCTCGGCGTCCAGGCCCTGGGGCCCGATATTCGCTCGGCCGTCGCCCGCGCCTATGAAGCGGTTGACCGCATCCGTTTCGACGGCATGCAGATCAGGCGCGACATCGGCCAGAGGGCGCTCGGCCGCCCGTGAGGCTCACCGGCGTGATCCAGGCCGGCGGCAGGAGCATGCGGATGGGCGGAGAGCCCAAGGCCCTGCTCGAGGTGGGCGGTCGCCGTATCGTGGAGCGCGTCGCCGACGTGCTGAAGCAGGTCGCCGACGATCTCCTGCTCGTCACCAACACACCCGAGCTCTTCGCCTGGATGGGCCTGCCCATGGTGCCCGACGTCTTCCCCGGCTCCGGCTCGCTCGGCGGCATCTACTCGGGGCTCAAGGCGGCACCCGGGGAGGCCGCCTTCACGGTCGCCTGCGACATGCCCTTTCTCTCCTCCGCCGTCTGCCGCCTCGTGACCTCGCGCGCCCTGGATGCTGACGTGGTGGTGCCGCAGATCGGTCCCCACTACGAGACGCTCCACGCCTGCTATGGGCGGGCGTGCCTGGGTCCGATGGAGCGGCGGCTCGGCGCGGGGCAGCTCAAGATCACGGGTTTCTGGGACGAGGTGCGGGTGCTCGCCATCCCCGAGGAGGACGTCGCGCGCCTGGCCGACCCCGCCGCGGTCTTTCTCAACGTCAACACGCCCGAGGATCTCGAGCGGGCGCGGGCCATCGCGGCGGCCGAGGCGCGGCGCTAGCATGGACGCGCGGGCAGGCGCCCTCGGGCTCTCCTCGATCCAGGAGATCAACCACCTGCCGCGCGAGATGGTCGAGGCGCTATACCTGCGTCTCGTGCCGGAGGAGGTGCTCGATCGCTTCGGCACCGATCCGCGCACGCTCATGGGGCCGGAGGGCACACGCCTCGTGAGGATCACGGCGCCCCCCGACAAGCCCTGGGCGCGCGTCGAGGTTCGCTCGTCCACGGAGGACCGTGACCCGGCGCTCCTCGTGGACGTGGAGATGTCGAGGCTCTCGGTGCCGGAGCTCGCCTTCGTGCAGATCACCAACCCGCGCGCCTCACGCTACGGCATCGACCGCGACGTCGAGGGGCGCGACACGCTCTTCGGCACCGTCTCCCGCAACATCGACGAGGAGCAGCGGGCTTTCAAGGACGGGCTGGCGCCTGGGCAGGTGAGGCGCGGGCTGCGGCTCCTGCCGCGCGTCCTCGATGCCATGGACGATTTCTGCCGGTTCATGGGAGCGGAGATCTATCTCGTCGAACCGCTTTTCTACCACTCGGCCGTCCTGTACGAGCGCCACGGCTGCGGCTATCTCCTCGGGCGGGAGGTGATGGACGCGATCCACGCCGGCTTCGCCGTCGGTGGCCCGCTGGCATCGGCCCTCGACGGCTCCTCGCCCCTCCGCTCGCCCGCGGCTTCGGCCACGGTCAGGGGAAGGAGCTGGGCGCTCCACGACGGCGTTTCGCCGGGCGCGTGGGCTGGTGTGAAGATGTATCGCGCCCCGGGCCGTCACGCCGGCGTGAACACGTTCCCAGGCGGGATATACTAGTTCGGTGAAGGGGAAGAAGCCCGTCCACGCCCGAGTCCGCAAGCCGATGCCGCGCAAGCCGCCGAAGGTCGAGGTGCCGAAGACCGTGTACCGGCGGCGTCCCAAGCACCCCCGCTCCCCGGAGGCGGAGCCGTGAGCCGGGCGGGCTTCACGCCTTGCGTGATCGTCCACTACCACGAGATCAGCCTCAAGCGAGGGAACCGCCCGCTCTTCCTCCGCAGGCTCAAGGAAAACCTCGCGCGCGCTGTGAGCGACCTGGGGCCGGTTCGCGTGATCCAGCTGCCGGGGCGCATCGTGCTCGACCTCGAGGGCAATCCGGAGCCGCAGCGTGTGCGCGAGCGGCTCGACCGGGTCTGCGGGATTGCGAACACGGCGCTCGCACTGCGGACGGGCTCGGCCCTGGACCGGATCAAGGCCGCGGTCGATCACGTGATTGACCAGCAGACCTTCACATCCTTCCGCATCACGGCGCGGCGGGCCTTCAAGACCTTCCCGTTGACTTCCACCGATCTCAACCGTGAGCTGGGCGCCCACGTCCTGGCGAGACGGCCCGACGCGCGGGTGGATCTCCACCACGCGGGGCTCAACGTCCACGTCGAGGTGCTGCCCCACGAGGCCTTCGTGTATCCCGACCGCCGGCCGGGCCCGGGCGGCCTGCCGGTGGGCTCGGGCGGCACCGTGGCGGCGCTGATCTCCGGCGGCATCGATTCGCCGGTGGCGTCCTGGCGCATGATGAAGCGCGGCTGCCGAGTGCTCTTCATCCACTTCCACAGCGTGCCGTACCTGCCCGACGCGTCGATTCGGAAGGTGCGGCAGCTGGTCTCGCGACTGACCCAGTGGCAGTACGTCTCGCGCCTCTACCTCGTCCCCTTCGGCGAGATCCAGCGCGAGGTCGTGCTGACCGTAAGCCCCATGGCCCGCGTGGTCGTCTACCGGCGCCTCATGGTCAGGATTGCCGAGGTGCTGGCGCGCCAGTCGGGGGCGTTGGCGCTCGTCACAGGCGAGAGCCTCGGGCAGGTCGCCTCGCAGACGCTCCACAACCTGGCGCGCATCGACGAGGTCGCCCTGCTGCCCGTGCTGCGCCCGCTGATCGGTATGGACAAGATCGAGATCACGGACGAGGCCCGGCGGCTCGACACCCTCGAGATCTCCAACGAGCCCGACGCCGACTGCTGCACCCTCTTCGTGCCCGCGCACCCGGGCACGCGGCTCAGCCGGGAGGAGATCGCCGACATGGAGGCCCGGCTCGACATCCCGGCCCTCGTGACGGCGGGTGTCGAGGCCGCCACCATGGAGACCTTCGACTTCCCGTCCGGCGCCGGCGCCCATCCGGTGCGGCCCGCGCCGCGCCGGCGTGTGGCCCCGCCGCCCATCGCATGAGAGCGACGCTCACCTTTCTAGGTGCGGCGGGGACCGTCACGGGCTCCAAGCACCTGCTCGAATCGGGGCAGGCGCGCCTCCTCCTCGACTGCGGCCTCTTCCAGGGGCTCAAGGAGCTGCGCCAGCGCAACTGGGCGCCGTGCCCGGTGCCGGCGGCATCCATCGCGGGCGTCCTCTTGAGCCACGCCCACATCGACCACTCGGGCGCGCTCCCGCGCCTCGGCCGCGAGGGTTTCAGGGCGCCCATCTATTGCACGCACGGCACGGCAGACCTTCTCAAGATCATGCTGCTCGATGCCGCGCACCTTCAGGAAGAGGAGGCCGAGTTCGCCAACCGCCACCAGACGGCGAAGCACAAGCCCGCGCTGCCGCTCTTCACCACCGCGGACGCCGAGCGCGTGCTGACCCAGGTCAGGCCCGTCGGCTTCAACGAAAGCTTCAGCCCGGCGCAGGGCGTCACCGCGCGCTTCATCAACTCGGGACACATCCTGGGCGCGGGGCTGGTCGAGGTCTCGGACAAGGGGCGGATCCTCGTGTTCTCGGGCGACCTGGGCCGCTATGGCGTGCCCATCATGCGCGACCCCGATCGCGTATCCGCGGCCGACGTGCTGCTGGTCGAGTCAACATACGGGAACCGCCTCCATCCGGCCGACGACCACCGCGACAGACTCACCGCCGCCGTTCAGCGAGCAGTCCAGAAGAAGGGGTGGCTCCTGATCCCGGCCTTCGCGGTCGGCCGCTCTCAGGAGATCCTCTACGATCTGCGAGAGCTCGAGGACGGCGGCCGCATCCCCTCGCTGCCCGTCTACCTCGACAGCCCGATGGCCATCGAGGCGACTGCAATCTACGCCAGGCATCCTGAGGAGCACGACCGGGACCTCAAGCGCGTCGAGGCCTCGGGGGAGCGCCCCTTCGCGCCGAAGCGGATCCGCATCTGCAAGACGTCGGATGACTCCAAGCGCCTGAACGACACCGACGGGCCCGGCATCATCATCGCCGGTAGCGGCATGGCGACGGGCGGCCGCATTCTCCACCACTTCGTCCGCCGGCTCACCGACGAACGTACCACGGTGCTCTTCGTCGGGTACCAGGCCGCGGGCACGCGTGGCCGCCTGCTGAGAGAGGGAGCGCGCGAGATGCGGATGCTCGGGCAGAGCGTGCCCGTGCGGGCGACCATCATGGCCAGCGACTCCTATTCGGCCCACGCCGACCAGAGCGAGATCCTGCGCTGGCTCGGCGGCTTCAGGCGCCCGCCCGGGACGACCTACATCGTCCACGGCGAGCCGGACGCGGCGACGGCGCTCCAGGCGCTCATCGCCTCGCAGCTCAAGTGGCGCGCCGTCGTGGCGCAAGACGGGCAGCGCGTCAACCTTGGCTGAGCCTGCCGGCTACCGGATCTTCCGGTCGCTGGCGCGATGTCTGGCCGGCCTCTTCTACCGGCGCGTCGAGGTCGCGGGGCTCGAGCGGGTGCCTCCGTCCGGGCCTCTCATCGTCGCGGCCAACCATCAGCAGGGCCTGATGGACGGGATCCTCCTCGCCGCCGCGCTGCCGCGGCGACTGCGCCCCATCGCCAAGGCCCCGCTCCTCCGTTACCCCGTCATCGGCCAGCTCGCGCGGCTGGCGGGCGCCATCCCCGTTCACCGGCGGCAGGACTCGGGCGGGAACGCGGAGGACAACCAGGCCATGTTCGGCGCCGCGCAGCGTGCGCTCGCCCAGGGGGAGGCTATCCTGATCTTCCCCGAAGGGGTGAGCCAGCCTGAGCCCGCCCTCATGCCGCTCCGCACCGGCGCCGCGCGTCTCGTCTTCGTGGCAGACCGGGAGCTTCGCCGGCCAACGACCCTGCTCCCGGTGGGTCTCATGTTCCACGAGCCCGGCACCTTCCGCGTCGGAACTGCCCTCGTCCTGATCGGGGAGCCGGTTCCCACGGGCGATCTCGAGGCGCTCGCGCCGGGGGCAGTCGACGAGGCGGTGCGGCAGCTGACCGAGCGGCTCGGAGAAGCGCTCCAGCGGCTCATCGTCGAGGCCCGCGACCGGCACACGCTCGAGCTGGTCCACGCCGCCGAGGCTATCTGGCGCGAGGAGATGCCCGATTCGGCGCGTGAGCCGAAGGACCGCGCGGCATGGCGGCAGCGCGCCGCGCGCGCCGACCAGTACCTGGTTGCCATCGAGTCCACTCGGCTGGCAGCGCTGCGCGGGAGGCTCGAGCGCTATGTAAAGGACCTCCAGCTTGCGGGGCTGACCGACGGGGACCTGTCCGCGGGGCACCGGCCCGCCGCCGTGGTGCGCTACGCTTTCCGCGAGGGGCTCGCCCTCGTGCTCGGCCTGCCGCTCGCCCTCTGGGGCATCGTCAACCACGTTGTGCCGTACCAGGCCACCGCGCTCGCCGTGCGAGTGCTCAAGCCCGAGCCGGACGTGCTGGCGACCTACAAGGTCGTGGTGGGACTCGTGCTCTTTCCGCTCGGCTGGGCGGTCGAGGGCTGGACCGCCTGGCGGCTCGGCGGAGGCTCTGTCCTCGGTGCGTTCCTCGTCTCGCTGCTGCCGACGGGGTTCTTCGCGCTGTCCTGGACGGAGCGCCTCGACCGGGTCCGGCGCGAGGCCCGCGGGCTCCTCGCCGTGCTCGTGAACCGCGACCTCCGCGGTCATCTGCTCGGGCGGCGGCGAGCCATCATGGCTGAATTCCAGGATCTGCTGCGCCTCGTGCCCGAGCCCGTGCTGGACGGGACGGCGCGATGAACGTCCGCACCGTCGTCGCCTGGACGCTGTACGACTTCGCCAACTCGTCGTTCGCCGCCGTCATCTTCGCCACGATTTATGGCGCCTACTACGCGATCGGCGTCGTGGGCAACGACGCCGGCGCCGGGGATCTCTGGTGGGGGCGTGTCATCTCGGTCTCCATGGCGATGGTCGCCGTGACCTCGCCGTTCCTCGGCGGCATGGCAGACCGCGCGGGCATACGGCGGCCGCTCTTCATCGGCTTCACCGCGCTGTCGGTGACGGCGACGGCACTCATGGCCACGGTCGAGCCGGGCATGGTCGTCTGGGGCTTCGTCCTCGGCGTCCTGGGGAACGTCGGCTACGAGAGCGCCCTCGTCTACTACAACGCCTACCTGCCCGAGATCGCGCCCCGAAGCCACCAGGGGCGTGTGTCGGCCTGGGGCTTCGCCGTGGGCTACGCGGGTTCAATCGCGGCCCTCCTGGCCGCGCTGCCCTTCGTGCGGGCCAGGGCCTACGGGGGCGCCTTCCTGTGCACGGCCGCGCTCTTCGCCGTCTTCGCGCTGCCGGCCTTCCTCTTCCTGCCTCAGCCGCCACGCGGCCGGTTGTCCGTCTTCGAGGCGGCGCGCCGGGGTGGGGCGGAGGTGCTTGCCACGACGAAAAAGATCCTGGGGCTCCGCGACCTGCGGCGCTTCCTGGGCGCCTACTTCCTCTACGAGGACGGCGTCAACACCGTGGTCGGCTTCTCGGCCATCTTCGCCGCCCAGACCCTCGGCTTTCCGATGGACCGCCTCATCGTGCTCTACATCGTGGTCCAGGTCTCGGCGCTCGCCGGAGCGCTCGCCTGGGCCAGGCCGACGGACCGCCTCGGCCCGAAGCGGGTGGTGATGGTCACCCTCTTCCAGTGGACCGCCGTCGTCGTCGCCGCCTACTTCGTGAAGACGCCGGCGCAGTTCTGGGTGCTGGCCGTCGTGGCCGGCACGGGCCTGGGCGCCGTGCAGGCGGCCAGCCGCACCTTCCTCAGCACGCTGATCCCTCGCGGCATGGAGGCCGAAATCTTCGGCTTCTACAGCCTCTGCGGGAAGAGCGCCGCCGTCATGGGCCCGCTCGTGTTCGGCGGGATCTCGCACGCCGCGGGCGGCAACCAGCGGCTCGGCATCGTCGCCATCGGACTGTTCTTCCTCATCGGTTTCGCGCTGCTCTCCCGCGTCCGCGCCGGCGGACCCACCGCAGACGGCCGATAAGGGCCCATCTGCTTCGTTGGCGCCCTCGGCTGCGGGCTCAACGTAGCGGTGTACGTGATCGCATCCCGACACTACCGGCCAGAAACTTGGGCGGCGAGAGGGGGCGTACAATACCCCCGGGCGCCGGGGACAGTGG
>Ga0326597_10000673_pt1 | contig 59399 bp, 51 predicted proteins | sample RVTome_12_FD_203789 | JGI IMG/M metagenome (GOLD analysis project Ga0326597, IMG submission 203789) | Soil microbial communities from uranium-contaminated site in the Upper Colorado River Basin, Wyoming, United States - RVT100D185 | ecosystem: Environmental > Terrestrial > Soil > Contaminated >...
TTCTGCGTGGACGCGCTGACCTGACCTTGCACCGCCAGATGCGTCAGGAACGAAACGACCTCGGCCTCCCCCATCTCCAACGGGTGTCGCTTGCCGTGAAAGAGGATGAACCGCCGGATCCAGACGAGATAGGCAGCCTCGGTGCGGTGACTGTAGTGGCCCAGGCGCAAGCAGTGGCGCACCCGGTCGAGGAGCTTGACCGGTGCGGGCGGCGGAGTCTCCACGGGCAATGCACGATGGAAGACTCGTGCCGTCGGCGAGCGTGTTCCCGCGGTGTTCGTGGAACAGGGACGTCGCAGAACTTGCCACCCAGACGCCACATCCAACCTGCAGATTCTGCGGTCGACCCGGGCCCATGGGATCGGACCCAACTGGTCCCGACATGTCGGCTCTGCTCGATCTCGCTGCACGCCCAGGTCACTCCCGGTCGGCCCCCCCGTCACGGAACCTCGCCACGGCTTTTGACTTGCGTTCGACGACGATGGCATCGTCGTCGTCCCGCGGGAGACTTGCCGATGATCCGACGATCGCAGGAAGGAGGTCGGAGATGAACTAGACGAGGAGATCGACATGACGATGAACATCAAGATCCAGGGCGGTACCGCGCGCGAGGATGAACCGGCCCTGTGCTTCTCCTGCCGCCACGCCAAGGTCGTTCAGGGACCGAGCTCCAGAGACCGCATCGTGGAGTGCCGGGAGCTCGCCGCGCCCGTGACCTTCAAGGTCACCTCCTGCACCCAGTTCCTCAACCGCCGCCACCCGTCGCTCTGGCACATGGAGGACATCGCCTGGGTGCTCAGGACGGACCCGAAGCGGCGTCGGGTTGGCTTCGTTCGAGGCAGGGACCTGAAGGTCACGGAGCGACTGACGATCGACAACGACTGAAGGCGAGCCGACAGCCGGTGGCATGGGACCAGCGCGCCAGGCACAGACCGGCACAGCCCGGTTGATTCCGGCGCCCGGGGCCGGCCATGATGCGGGGCCAGGGGGATCCGCCATGAGCCCAGCCCGATCGACGCGCGCGCTTTCAGCCCTTGTCCTCGCCGCCCTGATCTCGGCCGCCGCCGCGACATCGCTCGCGGCGCGACGAACGCCGGCGACCCAGCCGGCCATCCCGGTCCCGGTCGGCCACCCCACGGCGCTCGGCCTGGCCGGGTACACGAAGGTGCTGTGCTCGGCGGTGTTCGTGAGCGACCGCGACCCCGAGGAGGCGTCGCGGAACAGCGCCTACTGGTGGCTGCCGGATGGCGGCCTCGACTTGGTCCGCTACACGGTCGATCGCGAGCGGCGCCTCGTCCGGGCGACGCTCGGCGAGTTCACGAAGGAAGCGCGCCTCTACGGCGACCAGGGCTGCGTGCTGCCCGACAACGGCCGTATCCATTTCACCCAGACGCCGGTCCGCACCACCCTGCCGCCGGCCGAGACGATGCCATGGCCGATGGGCGACGCGCCGGACGCGACGCCGCCGCCGGCCGGCATCGATCGGGCCAAACTGGCCGAAGCGGTTGACGCCGTGTTCGACCCGGCCGCGCTCACCGCCGCGTTCATCGTCGTCCACAAGGGCCGGATCATCGCCGAGCGCTACATGGACGGGATCACGAAGGACACGCAGCTCGAAAGCTGGTCGATGGGCAAGAGCCTGACGGCGACGCTGTTCGGGCTGCTCGTGCGCGACGGCGCCTACTCGCTCGACCAGCCGGCGCCCGTGCCGCTCTGGCAGCAGCCGGGCGACGCGCGCCAGAAGATCCGCGTCCGCGACCTGATGAACATGAGCAGCGGCCTCAGGTTCGTCGGCAACCAGGAGCCGGGCGGCGCGCGGACCCAGGACTACCCGGATCACTACTACATCTATACGGGCGCGATCGACGCATTCACATACTCGATGACGCGGCCGCTGGAGTTCGAGCCGGGCACCGAAGGGCGGTACCGGAACTCCGATCCGCTCACGATTGGCTTCCTGGTCAAGCAGGAGGTCGAGCGGCGAGGTGAGACCTACCTCTCGTGGCCGCAGCGCGCGCTGTTCGATCGCATCGGCATCCGCCGGCAGGTGCTCGAGCCGGACCCGTACGGCAACTTTCTCCTCACGGGCTACGACTACGGCACCGCGCGCAACTGGGCGCGCATCGGCATGCTCTATCTGCAGAACGGCATGTGGATGGGCCAGCAGTTCCTGCCGGAGGGTTGGTCGGCGTTCGTCAGCACGCCCGCGCCGGGCTGGCGCCGTCCCGAGTACGGCGGGCTGTTCTGGCTGAATCGCATCAACAGTTGGACCCTGCCGCCAGACACCTACCTGGCCGCGGGCGCCGGCGGACAGAACACGTACATCGTGCCGTCGCTCGATCTCGTGATCGTGCGCATGGGCCATTTCCGCGGCTCCGGGGCCGGGCGACGGGCGAACAACCGCGCGTTCACCCTGATCGTCGAAGCCATCGGCGGCGCGACGCGGTAGCCCGCCCGGGTTCGGGGCTGGTAGGCTAGCTGCGTGCCGGCCGAATCTGGCGGATCCATCGAGGACGTCTACCGCGAGCGCCTGGCGGCGCGGCGCGTCGTCGGCGACGCCCGCGAGCGCGAGCACGTCCGCCTGAGCCGGATTCGTCTCGGCCTCGTGACCGTCGCGGTCGGCATTCCAATCATCGGCGGCCTCGACGCCCTGTCGTGGTCGGCCGTCCCGGCCGCGCTCTTCGGACTCGTCGCCGTCGTGCACGCCGTGCGGCTGGACGAGCGTCGCCGGGCGGCGTCGGCCGTCGCGTTCTACGAACGCGGGCTCGCGCGGCTCACCCACGCGTGGATCGGGCATGGCGACCAGGGCGAGCGGTTCCGCCAGCCGGGCCATCTTTACGCCGACGACCTCGACCTGTTCGGCCGCGGCAGCCTGTTCGAGCTCGTCGGCACGGGACGAACCGAGGCCGGGCAGTCCATGCTGGCGCGCTGGCTGCTCGCACCCGCCGAGCCCGACACCGTCCGGCTGCGGCAGGCGGCGGTTCGCGAGCTCGTCCCGCGCCTCGACCTCCGGGAGCGGATCGCCGTGCTCGGCGAAGGGCTCGCGGTCGGCGTCGACGCCGACGGCCTCCGCGCCTGGGCCTCGTCGCCCCATCGGTTCGGCCGCCGCTGGGAGCGCGCGCTGGCGGCCGCGCTGCCCGCGATCTGGATTGGATTGATCGGCTGGATTGTCCTCGCCGGTTCGATGACGCTCGTTGCCCTGCGGGCGCTTGTCGTGCTGCTGGTCGCGCAAAGCGTCGTGGCCCTGTGGTTCCGGAGCCGGGTCCTGCCGGTGATTGGCGCGCTGGAGGGCCCGACGCGCGACCTGGCGCTGCTGTCCGGCGTGCTGGAGACCCTCGAGGGCGAGCGCTTCGAGAGCCCGCGGCTTGTCGAAATCCAGCGGGCCGTGCTCGGACCCCGCCGGGCGTCACGTGAGATCCGGCGGCTCGGCCAGCTCGCGGCGCTTCTGGCTTCGCGGACGAATCTGATGTTCGCGCTGCCGGCCGCGCTGCTGCTCTGGGCCACACAGTTTGCGGCGGCGATCGAGGCGTGGCGCGGCCGCGCCGGTCGGCACGTTCCGGGCTGGCTGGATGCGGTCGGCGAGTTCGAAGCCCTCGTCGCGCTGGCGACGTTTGCGGGCGAGCATCCCGGCTACGTCTATCCGGAGCTCACCGGCGACACCCGGGGCATCGAGGCGACCTCGATCGCGCATCCGCTCCTCCCGGCCGACGCCGTGCCGAACGACCTGGCGCTGGGCGCCGGCGAGCTCTCCCTCTTCATCATCAGCGGGTCGAACATGTCCGGCAAGAGCACGTGGCTTCGCGCGGTCGGTGTCAACGTCGTCCTTGCGGGCGCCGGCGCGCCGGTGCGCGCCGCCTCGATGCACCTGGCTCCGCTCGCCGTCGGCGCCGCGATGCGGGTGTCCGACTCGCTCGTGGACGGGCAGTCGCACTTCATGGCCGAGATCACGCGGCTCAAGCAGATCGTCGATCTCGCCCGCGCGCGGCCGGGCCGGGTGCTCTTCCTGCTCGACGAAGTGCTCGGCGGCACCAACTCGCACGACCGCAGGCACGGAGCCGAGGGCCTGCTGTCGGGCCTCCTCGCGCTCGACGCCATCGGGCTGGTGACGACGCACGACCTGACGCTCGGGGAGCTGGCCGACGCGCTTACGCCCGCGGCTGCCAACGTCCATTTCGAGGACTCGTTCGACGGCTCGCGCCTGATGTTCGACTATCGGCTCCGACCGGGCATCGTGCGGACGAGCAACGCCATCGCGCTGATGCGGTCGATCGGGCTCGACGTGTGAAATGCGAAACCGGCGGGACCGGGCGTCGCGATCACAGCAGCAGCGCCTCGACGCGGTGGGCGTGCACCATGCGTTCCGCCTGCGACCAGCGGAAGATCGTGAAGTTGCCGTCCTGCGACGCGACGAGCGCGACCGCGTCGCGCTGATCGAACACGAACTGCGCGGCTGAGAGGTGCCGCGTACCGCCCAGCCTGGCCGGCGCCTCCTGGCGGGCCGCCCGGCCCTCGATGGGCTCGGTGACGACGACGGCGCTGACGAGCACCGTGTTGCGCGGCCGGATCTTGACGCCAAACGCCAGCACGTCCAGCCGGTCGTTGATGACCGTTGCGCCGTCAACGGCCGTCAGGCCCGCGACGCCTTCGACCGCGTGCCGGAGCGCGTCGCGCCATTCTTCTTCGTTCTTGTCCACGTCGCGCTCGCCGACGACGCGTGCCAGTTCGCGATAAGGCGGCTCCATGGCGTAGGTGAACGGGGCGATCGCGGACTCCTGCCACGCGGTCGAGTCCGCGGGCACGCGCAGCACGGTGCCGCCACGGCCGTGGCTGCGCATCGCGGCCGCCAGCTCGACCATCACACTCGCCGGCCGGCCCGGGGGGCCGAACGGATCGAACCCCAGCAGCGAGCGCAGGACCGGCGGGCACTCCGGCGCGGCTGCCTCGCCTTCGTTGACGATCTTGATCTGGTCGCCCTCGAGCACGGCGACGTTGACAAACTTGCCAACCGAGTCCGAGCGCTGCTTGATGACGAGCAGGCCCGACCCGGCCACTTCGATGACGAAGCAGAACGGCGGCAGGCTTCGGGTCGTGCCCCACACGCGCAGGTCGCCATCGACGCGCCAGACGCCGAGGTGGATGCTGGCGCGCTCGACGGCCGGGGCCAGCTTCGCCAGCGCGGCCGGGTGGAGCGGCAGCGTGTCGCGGAACTGGAGCGACACGCCAGCCAGCTCCGGCGGCACGAAGGCGAGGGAGATCCGCGGTGAAAGGCCTTCTTCGCGCCGCAAGCTCGCCCAGAACGCCGCGTCGATGAGCGCCTCCGCCACCGTTTGGTCGGGTACGGGCGCGAGCTTCGTCCGGCCCGCGGCCCGGGCGGCGTCGTGGTGGCCGGCGAAGTGCTCGAGCAGGCGGCCGGAGACGGCGCGGGCAACGGAGTAGCTGGGGTCGGGCATGGAACGGCTGAACCATCATGACGCTGCGGCGGGACCGGCCGCAACGGACGACAGCGAAGGTCAGCGAAAGCGTTCGATCGCGAGGAAACGCCGCCGGCCCGCTCAGTCCCGCGCGGCCTGCGTCAGCATCAGCGCCTGCCTGACCCAGTCGCGGGCCAGCGGCTGCAGGCCGGCGTAGGCGAGCCAGGCCGCGCGGGCCCAGCGATCGACGCCGGCCACGAGCCGTTCGGGCTCATCCGCGTCCTTGAGGCTCGCGACCGTGACCGTCCCCCGCTCCTTCGGAATGCCGGGCTCCGGCGGGTACCGCATCCCCTTCCAGGGATCGCGTTCGACGAGCTGCTGGAGCGCGCGGTAGCCGCTCTCGTTGCCGCCGTGCTCGAGCGCCCAGCAGACGCCGCCGAGGTGCATGACGAGACCCCGGTACCTCCCGCAGTACTCCTCTTCGTGCTGGATGAAGTACACGTCGTGCATCAGGCGCCACGTGGACAGACTGCCGGTCCAGGCGAGCGCCCGCACCCGCAGCGACACGTCGTCGAACATCGCCTTGCAGGCGTCGCGGCCGGCCGGAAAGCCGCACATCGTGCAGGGATCGACAAATCCGACGGGCATGCGGTCAGCGCCCGGGCGTACCGGCCGGCCGCAGGATCTTCACGTTGCGCGCGGCGGCGTCGGAAGGCAGCTCCGTCGCGCCCGCGGGCAGCGTGTTCGCCTCGAGGAGAAACGCGATCGCGTCGGCCGCCTGCGCGGCGGAGACGTTGACCGACCCGTCGGGCGGCATGCCCAGCCGGATGTTGGTGATCAGGTCGAAGACGCTCTTGTCTTCCCAGTTGTTGAAGAAGCTGTCGCCGCCGAGCGGGGGGCCTTCCATCGGGGGGCCGTCGGGCACGAACGCCGTCGCGTGGCACTTCGAGCAGGTCTTGGTGAAGAACGCTTTCCCTCGCGCGGCCTGCTCGGCCGTGTAGACGCCGTCACGGGTCGTGCGAGATTGGCCCAGGCCGGCGTCGGCCCCGACGCCCACCGAGAGAAACGCCGCCGCGTACGCACCAGCACCGATCACGAGGACGCTGAACGTCGAGCGCATGGCGGTCAGGCCCAGCTGTAGCCGCTCTTGCTCAACGGGAGCGCGCGCACGCGATCGCCGTTGGCTGCGAAGATGGCGTTGGCCACCGCCGGCAGAATCGGCGGCAGCGTCGGCTCGCCGAGGCCGGTCGGGTCGTTGTCGCTTGTGATCCAGTGGGCCTCGATGACCGGCGGCGCGTTCCGCATCCGCAGCAGCGGGTACTGGTGGAAGTTGCCCTGCACGACGCCGCCGTGCTCGATCGTGATCTCCTGCATCATGTGGCTGATGCCCTCGATCACGCCGCCCTGCACCTGGCTCTCGGCGTGAAGCGGGTTGATGATCTGGCGGCCGATGTCGCCGGCGACCCAGACGTGGTTGATCCTGATCCGTTTGCGGTCGTCCACCTCCACCTCGGCGACTTCCGCGAAATAACCGGAGTGGCTGTAGTAGCAGGCGATGCCCATGCCCTTGCCGGGCGTCTTCGTGCGGCGCGCCCAGCCCGACTTCTCGGCCACGAGGCGGAGCACGGCCGACATCCGCGCCGGGTCGAGGCCGCCGCGTGCGCCTTCCGCCTGGATCGGCGTGCGCGACAGCAGCTCGAGCTGGAACTCGAGCGGGTCCTTACCGGCGGCGTGCGCCGCTTCGTCCACGAAGGACTGGAAGACGAACGCCAGCGCGTTGCTGCCCGGCGCGCGCATCGCGCCAGTCGGCACCTTGAACGGGATGAGCGACGCGCCGAGCGACAGGTTCGGCACGAAGCGGGCCGGGAACTCCGTTCCGCCCATGCTGGCCGACGCTGCCGGTCGGTCGAGCTGTTCACCGGATCGATACGACACGAAGTGGTCGCGAAACGCGATCAGCCGGCCGCTCCCGTCCACGCCGGCCTTGAAGTAGTGGAACCCGCCCGGGCGGTAGACCTCCTGGCGCGTCTCGTCCTCGCGCGTCCAGCGGAGCTGCACCGGCGCGCCGACTTCCCGGGCAATCCACGCCGCTTCGACCACGTAGTTGTTGTAGAGCCGGCCGCCGAACCCGCCGCCCATCTTGTAGAGGTGCAGCGTGATGTTCTCCGCCGGGATGCCCATCGCGCGCGAGATCCCGCTGACGCCGCTGCCGGGCGTCTGCGTGCCGACCCACAGCTCGAGCTTGCCGTCCGTGAAATGGCCGGTGCAGTTGGGTGGCTCGAGCGGCGCGTGCGCGAGGAACGGGTACTCGTAGGCCGCCTCGATGACCTTGGCCGCGACGCCGAACGCCGCTTCCGCGTCGCCGTCCTGCCGGATCGACATCGTCGGCGCCTGGGTCGAGAGCTCGGCGGCGCGCTTCGAGAATGCCTCGCTGCTGTCGCTGGCGCCGACGCCCTCGTCGACCTCCATCGTCAGGCTCTTGCGCGCGGTCTCGGCCTGCCAGAACGAATCGGCCACGATCGCGACGCCGCTGAAGGGCGGGCCGCCGTTCGGCCCGTTCGGCACGATGAACGCCTGGCGCACACCCGGCATCGCGCGAATCGCGTCGAGGTTCGCGCCGGTCACCGAACCGCCGAACACCGGCACGCGCGCGTACACCGCGTGGAGCATGCCGGGCAGGCTGACGTCCAGACCGTAGAGCGGCTGGCCCGTCACGACCGCGGGATTGTCCACGCCCGGAACCGGCTTGCCGATGATCTTGTAGTCCTTCGGGTCCTTGAGCGTGAGCGACGCCGGGTCCGGCGGCGTGAGCCGCGCGGCGGCCGTCGCGAGCTGGCCGTAGCCGACGGAGCGGTTGGTCTGCGCGTCGATCACGCGGCCCGAGGCGGTCGTGAGCCGCGACGCCGGCACGTTCCACGTCTCGGCGGCCGCGGCCACGAGCGTCGCGCGCGCGGCGGCGCCGACCTGGCGCATCGGCGTCCAGTGCGACGGCACGGCCCGGCTGCCGCCGGCCGACTGCGGGCCGTACTTCGCGTCAAGATCCGCCTGCTCCACACGGACGTCCTTCCAGTCCACGTCGAGCTCCTCGGCAATCAGCATGGGCAGCGTGACCTTGATGCCCTGCCCGATCTCCGGGTTCTTCGACATGATGGTGACGATGCCGTCCGGTGAGATGCGGATGAAAGCATCGGGATCGAGCGGCGGCGCGCCCCGTCCGCCCCGCTGGGCGAACAGCGTCGTCGGATCGAGGTAGGCGGTGAACACGAGGCCGCCGCCGGCGATGGCGGAGACCCGAAGGAAGGCGCGGCGGTCAACGGTGACGGTGCTCATGACGCCTCCTTACTTTCCCGCCAGCACGGCCGGCTCGGTCTCGACCTTGCCGCCGGAGCCGGTGGACATGATGACGGCCGCACGATGGATGCCCTGGCGGATGCGAAGATACGTGCCGCAGCGGCAGAGGTTGCCGTTCATGGCGGCGTCGATGTCACCGTCGGTCGGCTGCGGATTGACGTTCAGCAGCGCGGCCGCCGACATGATCTGGCCGGCCTGGCAGTAGCCACATTCCGGCACGTCGATCTCCTGCCACGCTTTCTGCAGCGGATGCGTGCCGCTGGGCGACAGGCCCTCGATCGTCACGATCTCGGCGCCCGCGGCGGTCGAGACCTGCACCTGGCAGGAGCGGACGGCGCGGCCGCGCATGTGGACGGTGCACGCGCCGCACTGGCCGACGCCGCAGCCGAATTTGGTGCCTTTCAGATTGAGGACGTCGCGGAGCACCCACAGCAGGGGCGTGTCGGGCGCGACGTCAACCGTGGCGGATCTGCCGTTGACGGTCAGGGTAACTGGCATGGTTTGCCCTCTGGAAATGAGTGGTCATGATACCACTCCGGCCAGCCGGCCCGGCGCATCGGCAAGCAGCGCGCCAACACGGACCAGCGCCCGCGTCGCCGCTTCCAGCTCCGCAGCACCGAGCTCCGGCACGAGCGCTGCGACGACCCGGCCTTCGCGACCGCGAAACCGGGCGACCGCGGCGCGTCCGGCCGCCGTCAACCGGAGGTTCTTGGAGCGGAGATGCCTGGGGTTTTCAACCGCTTCCACCAGACCCCGTTTCCGCAGCCTGTTGACGATGACCTGGACATGCTGCCGGGAGACGGGGCGCGCCCGGGCCATTTCCGGGACGGCCCGTGGGCCCTGGTCGGCCAGCTCGGCGAGCACCGCCCGCTCGCCGGCGTTGAGGTCGTCGGCTTCATGAAGAGACTCGGCGGCGGCCTTCAGGCGATGAAAGAACCGCCGGGTCTCGTCGATGAGCTGGCGCAACGCCAGCGCGGTCCGAACCGAGTCAGCGCCTACCGATCCACGGCCCGTCACTTTCGCCTCCAGTGCGCGACCAGGTCGGCGCACGGCGTCGGCGTGGTGGTCGGCGGTCTCGATTCCCCATAATGGCATACTAATTGTCATTATGACAATTTAACTGTCATTATTCACGGACTCGTGGGGCAGTGACCGGCGCGACGTTCACCGGAATGGGGCCGCCGAACCAATCCGCGCTGCGCTTCGTCCAACCCGGAAACCAGCGGGCGGACGGCGATTCGCCCCTTCACGCCGACCGGAGTCGTCGAATGGCGCTGTTCAGCAAGCTCTTTGGAAAGAAGGCCCCGCAGACCCCGCGCGTGCGTGTCTGCGTCGAGTGCGGCATGCCCATCGCCGAGCACAAGTCCTGGTGCAGCATCTTCCGCACGCAGCAGGAAATGGCGGCGAAGGCTCAGCCCGAGGGCGGCGCGAAGTAGAGGTTCTCCCAGTCGGACCAGAGGTACGTCGCGACGACCCGGTAGCCGTGGTTGGCGAAGTAGTCCACCAGCCACTGCCGGATGGGCGGGTGCGCCTCGACGCAGACCAGCGCGGGCTTGAAGCGCTCGATGTCGAAGCCCGTGAGCGCGGCCGGCTCGGACATCTCGATGTCCATCGACAGGAAATCCACGCTCGTCACGCCGGCTCGATCGAGCAGATCGGTGAGCGTGACGGTCGGCATTTCCCGCGTCTCGAGCGTCCGGCCGGGGTTGTAGAACGCGGTGAAATCCTGCGACGTCGACGAGTTCCCGGCGCGCGCCGAGAGATAGAGCGTCGCGCGCTCGTCCGAGCGATCGCCCACGAGCAACGCGAAGAACTGCGTGCGCGGCCGATGCTCCGCGTAGCTCGGACCGAACTCCGCCAGCGCGTCCACGGCGACACCCGACCAGCCGAGCGCGGACTCGAGATAGTACGTGTTGCTGCTCTCCCGTGCGTCGGCCGATCCCACGTCGACGAACACGCCGCCGCGGCGGTCCGCGAAGAAGTCCCGGACGATCCATTCTTCGGCGTTGTACGACCACTTCGACGGGCCGTAGCGCTCGCGCAGCCACTCGTCCTGGACGGGACTCGAGCTGCGAACCAGCGCCGCGGTGGCTGCCGCCGCCAGGAGGCAGGCGAGCACCAGCTCGATCAGATCAAAGCGCCGCCGGTTGGAGTTTCCGCTCGGTCCCACTACGCCTCTCGATCAAGGAACGTATCGGCACCGGAAACGCTGGAGCGCAGGGTTCCAGCTTCCAGGGGATTTCGAACCGCCGGACTCGGCGTAGATGCCGCCGCACACTTCACCGGTGCCGGCCCGGCCGGCGGGCGGTGAGCGCCTGTCCGAGCGCCGCTCACCTGGCGTCGATCCGGCCGAGCAGCTCCAGGACTGCCTCACGGGCCTGCAACTGCTGTGCCTCGCGGGAGATCGTGGCCTGACAGTCATTGAACTGCGATCCGTAGTGCCCGAACTGGGCGTGATTGCCGCCAGCGATCTCCACCCACTGCGTGCCTGGGGGCAGGCGGTGTGCGTTGGCGCGGGCGTCGGCCGGATCCGCCACGCAGTCGCGTGAGCCCAGGACCTTGAGCACGGGAAACGACACGCCCGACAGATCCTGATCGCGGGGATGGGTCGTCCCGATCAACACCAGGCCTGCCAGCGCCTCCGGGTGCTCGCTGGCGAACCGGCCTGCCAGCGCCGCGCCGCGTGAATGGCCCGCAAGGACGAGCGGCCGGCCCGGCCCCCACTCCGCGCGCACGGCCTCGACACGCCGCCAGACCTCGTCTCGCGACGACTCGGTCGGCGCCTGGCGGAACGGCAGTTCGACGATGGCGGCGGGCACACCGGCGTCGGCGAGCGCGCGGACGAACGGCACGTACGCGTGAGGGTGGATCAGGCCACCGGGCAGAAGCGCAAAGCCGACCCGTTCGGACGGCGCCGCCGCGGGCAGGAACAGCGTGGCTCGGTCCGCGGTCCGCACCGTCACGCTCGCGCTCGACGTCAGCAGGCCCTCCGTCACGCCGTGCGCCTGCACGCTCCACCACATCCACGCCATGAGGCAGATGCCGGCGGCCAGCCAGACGCGGCGGATCCAGCGCCGAATCTCACGACCTTTCATCGGCTCGCCTCACGCCGGCCCTTCGATGTCGCTCACGACCTCGTCGCCCTCGGTCTCGAGCTCCTTCCAGATGAGCACGCTGTGCGTTTCCGGCAGCAGGAAGGAGCCGATGACGAACGTCGCGCCCGCGACGGCAATCGGATAGTAGAGCCCGGCCAGGATGTTGCCCGTGTCGGCCACCACGGCGAGGCCGATGACGGGCAGCAGGCCGCCGAACACGCCGTTGCCGATGTGGTACGGCAGCGACAGCGCCGTGTACCGGATACGCGCCGGAAACGCCTCCACAAGGTACGCCGCGATCGGCCCGTACACCATCGTCACGAAGACGACCTGGACGAACACCAGGAGCACGAGCTTGATCGCGATGGGATTGGCGGCGAGGTCCGCCACGCCCCTGTACGGGAGCACCGCCTCGGCCGGCGTCAGCACGCCGTTGGCGAACGTCTGCGGCACCAGGCTGCGGGCGCCGGTCGTGGGGTTTCGCTCGGAGACGACCGTCACGACTTCGGACCCGGCGACGTCGCGCATGGCCTGGTAGATCGGCACGTAGGCGAGGGCCGCCAGGAGGCAGCCCGCCATCATGATCCTCTTGCGCCCGACGCGGTCGCTGAGCGCGCCGAAGAACACGAAGAGGGGCATGCCGAGGACGAGCGCCGCCGCGATGATGTAATTGGCCGAGGTCGGGTGGACCCGGAGGATCGTCTGCAGGTAGAACAGCGCGTAGAACTGGCCCGTGTACCAGACGACGCCCTGGCCCGCGGTCGCGCCGAAGAGCGAGACGAGCACGCGCTTCAGGTTGGCCGGCTGGGTGAACGCCTCCCGCAGCGGGCGCGCCGACGTCATGCCCGCGCCCTTGATGTGCTCGAAGATGGGCGACTCCTGCATGCGCAGCCGGATGTAGAGCGACACGGCCACGAGCGCGATCGAGATCAGGAACGGGAGCCGCCAGCCCCACGCGCGGAACGCCTCGTCGGACATCGCGTTCTGCACGAACAGGATCACCGCCAGTGACAGGAACAACCCGAGCGTCGCGGTGATCTGGATGAAGCTCGTGTAGAACCCGCGCCGCCCGTCGGGCACGTGCTCGGCCACGTAGACGGCCGCGCCGCCGTACTCGCCGCCGAGCGCGAGGCCCTGCGCGACGCGGATCGCGAGCAGCGCGATGGGCGCGGCCAGGCCGATCGTCTGATACGTCGGCAGGAACCCGACGAGCGCCGTCGCGCCGCCCATCATGATGAGCGTGACAACGAACGCGTACTTGCGGCCGACCAGGTCGCCGATCCGCCCGAAGAACAGCGCGCCGAACGGGCGCACGACGAAGCCGACGGCAAACGTCGAGAGATACGCGATGAGCGCCAGCGTGTCGTTGCCGGGCGGATAGAACAGCGGCGAGATGATCGTGGCGAGACTTCCGAAAATGTAGAAGTCGTACCACTCGATCATCGTGCCGACCGCCGAGGCCCCGATGACCGGCCAGATGCGGGCGGAGTCCGGCCACGTCTGGCGCGCCCCGGCCGGCGTCACTGCGGCAGGCGCGGCGGCGCGATCGTGTAGTTCGCCGTCAGCTCCCGGAGGAACTGCAGCAGGTCGGCGCGTTCTTCAGCCGTCAATGTCGCCGGCTGCAGGTTCGCCTTGTCGAGGTTCGGGTTGTCGATCCCGCCGCGAATCATCAGATCCACCGCCTCCTCGAGCGTCGCGACGCTGCCGTTGTGAAAGTACGGCGCGGACTTGCTGACGTCGAGGAGCGTCGGCGTCTTGAAGGCGCCGCGATCGGCGTCGTTCTGCGTCACGCGGTGGCGCCCGAGGTCCGGCTCGGCGGCGCTCATGCCGATCCCGACGTTGTGGTACTGCAGATCGGTCAGCAGGATCCCGGCGTGGCACCGGCTGCACTGGGCCTTCTGATCGAAGACCGTGTAGCCGCGCCGTGCCGCCTCACTGAGCGCTGCCGTGTCGCCGTCGCGGAACCGGATCCACGGCGAGTCGGTGGTGACGATGGTGCGCATGAAGGCGGCGAGCGCTTGCGGCACGTTGTCCGGCGTGCAAGTCCCGCCGAAGACCGCCTGGAACTGCGACTGGTACCCGGCGATGCCGTTGAGCGTCGCGCAAATCTGATCCATGCCCGGCGCGCCGTCGTTGCCGCTCGCGCCCATGTTGCCCCCGCTCCACGCCGCCTTGGCCTGGCCTTCGAGCGATGTCGCCCGGCCGTCCCAGTACCACGCGCTGTGATACCCGATGTTCCACATCGTCGGCGACGAGCGCGTGAGCGTGCGGTCGAAGGCGCCGACGGCAAGCGGCCGGCCGTCGGTCAGCCCGTTCTCGGCCAGGTGGCACGAATAGCAGGAGCGCTGGCCGTCGCCGCTGAGCCGCGTGTCGTAGTAGAGCTGCCTGCCCAGCTCGACCTTCTCCGGCGTCATCAGGTTGTCGGCCGGAATCACCATCGCGTCGTAGCGCGCGAGCGCGGGAAATGCCACCGGCTCTGGCTCCTCGGCCGTCCGCGCGCAGGCGGCGACCAACGCCGCCGACCCGAGCGCCACGAACAGAAGCCAGACCGCCCATCGATTCGACTGGAACAAGGTTTTGGACATCATGAGCCTCGCGTAATCGGGTAATCGGGAAATCGGGTAATCGGGAAATCTACTTCTTGGTGCCCCTGAGCGTCTGCCCCTTGACCGGATACGGCGGCCGCTTCGGATCCACCGGCGGATTGGCGCGCAGCTGCGCCATCACCACTTCGATCGCCTTCTCGAGCTGCGGGTCCCGGCCCGCAATCACGTCGGCCGGCGTCTGCTCCACCTCGATGTCCGGCGGCACGCCCTCATTCTCGACGACCCAGCCCTCCTCGGCCGTCCAGATCGCGAGGTTCGGCGCGGTGATGGACCCGCCGTCCATCAGCACCGGGAAGCCGAGCGTCCCGACCAGACCGCCCCACGTCCGCTGGCCCACCAGGGGGCCCAGCTGGAACTTCCGGAACATCCAGGGCAGCAGGTCGCCGCCGGAGCCGGCCGTCTCGTCGATGAGCATCACCTTCGGTCCCTGGATGGCGGCCGTCGGCGTCTCGAGATCCTCGCCGTAGCGCATCGCCCAGTACGAGATGTGCGGCCGTCTGAGCAGGTCGATGTAGTAGTCGGCGACCTGTCCGCCGCCGTTGAACCGCTCGTCAACGATGATCGCGTCTTTGTGGGTCTGGGGGAAGAAGTAGCGCTTGAAGTACTCGTGGCCCTGGCCGGCGGTGTTTGGCACGTAGACGTAGGCCACGCGGCCGCCGGTCGCCGCGTCCACCTTCTTCAGGTTGCCCTCCACCCAGGCGCGGTTGCGCAGCGCGCCCTCGTTGCCGATCGGCACGACTTGAACCGTTCGTGCACCGGTGCCGTCCGCGTTCGGGCCGACCGTGATCTCGACGATCTTCCCCGACGTGTTCTCGAAGAAGCTGTAGAGGTTGGCCGGCGGCCGGACGTCGGCGCCGCGGACGGCCAGCAGGTACTCGCCGGCCTCGACGTTCACGCCAGGCTCGGTGAGCGGCGACCGCAACTGGGGATTCCAGTTGAGCCCGCCGTAGACCTTCTCGAACCGGTAGCGCCCGTTCTCGACGGCGTAGTCGGCGCCGAGCAAACCGCCCGGCACCGGGCTCGGCGGCGCCGGCGTATCGCCGCCGCCGACGCGATGGTGGCCGACCGTCAGCTCCGACGACATCCACTGGATCACGCGGTTGAGGTCTCCGCGCGTCGCGACGTCGGCCAGGAACGGTTCGTACTTGCGCTTCATCGCGGGCCAGTCCACGCCGTGCATGTTGGGCGCGTAGAAGTAGTCGCGGTTGATCCGCCAGGCCTCGTCGAAGATCTGCTTCCATTCCGCCCGCGGATCGACCCTCACCTGGATGTCGGCCACGTTGATGCGCCCGGCGGCGGGCTCGATTCTCGCGGCGGTGGCGACGATGGACCAGGCGTCGTTGTTGGCGTACAGCAGCTTCTTCGCGTCGGCCGACAGCCAGTAGCCGTCGGCGTCCGGCAGCAGCGTTTCGTTGCGGCGCTGGTTCAGGTCGTACCGCTCGAGCTTCGTCTGGCCCTCGGCCGAGCGGAGGTAGTAGATGTGGTCCGCCGCGCCGGCCTGCAGACGCGACAACTGGCCGGCCGTAATGGGCATGTCCAGGATGCGGGACTGGATCCCGTCAAAATCGATGCGGACCTCGGCGCTCGGCGCCGAGCTCTGGGCGCTCGCTGGGCTCTCGGCGCCCGGGGCTCGGCTTTCGGCGCTCGGCGCTGAGCTCTGGGCGCCCGGCGCCGGGCGCTCGGCTTCCTCGTCGCTTTCGCGCGCGAGCGGCGACGGCAGATCGTTGCGGAGCACGACGAGATAGACGTTGCGCGAGAAGTCCATGTCGGCGTTCGACTGCGCGAACCAGTCCACCGCCGGGCCGGCGTCGGTCGAGCCGAAGAAGTAGAGGTACTTGCCGCTCCGGTCGAACACCGGGTCGGCCACGTCGCTGAGGCCGTCCGTGATCTGGTGCGACCGCTTCTCCGCAACCGAGTACACGTGCACGGCCGTCACGAGCGGGTGCAGATTCACGACGTACGCGATCCACTGCGAGTCCGGCGACCAGTGATGGGCCGGGAGCCCGGCGGGCGTGTAGACCCGGTGACCGTCAATGCGCGTCGAGACGCCCGATGCGACATCCAGCCAGTAGAGGCTCTGCGAGTTGTCCACGTACGACAGCTTCGTGCCGTCGGGCGACCACGAGAGCTGGTCGTAGAAGCCGTGGCCGCTCACGTTGATGACGCGCGGCTGCCCCTTGCCGTCCTGTCCGGCGATCCGCAGGGCGTACTCACCGCCTTCGTCCGAGAAATAGGCGACCTGCCGGCCGTCCGGCGACCAGGCCGGCGACCGCTCGTGCCAGCTCGTCGTGGACGTCAGGTTGCGCGGATCGCCCTTTTCGGCGGGCACCGTCACGATCTCGCCGCGGTACTCGAACACGGCGCGGACGCCGGTCGGCGAGAGTGCGGCGTCGCGAATCCACCGCGTGCCGCTCGCGAACCGCGGTCGGGCCTCGGGCAGGTCCGCCGCGACGCCGATCCGCAGCCGCGTGCTCCGGGCCGTCGCCGGATCGAAGAGGTGCAGGTGGCCCGAGCGCTCGTAGACAATCGTCCGGCCGCCCGCCGAGGCGCTCAGGATCGGAAAGTCCGCGAACTCGGTGAGCTGGCGGACGGCCTTCGTGCGCGGGTCGTACGAGAAGATGTTGAACTCGCCGTTCCGGTCGGACCGGAAGTACACGGCGTTCTCGATCCACATCGCGTCGGTGTCGTTCGATCGCGTCGGCGGCTGCGGGATCTTCTCGATCTCGTGGCCGACCGGGTCGTAGATCCAGATCTCCGACACGGTACCGCCGCGGTACTGCTTCCACTGCTCGAACCGGCCGGCCAGCGGGTTGTAGGCGATGCGCCCGCCCGGGCCCGGCGCCGCCTGCGCGGCGTTCGGGATGGGCAGCGCCTCGGGCATGCCGCCGCGGATCGGCACCGAGAAGAGCTGCGTGTAGCGGTTGGTGAACACCGCGCGCGCCGAGGTGAACAGGACCGACGCGCCGTCGGCCGTGAACGCCTGCACGATGTCGGCGCCCGGGTGCCACGTGAGCCGCGTCGGCACGCCACCCTCGGCCGCGACGACGTAGACGTCCGTGTTGCCTTCGTACTGCGCGCTGAAGGCAATCTGCCGTCCGTCCGGCGAAAAGGCCGGGTTCGACTCGACGCCGTCGTCGGTCGTCAGGCGCCGGACGTCGCTGCCGTCCTGACGGGCGACCCACAGATCGCCGGCGTAGACGAACGCGACGTGCGTGGCGCTCGCGGCCGGCTGGGCCAGCAGCCGCGTGTCGGCCACGTTGACGGACACGGCCTGCGCGCCGGCCGCCGGCTCGACGGACGCGACCGGCGGCACGGCCGCGTCGCCGACGCTGAGGGCGGGCCACGCAGCCGCGAAGATCCCGGCCATGACGACGGACGACAACTGAACCGAGCGCTGGAACATGAGCGCACCTCTCCGGTGGAATGACGCAAGAAAGCGAGGGTCGATTATATCCGGTGCGCCGCGGCGCCGAGCGCAAGCGACGGCCGATTCCGCGGCGTCGTCTGCGTCGGCGCGGCTCGGGACGAGTCGCCTCGGGACAACTCGTGAGCCGAGCGCTGCTCAGGGCTCGCGGACGCGGGCGGCTGACGGGCGCTCGCTTTCACGTGCCTGCTCCCACGCGATGAGGCCTTCCCAGCGGCCCTTGACGGCGTGCAGCAGGTCCCGACATTCCGCATCCTCGCGCAGCCCGGCCAGGTACGTGCTGTGCCCGTTCAGGTACGGGTAATTGACGAACCCGCATGCGATCGCAGTGCGCAGCCAGCGCAACGCATCGTCCCGGCGCCCGAGCAGCGCGCAGGCCTCAGCCATCATGATCGCGGCAAACTCGTTGCGGAGCGCGGCCTCGAGCTTGGCCCCGTGCGCCCATGCCCCCGCCTCGTCGGCGGCGAGCGCGCGTTCATGAAACGACGCCCACGATCCGAGGACGCTGCCCGCCAACGCCTCCGCTGCCCCGCGAAGAATGTCGGCCGCCTCCGTGCGATATCCGGCCGCGTCCATCTGCCACCCCGCGAGGATGTGGAGCATCGAGGGCGCCGGAGCCAGCGCCACCGCGCGACGCACGGCTGGCGCAATCTCGTCACGCCGGCCCTGAAGCCAGTAGAACGTGCTGAACACCAGGGACGTCACGGGCGTCAGTGGATCGATCTCTCCTGCGCGATTAACCAGCGCCTCGTGGTGCCGAAGGCCCGCGACGTTCGAGAAACGGCAGACCTCCGTCAGGATGTTGGCGTCATTGGGCGCGAGCGCCAGGGCGCGGTAGAGATCGGGCAGGGCCAACTCGGGCTTGCCGCGGAGACCGGCGATCAGGCCGCGAACATAGACCGCGAGCGGCAGGTGCGGGTCCAGCGCGAGCGCCCGGGCCGCGCAGTCGGCAGCCCGGCCGAGCCCGTCGTCGGCGGTGACACGGTTCGTGTTCACGTCGCCCCAGTGGAGGAGCCCTTTCGTCGCCAGCAGCAACGGCACGTCCCCGACAATCGCCAGGGCTTCGTCGACCAGCCGGTGCGCTCGCTCGGCCGACTCCGGGGTCCAGCCGTACATCTCCTGGCGCGCTCTCAAGTAGCAGTCGTACGCCACGGTGTCGGCAATCGGCCGCTCGGCCACCTGCTTTGACTCCGAGTCGGTAAGCGTCACCTGGAGCGCGGCCACGATCTTGCGGGCAATCTCTTCCTGGATGCCGAAGACGTCCTCGACGGTCCCCGAGTACTTGTCGCTCCAGATCGGCGCATCCGTGCGGGCATCGACCAGCTCCGCCGTCACCCGCAGCGCAATCCCCACCCGACGGACCGAGCCGGTGACCAGATGGGTGATACCCAGCTCGCGGGCCAGGGTCGCCGTGTCCTTGGCCGTGCCCTTCAGCGTCATCGACGAGTTGCGGGAGATCGTGCGGAGGGCAGCGACTCGCGAGAGATCCGCGATCACTTCCTCCGTCAGGCCGTCGCTGAAGTACTCGTTCTCCCGGTCGCCGCTGCGATTCGCGAACGGGAGCACCACCACCGTCCTGCCGATCGGTGCGGGCTTCGGCGTCGGTATGCGCGAGCTTTCGGCCATGGTCTGCAGTTGCTGGCCTACGACCGCTGCGCTTGCCGGCCGGTCGGCGGGCCGCTTCTTGAGGCACTGACGGATCAGGTTCTCGATGGCGTCGGGCAGTCGGGCCGCGGTCAGGGGAGCCGGCTCGTCACGCAGTATGGCCGACATCATCGCCGCGGCGTTGTCGCCACGAAACGGGCGTTCTCCGCAGACCATCTCGTACAGCAGGATGCCGAATGAGAAGATGTCCGTGCGCCGGTCCAGCGGCAGGCCCTGGACCTGTTCCGGGGACATGTAGGGGAACGTCCCCAGCACCACGCCGCTTTCGGTCCCGAGCCGCGTCTCCGAGGCGCCGAGGTCGCCGCCGACGCGTGCGGCTAGGCCGAAGTCGAGTACTTTCACGCGTCCGCTCCCGGTGACCATCACGTTCGCCGGCTTGAGATCGCGGTGCACGACGCCTTTCTCGTGGGCGGCCTCAAGCGCCTCCGCCGTCTGCCGCGCGATTGAGAGCGCCTCGTCGAGCGGGATCGGGCCCCGCGCAATGCGCTCCGACAGGTCCTCGCCCTCGACGAGCTCCATGACGATGGCGAGGGGACCTTGCGGCGACGGAGGGGCGGGCTTCAGCCCGCCCTGGCCCGAGCCGGCTGAAGCCGGCCCATCCACGTGGTCCCGGCCACCTTCGATGCCGTAGATCGCGGCGATGTTCGGATGATTGAGGGACGCCAGGGTCTTCGCTTCGCGCTCGAACCGCATCAAGCGATCCGGGTCGCCGGCGAACGACTCGGGCAGGATCTTCAGCGCGACGTCGCGGTCGAGCTTCGTGTCGCGGGCTCTGTAGACTTCGCCCATGCCGCCTTGCCCGAGTGGGCTGAGGATCTCGTACGGGCCGAGCCGCGCGCCGGGGGACCACGACATGAACGGTGTCGGGATTATACGGCGACGTCAGCAGCAGAGTTGACCGCGTTCCGGCTCGCGGCATACGCTCCGGACCTCCGATGATATTTCGCAGCCCGTTTCCGCCGGTGGAAGTCCCGCGCATGACCCTGCACGATTTCGTCCTCGGCGGCGCCGCGGCGCGCGGCGACGCGGCCGCCTTCGTCGACGCAACCACGGGTCGCACGCTGACCTACGCGCAACTGGTCGATGACACGCGCCGCCTGGCCGCGGGCCTCGCCGGTCGCGGCATCCGCCAGGGCGATGTGGCCGCAGTCTATTCCCCCAACCTGCCCGAGTACGCGGTGGTGTTCCACGCCGTTTCCCGACTCGGCGCGATCCTGACCACGGTCAACCCGGCCTACACCAGTGACGAGCTCGCCTTTCAGCTCAAGGATGCCGGCGCGAAGCTCGTCATCACCACCGCCGCGCTGCTCGACAAGGCGCGGGCCGCCGTGGCGGCGGCCGGGGCGCCGATCGACCTCATCACGATCGACGAGGCGGCGGGCGTGCCCTCGCTGGCGTCGAGTTCCGTGGACGCCGAGCCGCCGCGCGTCGAGATCGACCCCGAGCACGACATCGTCGTGATGCCGTACTCGTCCGGGACGACGGGCTTGCCGAAGGGGGTGATGCTGACGCATCGCAATCTCGTGGCCAACCTGCTGCAGCTCGACGCCATGGAACCGTTCGACATCCGGGCGCTCGTCGGCGTGCTGCCGTTCTTCCACATCTACGGCATGGTGGTGATCATGAATTTCGGCTTGATGCGGGGCGCCACCGTGGTCACGCTCATGCGGTTTGACTTCGAGTCGGTGCTGCGCATCATCCAGGACTTCCCGGTGGCCATGGCGCACGTCGTGCCGCCGGTGGCCCTGGCCTTCGCGAAGCACCCGGCTGTCGATCGGTACGACCTGTCCGGCCTGCGCTGGCTCTTCTCGGGCGCCGCGCCGCTCGGCAGCGCGGTCACCGGCGCCATAGAAGCGCGCCTGCCGATCCGCGTGCGGCAGGGCTACGGAATGACCGAAACCAGCCCCGTGACCCATTACACGCCTGCCGGCCGCGAGCGCGCCGGCAAGGTCGGGGTGCTCGCGCCCTCCACCGAACTGCGGATCGTCGATCCGGAGACCGGCGCCGATCGCGGTGCCGGTGAAGCGGGCGAAGTGTGGGTGCGAGGCCCGCAGGTGATGCAGGGCTATCTGAACAACCCCGAGGCCACGGCGCGAACAGTGGATGCCGGCGGCTGGCTGCACACCGGCGACATGGGCGTCGTCGACGCCGAGGGCTACCTCGAGATCGTCGATCGGTTGAAAGAACTGATCAAGGTAAAGGGCTTCCAGGTGGCGCCAGCCGAGCTGGAAGCCCTGCTGCTGAGGCACCCCAGGATTGCGGACGCCGCCGTGTTCGGCGTACCGAATGACGAGTGCGGCGAAGTGCCAAAGGCCGTCGTCGTCGCGCGCGAACCACTGACCGGTGAAGAAGTCATGGCCTTCGTCGCGCAGCACGTCGCGCACTACAAGCAGGTGCGCTATGTCGAGTTCGCGGATGCCATTCCCAAGTCGCCGTCCGGGAAGATCCTCCGCCGCGTGCTGGTCGCCGCGGAGCGCGCGGCCGGCAACGCCTGACCCCGTACTCGGGGCCCTCAGGGCCCTTGCCGTCCCTCGCCGCCGGGCGGCGGCGCCTCGACCGTGTACGCGATGCCGGTGTACTGCATCTCTTCCCAGGTCTGGTCGCCCCAGCGAACCTCGGCGCCGGCGTCGGGGTTGTGGGGGTTCTTCGCGGAGTTGTCGTACCACGCCGACGAGACGATCCGCGCGCCTCGCGGCACGACGAGAGGCTTCGCAAACAGGTAGTAGGTCTGCCAGTGGAAGTCGTACTGCGGCACGTCGAGGATCGTCTCGCGCCGCCCGTCCGGATGGATGAGCTCGTAGTGCCACCGGATGCCGCGCAGGTGCGTGTGCGGGAAGAGGCCCCACACCAGCGTATCGGCGGCGAACCCGACTTCGGCGTCCACACGGTGGTCGGCCGTGCCCGGCGGGATCCTGAACTGGCTGTTGATGAACGATCCGGCGCGCATCTCGCGCGTGGGCGGCTCCTTCGCGAAGATGAAGCCGACGCTCGACCGGTCCTGCACCGTCGTGCCGTTCGTCGTGTAGTGCATCTGGAACGTCAGCACCGCGCCCGCGCGGATCTGCATCGCCGTGTCAGCCGGAAAAACCATCGCGCTCCACCCGGGCGCCATCGTCGCGACGAGCGATCCGAGACGGCGCTCGGGCTGCCGGGCTCCGCCGGCCGGCGCGGGACGAGGCCTGGGCTGGGTTGCCGGCGCAACGTCCTCGCGCCTGGGCACGAGCACACGAGGCCGCGCCGGGCCGCCCTCGGGCTCGCGCGCGTACACGAGCACGTGATGCACGACGGCGCGGGCGTCGGCGCGAACTTCGACGGCCTGGATCCACTTGTCTTCGGTGAAGCCGGTCGGCACCTCGAAGTACTGGTACTCGACGGTCCCGGTTGCGGGCACGTCGAAGGGGCGAGGCAGCGGGACGACGACGTCGGGCTGGCCGATCATCCAGCCCTCGGCGTATGCAGGCGGCGCCGGCATGTCGCCGGCGTCGCCGCGCGGCGCGGCGGCCTCAACCCAGCGGAAGAGCGTCTGCTTGTCGGCATCCGACAGCCGGCGATCGTTGAGGAACGTGCCCGCGGGCGCCTCGGCGTGCCACGGCGGCATGTGGCCCGCCCGCACCTCATCCCGGATCGACTCCGCGTACCGACGGACATCGTCGTAGGTGAGGAGCGACATCGGCCCGATCTCGCCAGGCCGATGGCAGCCGGTGCAGTTCTTGAAGAGGATGGGTGCCACGTCCTTCGTGTAGGTCGGCGCCGGCGCTTGATCCGCACCGTCGCCGGCCGCGACGAGATGGCCACCGAACCAGGCGCCGAGCACGAGGCTCGCACACGCGATTCCGAACTTCATCCGTGCCTCCAGAGATTCGTCGTCATGTTAGCACTGCGGGCAGCCGGGCTCCGGCTGGAGGACGGAGGGGCGGGCTTTGAAGCCCGCCCGGCGCGTCAGATGAAGCTGAGGGTCGGCTGGCGGAAGTCCCCGCCGAGGATCGGAATGGAGTTCGTGCCGAGCCAGTTCTCGATGACCTGAGCGTACACCGAGCGGAAGTCGGTCTCGTACCGCACGTCGTTGCCGTTGTTCTCGAGCGTGGGCGAGCTCGGGTTGAGCGAGGGCGCGGTGCCGTAGAGGCCGCCGCGGACATTGCCGCCGATGGCCAGCATCACGGCGCCGGCGCCGTGGTCGGTACCGGTGCTGACGTTCTCGCTGATGCGGCGGCCGAACTCGGAGAACTGCAGGATCATCGTATTGCCGAGCAGCCCGTGGTTCGCAAGGTCCGTGTAGAACGCGCCCACGGCGCCGTTGACCGTGTTCATCAGGCCCCAGTAGGCGCCGTTCGCCTGGTTGACGCCCTGGCTGGCGTGGGTGTCGAAGCCGCCGGTCTGGACCCAGAACACCTTGGTGCCGATGCCGCGCACCATGGCGCCGGCGACCGCCAGGAACGCCTGGCCGAGGCCGGTGTTCGGGTAGGGCACGGTCGGCACGTACGTCGCGACCGATCCCACGCGGTCGAGCGTGGCGAGCGCGGCCTGCGCCGTGCCGTTCACGAAGGACAGGTGCGGGCGTTCGGGCGGGAGGTGCGAGGCCAGGGCCGACAGCCCCGTCCGCGAATAGGTGGCCTCGACGCCGGTGTTCGGGCTCTGGAGCGCGTAGCCGGCAACGTTGGGAATCGCCGGCACGCTCACCTTGTCGGACCGCAGCGTGCGCGGCAGCTCCCGCACCGTGCTCCAGCCGGCCAGCGGATCGACGGGCGAGGGCAGGGTGTCGAGGTAGCGGCCGAGCCAGCCGGTGCCCGTGGCGTTGCCGGGATTGGCCGTCGACCAGATGTCGGTGCCCAGGAAGTGCGAGCGGCTCGAGTTCTGGTAGCCGGTCCGCTGCACGAGCGCGAGCTGGCCCTGATCGTAAATCTGTTTCAGGCCCGTGAGCCGCGGGTGCAGCCCGAGCGGCTTGCCGCTGCTGTCGCCGCCAATCTGCAGCACGTTGCCGGCCGGCACGGCGAGCGTCGGCCGGCGGCTGTAGTAGAAGCTGTCGGTGTACGGCACGAGCATGCTGAGCGCGTCGTTGCCGCCCGACAGATAGAGCACGACGAGGTTCCGGTCGCTCGCGCCCTGCGCGAGCGCGAGGTCGGACAGGAACGCCGGCGCCGCGAACCCGACGGTAAAGGCGGAGACGCCGCCTTTGATGAACTCGCGTCGTGTGAACTTCATCGGTGCCCCATGTCGGACCCTCGGACCCGCGGACCTTCGGCCGGCGTCTACACGAATTGATACTCTCCGGACCCCGCCAGCAGATGGAACAGGCCGGCGCTCTTCGCCAGGAGCTGGGTGTCGGAACCGGTCCAGGCTCCGCCGGCGCGCACGTACTCGAGCGCGGCGTTGTATTCCTGGGGCGCGGGCTCCGGCATCGAGAGCGCCGCGTACACGAAATCGACGAGTTTCTCCGGCGTCTCGCGGTGCGGCCGCGCCAGATCGCGCAGGGCGACCCGCTGGTTGGTCGCGAGCTGCGACGCGAAGTTCATGCGCGCGAGCATCGAGCCGGTCGAGAACCACTCGGGCCCGAGCGCCCAGCCGTTCACGTCGGGCGGTTCGAACAGCTGCTGGCTCATGTTGACCATCGGCGTCAGCAGGTCGCTGACCGAGAACCCCACGAACCCGACTTCCTTGAGCGACCGGACGACGAACTCCGCGGGCCAGGCGTACCGCTGGTGGAAGTTGGACGGGTCCGCGAACTGCGGCGAGTTCAGCACCACGCGCATCACGGTCCGCATGTTCGTCTGGCTGTCGAGATAGACCTTGGCGATCGACGACACGAATGACTCGTCGGCCTCCTTCGTCTCGTTCACGAACCACGTCCAGAGACGCCGCGCCATCCGGCGCGCGGTCTCGGGGTGATAGGCCAGCGCGCTGATCAGGTCGAGGCCGTCCTGGATGCCCGCGTCGGCCCCGCGAGCCGGGATGCGGTTGCTGCCCGGGTAGATCGGGAAGCTGAAGTCCTTGGCGTTGGTGTCGTGCTGCGCCGGGTTGTAGAAGAACTCGAAGGATGCCGTCCCGTCGTTCCCGCCGCCGCGGTTGGTCCGGCGGAGGTTCCAGCCGGTGAACACGCGGGCGGCCGCGTACACGTCAGGCTCGGTATGGAAGCCGACGCCGACCGTGAACAGCTCCATCAGCTCACGCCCGAAGTTCTCCTGGGGCGTGCCCTTGAAGTTGAGGCGCCCGTCGAGCCACACGAGCATCGCCGGATCCTTCGAGATCTCGACGAGCAACTGGTCGAACCGGCCGAGCGCGTACTGCTGCAGCAGCTCGATCTGGCCGCGGTGGCCGGTCGGATCCTCCGAAGGTTTGGCCGCCATCAGGCGTGCGCCGTCGGCGGCGCCGAAGACACCGGCGATCTTGCTGTACGCCGTCGCGAAGTGATGGTGCCAGACGAGCGTCATGCGCTGTTCGAGCGGCGCCGGCGAGTGGACCATCCGGAAGAGCCAGCGCTGCCGCGCCTGGTTGATGTTCGTGTTGGGCGACGACCGCGCGCCCAGGTTGACCCCGATGTGTCCGGGAGTGCCAATGCGCGCGTCGACATCGGTCGTGCCGGGGTCGTACACCAGCAGCGAGTCGATCAACTGGCGGTCGCTGTAGGGCCCGGCGTACCGCTCGCGGTCGGCCGGGGTCAGTCCGAACGCAGCCCGGCGGAACAGGTGCTCAACGAAAGGGGCGAGCCGCGCCATGTTCGATGTCAGGTAAGACCCGTCGATGCTAGCAAAAGTAAAATGGAGCCGCCAGCGCGAAAAACGTAAGCCGGCCGCTGGTATCTTCTTCGGCTAAATGCTGTCTATACAATGAGTAGGCTGTGACTGTCTCGCTGAAGCCGGTCGTCGTCATCCTGGCGCTGGGGGCCGTGGGCTGCAAGGGCAGCTCACCGAGTCAACCCTCGCCCCCCGCCCCGCCGCCGACCCAGACGACGACGATCACGATCACGACCGGCGGGGCGACTCCGAAGAACATCGAAGTCACGCTCGGCGCGCGCGTGCGGTTCATCAACAACGACGCGCGCTCCCATAACATGACGTCCGACCCGCACCCGGAGCATACCGACTGCCCGGAGATCAATCAGGTGGGCTTCCTGCTTCCCAGTCAGATGCGCGAAACGGGCAACCTCGTGCAGGCGCGCACCTGCGGCTTCCACGACCACGACAACCCGGGCAACCAGGCCCTCAGTGGGTCCATCATCATCAAATGACCAGACCACTCATCGCGCTGCTCTGCGTCTCGACGTTCGTTGCGTTGGCACGTCCTGCGATCGCGCAGGACCGCAGACCTCTGACCGTCGCGGTCGGGATGACGACACTCAGCGAAGACCCGCCGGGCGCCGTCTTCCCTTCCGTTGACTACGACCGCGGCTGGGCCGTGTCGGTGAGCTACACGTTCCTGTGGGACCGGCTCGGCGCGGTCGCCGATTTCGGCTCAAACAAGCGCACCAACTTCTTCGACGAGGAGCAGGAGCTGACGTACTACCTGTTCGGCGCCCGCTATGACCTCGCGAACTGGCTCGGCCTCGTGCCGTATGCCGTGGGACTCGTCGGACGCGAGAAGTTCACCGAGCCCGGTCTCGCCGACGAGGGCACGGCCTTTCAGGTGGGTGGCGGCGTGGACGCCCTGCTCTGGAAGGGCATCGGCGCCAGAGGCGAGGTCGATTACCAGATCGTGAAGTACGACGGCGACCAGGGCCGCTACCGGAACTGGCGGATCTTCGTCGGCGGCGTCGTCGCTATCGGCTGGTAGGTTTCCGCCGGGCCGACGCCCGTTGCCGCGCGTAGAAACGCCGGACCTTGGCGCGGTTGCCGCACGTCTTCATGCTGCACCAGCGCCGCATCCGTCTCGGGCTGCCGTCCAGAAACAGCCAGCTGCACGTGTCCGACGCGCACTGACGGACGTCGCCGCATGCCGGCGCCACGAGCAGCTCCGCCGCGGACCGCGCAACCGGCCACAGCAGCCGGCCGAAGGACGGCTCACCGTCCTGCCAGCCCCACGCGAAGGCGCCGCCCTTCCGTTCGACGCGCGCGTGCCGCATCGCGGCCGCGAACGCCTCGTTCAACGCCGCCAGGTCCTCCCCCGCCGGCGCGTGGCCGGCAGCCGTGGCCTCGAAGACCCGGAAGATCGTCTCGCGCAGCGCCAGCGCCTCCTGAAACGCCCGTTCCGCCGCCGCCGGATCCCGGCCGGCCGTCCGCCGCAGGGCCAGGGCCTGCGACCGCGAGAGGGGCCCCGCCTGCAGCCCCCAGTCCACGAGATCGGCCCAGCTTCGCAGGTACTCCATGCGGCGGCGCGGCCGATCCTCGACCGTATTGGCGAAATCCAGGCACAGCTCGTCCCCCGTGAGGTCGAACGCGTGGACCGCCGGCGTTCCGGGCACGGCTCAGTATAACCCTGACATTGGCCTTGACAGGTTACGGCCTCCGGATCCAGTATATAACCTCAATAAAGTCACTTTAGGGTTATGCCCTGGAGGTGCGATGGCCAGCACGGAATGTCACCGGATTGCCGATCAGCTCGAACGCGCCCTCGCCGGTCCGGCCTGGCACGGGCCGTCAACCCTGGACACGCTGGCGGGCGTCACGGCTGCGGCTGCGCGCGCCCGACCGGTGCCCGGGGCCCACTCGATCTGGGAGATCGTCAATCACACGGCGGCGTGGCTCGAGATCGTCGAGGCCCGACTGGCCGGGGCGGCCCCGTCCGACATCACGCCCGACATGGACTGGCCGCCGCCTGGCGGTTCGGACGCCGACTGGCAGGCGTCGGTGGCCGGGCTCAAGCGGGCGGCGGCGGCTCTTCGCGCCGCCGTGCTCGCCTTCGACGATGGCGATCTCGGCCGGGACCTGCCGGGCATCGACGACACCTGGTCCGCGTATCACTCGCTCCACGGCGTCGTGCAGCACGTGCTCTATCACGCGGGGCAGATCGCCATTCTCAGAAAAGGAGCCGCGAAATCATGACCACCGTGAACGTGAAGACAGACGACTTCGCCCAGGAGCTGCTCGACCGGCGCAGCCACCTGCTGCGGGCTCGACGGACGGTCGGCGGCGACGAGCTGGACGCGCTGGTGGCCGACATCGACGCCGCGCTGGCCCGGATTGACCAGGGTACGTACGAGATCTGCACGGTCTGCCACGAGAGCATCGGCGCGGCGCACCTCGCATCGGATCCGCTCGCGCGGTGTTGCGCGGAGCACCCCACCGCCGAAGAGATCGCGCGCATCTCGCGTGACCTGGCGCTCGCCCGGCGAGTGCAGCTCGGCTTGCTGCCGCCGCCCGACCACGCGATCGACGGCTGGCGGCTGGGCTCGAGGTACGAAACGGCGGCCGAGGTTGGCGGCGACTTCTATGACGTGATCGCCCTGCCGGCGCGGCGCGAGACGCTCGTCATCGTCGGCGACGTGTCGGGCAAGGGCATGGCCGCATCACTGATGATGGCCAGCCTGGTCGCGACCTTCCGGAGCCTGTCGTCGGTCGGCCTGCCAGCCGGCGAGCTGCTGAGCCGGGTGAACGATCTGTTCCACGGGTCCACCCCGGCCTCGTCGTACGCGACGCTCGCCGCGCTGTCCCTGCGACCCGGCGGCCAGGTCGATCTTTACAGCGCCGGCCACTGGCCTCCCCTGTTGCGGAGCGCGCGAAGCGCCACGCCGGTCGCCGTGGATTCCGGCCTGCCGCTCGGGCTCTTCGCCGGCTCCGAGTACCGGCCCACGCGGCTGACGCTGGCGCCGTCCGATACGCTCCTCGTCTACACCGACGGCGCCATCGACGCCGAAGACGCGCGGGGCGGCGACTACGGGTGGGAGAGGCTGGCCCGGACGCTCGAATCCGCTGATGGCGACTCGCTCGACGCGCTTGTGACGGCCTGCCTCAACGACGTGCGGCGGTTCCAGGACGGCGGGGGCCCGACGGACGATCTCCTGATGGTGGCGGTGCGGGCGGAACGCGCGGAGCGCCTTGATCGCCGGATGACCGAGCAGGAACTCCCGCCGCTCCTGGATGAACCCTTTGAGCGTCGTCGGCGGCTGGTCGGCCTCTCCGATGCCGTAGATCGCGGTCGTGAACTCCTCGGTCGAATAGAGCTTGCGGGTGCTCGCTTCGACGCCGGCGCGGATGAGCGCGCGGTAGGCCTCGACCTTCGGGCCGAGCGTCGCCCAGTCGAGCGAGTCGCGTGCGATGTCGCGGATGTACTCGAGATACCGCGTGCGAAACTCCGGCACGGCCAGCAGCTTCTGTCGCAGCGCCTTGTTGGGGTCGTCGGTTGACACGAACGGGTCCGCCTTCGCGTCCCTCGGACCGCCGCCGCGGCCGCCTGCGGCCCCGCCGCTCGCCTGCGCCGTGAACGCCTCGTTGGCGTCGTGGTGCAGGATGTGGAGGACGCCCTTCGGATCCACGTAGAGGTTGAAGTCGCTCCCGTGCAGCCAGTACCCGTCGCCGCTCATCATGACGACGTCCAGCGCCAGGTAGCGGAGGGCGCCGTCGATGTCGAAGATCGGATCGAGTGCCGCCTTCAGCCGCTCTGGGGGCGTCTCGGCCAGCACGCGCGTGACGTCCACTAGCACTTTCCACGACTCGTCCCGATCCGCGCTCTCGATCTCGTACCAGCGCCGGTACTCGTCCGGGTCATCGCCCAGGTACGACAGACCACCGCCGCGCGATCGATTCGACGACTTGAACCGGATGCCGTCCCCGGTGCCGAACGCGTCGCGCAGGAAGTCCTTGTTGAAGCGCTGCTGGTTGACGTAGACGCCCCACAGCTCACCGTTGATCACGACCCGGACGAAGTTGGCTTTGAGTGTCGGAAGGTAGCTCCTCGCGATGTCCAGGTACAGCACCGAGCGGAGGAACGTCGGATCGGCGTGGGCGTTGAGCAGCGTCATCGCCCGGTAGCCTTCGAGCTGCTGGTCCTTGTTGACGTGATCCAGCGACACGCTCATCGAGCGCTTCTGGCCCTTCGGCACCGTAAAGAACGAGCTGTTGCCTCGGAACTGGATCCCGACGTTTGCGTACGTCCGACCGTCCACACCGAGCGTGGCCGGCAGCTCGACGTCGGTGTGGTAGAACGCCTCCAGCTCGTCCTCCCAGTCGTCGTGCTCGAACTCGAGGAACAGCGTCCGCAGCGTGCCCGCGTCGTACAGCGCCACCCCCGGGTAGCGCGCGACATCGGACGGCGCCACGCGCGGCCCGGCCACCACCGGCACCGGCGCGCCTCCGCGCCCGCCCCGCCCGCCGCGGCCTCCTCGGCCTCGTCCAGCGGCCGCCCGGCTCTCGGTCAGGAACTCCCGCGCGGCAATGCGTTCCTCCCGGTCGAGCCAGCCGTTTTCGTTACGGTCGAATCGATCGAGCAGCTCCACGTCGGGGGTTCGTCCCGGCGGCTGGCCCCCACCCGGGGCGCCACCCGGCGGTGGCGCTCCGCGCTGCGCCAGAACGGGAGACACCAGCAGCAGTCCTGCCGCCACTCCGCACAACCCTGCCTGCAACGTCCTCGTCATGATGCTCCTCGCGCGCGATCGGGTCCGGGAATCGAGCCTATTGTAGCGCCAGCTTTGCGCGTCGGCCGGCCATGATGCCGTAACGCTCCGGCGGCGCCCGTATAATGCCGCCATCCCGATGACGTTCACGAGCCGCAGACGCTTCGTCTCGACCGCGATCGGCGCTGGTCTCGCGGCCTCGGTCTTTCCGACGCGCGCGCTGGCTGAGCTGGCCACCAGCCTCGCGCCCCAGTCGTCGCGCGGCGCGCGGCTCGGCCTCGTGCCGTTCACGGGCGAAGGCGCGACAGCCGTGGGCGCCGTCACCGGCGTGTCGCATCTGGGCCGACTGGCGTTCGATCTCCGCACGCTCACCCTGGACACGCTCGTCACGTCGAATCACGACTTCTTCATCCGCACGCGGTATCCCGATGGCCTGCAGCACGCGCCCGGCTCACCCTGGCCGATCCGGATCGGCGGCCTCGTGCGCGAGCCACAGACGCTCTTCGCCGATGCGCTCGACGCCAGCGCCAGCCCGCAGGGCACCGTGCTGCTCGAGTGCTCGGGCAACGGACGCCAGCGGGCGTTCGGGCTGCTCAGCGCAGCCGAGTGGTCGGGTGTGCCGCTCGCGGACCTGTTGACGGCGGCGCGGCCGCTCGACGCGGCGACGCGCGTGCTGATCTCCGGCGTCGATCGCCATTCGAACGCGACGCCGCGATCGGCCGGCGCCAGCTGGGTCTTCACCCTCGGTCAGTTGGCGGCCGCCGGTGCGTTCCTGGCCACGCGAATGAACGGCGCGCCGCTGCCGCCAGATCACGGCGCGCCCATTCGGCTCATCGTGCCGGGCTGGTACGGCTGCACGATGGCCAAATGGGTAGACGAGATCCGCCTCGTGGACGACGCCGAGCCGGCGACGGCGCAGATGAAGGAGTTCGCCGCCCGCACGCATCAGGACGGCGAACCCGAGCTGGCGCGCGACTACCGGCCGGCGGAAATCGATCAGACCGCGATGCCGGTGCGGATCGAAAAGTGGCGCACGGACGTCGGCCTCGAATACCGCGTGGTCGGCGTCATGTGGGGTGGCGGCCGGCCGACGAGCGCGCTGCAGATCCGATTCAACAACGACGAGGCCGCAGAGCCGGTCGAGGCGTACCGCCAGACGACCAATCGCACGTGGACGCTCTGGTCGCACACGTGGCGGCCGCGACGGCCGGGCGCGTTCCGCATCACGATGCACGTGGACGACCCGTCAGTCCGCACGCGCCGGCTCGACGAAGGGTTCTACGTGAGGACCGTCGAGATCGGCGAGGTGTGAGACGGGCGCGATCTGTCGTCGTGGCTTCGAGCCGGGCCCCGATCATTCGCGCTGGCCAGCCGGCAATCGACACGCGAAGCTCACGTCGTCGTTTGTGGCTCCGCGCCCGTCGTGCACGGCGACCTGCGGGTACGGACAGAGCGGCCGACGTCGATCGACCACACCGCCGACGATCCGGCTGGCGACGACGCGGTCCGGCGGTGTTGTGCGCTCGACCCATCGCTCGAGCTCGGTCTGCATGTCGAACACGTTCGGGCCCGTTCCGCCGCCGCAGTGCGCCATGCCGGGCGCCAGGAACAGGCGGTAGAAGCCTTGCACGTCCCGCAGTGTCCCGGCGCGATCGGCCCGATCCGTCCCGAAGAACGACAGCACGCTCTCGTAGTAGTCGATGCTGTTCTCCGGTGCGATGAGCTGATCGTTCCAGCCGTGGTACTGGATGAGCTTGCCGCCGCGTTGACGGAACGCGCGGAGATCGGGACTGGTCGCATTCATGATCGGCGCCAGCCGAGCCTCCGCACGCGCGTGCGCGTCCCAGTCGGCCGCGTCGGTGAACTCGAACGTCCTCCAGTCCCAGTTCGGATCGCCGAAGACGAGCCACATGTAATGCGAAACCGGAATCGGGAACGGAGAGGCCGGATTGCGGTGCGGCCAGAAGGGCTCGCTGCCAGGCGCGAGGCCGGGATAGAGCTGCGCGCCGCTGTGAGGGTCCTTTAGTCCGCCATAGACCCGCTCGGCCGCCGCCACCTGGCCGGGCGTGAGGCAGGTCGCGGCGTCCTGACCCGATCTGCAGGTCAGCACCGCAGGATCGAAATCGCACTGTCGGGGGTTGTCGATGACGCCATCGACGATGCCGTCGCCACGGTCGCACGCGGCAATAGCCGCGCGGTGGAGCAGCCCCAGTGCAGGCGGTGGAAGATGGCTCGCCGGCTCCTTCAGGACGGCGAGCACGCCGTCGAGGTCACCCGCCATGAGTCGTGTCCAGTTGTTCGCGGGCATCCCCGCGACGATGCCGTCGTAATCGTCGGGAAACCGCTGAGCCTCCATCAGGCCCTGATACCCGCCGGAGGAGCAGCCAATGAAGTACGCGTGCTCCGCCGGCCTGCCGTAGAAAGCTTGCACGAGCGCCTTGGCCTTGACCGCTGTTTCATGCTGGGAGCGATACGCGAAGTCGACGAGCTGCTCGGGCCTCTCGAATGCGAACCGGGCCGCGTTCACGCCGGGCGCCTCCTCGTGTCCGGTGTTGGTCGAGGCCGTCGCATAGCCCCGCCGGAGCTGCTCGGCGAGCGGAACGTACGAGATCGAGCCGGCCCAGCCGCCGTTACCGACGCCAGCAAACTTGCCGTTCCAGCCCTGGATCGGCATCCAGACCTCGAAGCGAATCTCGGATTCGGCCGTCGGCGCAATGACGCCGGCCACGCGGCAGAACGGCGGCAAGTTGCCGATCGCGTTGTTGGAACCGGGCGGCCTGAATGAGCCGGCTGTGACGGGTTCGGCCGCGACGATCGTCGTGTCCGGCAGCCGTTCGGCGGCGAGCGCGGCGCAGTCCACAGACGCAGCCGTTCGCGCGGACGTCGGGGACAGGACGGTCAGCGCGATGACACCGAGCGCCACGCCTCGCGCTACAAGATCGAGATGGCCGGCTGGTCTCATTTCACCTCCAGCGCGCGGGCAGAATACCATTTGGTTTTTCGCGTCGCGCGCACACGTGGAGGCCGCGCCGGCTGGGTCCTGGCCGCACTGCCAGGACAATCCGCGTCATCGGCCTCCCCTCTTACGGCCAGATCCCCCGCTTCAGCGTGACGTCGGACACGCGCGTGACCGCCAGCACGTACGCGGCCGTCCGGAGATCCACGGGCTCGAGCCGGTCAGAATCGCCGCCCGCGCGTTGGCGGCGGGCCTCACGATCGGCCAGGGAGCCGTTGATCTTCTGCTGCGTGTCGAGCACCGCGTCGGTCGCCCGGTTCATCTTGCGGAGCAGCTTGTCGTTCACTTCCTCGACGTCCCACTGCTCGTTCTCGACGTTCTGCACCCACTCGAAGTAGCTCACGGTGACGCCGCCGGAATTCGCCAGGATGTCTGGCAGCACCGGGATGCCCTTCCCAAACAGGATCCGATCCGCCGCGGGCGTCGTCGGGCCGTTCGCGGCTTCGACGACGAACCGGGCTTTGATTCGATCGGCATTGTCGGCGCGTATCTGGTTCTCGAGCGCCGCGGGGATGAGGATGTCGCACGGCAGTGTCAGCAGATCCTCGTTGCTGACGGGCTTCGTCCCGGCCAGGCCCGTCACCGAGCCGGTGGCGGCCTTGTGCAGCGTCGCCGCGATCGGATCGAAGCCGCCGGGCGCGTGGATGCCGCCACGCGTGTCGCTCACCGCGATGATCCGCGCGCCGGCCGCCGCAAACAGCTCGGCCGCGATCGCGCCGGCATTGCCGAAGCCCTGTACGACGACGGTCGCGCCCTTGACGCTATCGAGACCCTTCACGATGCCGCGGGCCAGCGCCCGCTGGGTCGCGAACAGGCACCCGCTCGCCGTGGCTTCTCGCCGGCCGTGCGACCCGCCGAGGTCCACCGGCTTGCCGGTCACCACGGGCAGGTTGTTCCGGCCCGGGTGCATCATCTGGTACGTGTCGTAGATCCACGCCATCGTCTCGGCGCTGGTGTTGACGTCGGGCGCCGGGATGTCGGTGTGCGGGCCGATGTTCTCGCCGAGCTCGACGATGAACCGGCGCGTGATCATCCGCACGTCGTCCTTCGTCAGCTCCTTCGGGTTGCAGACGACGCCGCCCTTCGCGCCGCCGAACGGGATGTCCGCGACGGCGCACTTCCAGGTCATCCACGACGCGAGCGCCCGCACCTCGTCGAGCGTGACGTCCGGGTGGTAGCGAATGCCGCCCTTGCCGGGTCCTCTCACCGAATTGTGCAGGACCCGGTAGCCCACGAAGTTGCGGACGATGCCGTCGTGGGTCTGAATCGGAAACTCCACGATGATCACGCGGTCCGGCCTGATCAGGAACTCGACGAGACCGTGCCTGAGGTCGGGCAGGTAGCGGACGGCGTGTTCGAATTGCTGGCGGGCGATGTGGAAAGGATTCAGGTCTTCAGTCATCAGCGTCTCGCGTTCGGGATGCATGCCATTCGATTCTATCGACATTCCCGGGGGCTGAAGCCCCCGGGCTCCACATGGAGGGCCGGGTCTTCAGACCCGGCCTGCCGGCAAGCGTTCGATCGATTCGAGCAGCCGCCGCAGTGCGGCCTCGAGCCGGCGGACCTCCGTGTCTACGGCGGCCTGGTCGCGCCGGCGAATCGCGTCGGCCAGCCCCGGCAGCGGCTGGCCTTCGTAGAGCGAGTAGATGTTCCAGCCGTAGATCACATGCCGGTACCAGCGCCGATCCGCCGGCTCGCTCTCGTCGAGCAGCGCCTGCTCGAGGCGGACCAGGCCGTCGTTCAGCGCCCTCGTCGAGGCCATGGTGAGCGATCCGTCGGCCAGGCCCGCGTCGAGGCGGCGCTCGAGCGCCTCGGCGCGATCGGTGAGCTCCTGCGCCAGACGGCGTGATTCGGCCAGGTCGACGGCGACGACCCGCCCTTCGTCCGGATCGAGCGCCCACATCTCTGCCGTGTCGATGAACGAGCCGATCGTGCGTCCGTAGTGCGAGTACCGGAACGGCAGGACCGGCGCGGAGGCGAGCCGCATTACGGACAGGCCGAGCACCTGCACGAGCGCGCGGCCGACGACGAAGCCGGGGTCGCTCCAGCGCTCGACCCAGGCACGGGTGTCGTAGTTCGAGTGATACGTGCCGTAGCTGCCCTCGAAGTCGAACTCCATCTGCAGGGTCGGCAGGCCGAGGTGATCCTGGAACGCGACGAAGTCGGCGCCGCTGCCGAGCGCGGCCAGCTCGACTTCGAAGTCTGCGTCGCCGGCGGCGCGCCCGTCGGCCGGGCGGCGCGCCAGCGCGTCGGCACGCCAGCCGCCGTAGACGCTGCCGTCGCCTTCGAACGACGGCACGTCCTTCGTCACCTCGACGAGGAAGTCGCGCAGCGAGGGCGAGCCGCCGCCGTCGAAGCGCCCGCGCATGTAGAGATCGGTGTTGATGTAGGTCACGGCCTTCGCGCGCAACTCGGCGGCGAACGCCTCCGCGTACTCGGTCGAGCCCACGAGGCCGAACTCCTCGGCGTCCCAGAACGCGAAGACGATCGACCGCTCCGGCGTCCACCCGCTTCGCGCGAGCGCGGCCAGCCCCCGCGCGACCTCGAACACCGCCGCGAGGCCGCTGCCGGGATCCATGCCGCCGAACGTCCACGCGTCGTGGTGCGTCCCGAGCATCACCCAGCGGTCGGGATCGCGGCCCGCGATGCGTCCGATCACGTTGCGGATCGGACGGCGGCTCTGGTCCATCGTCACGTCGAGCCGGACCGCGACCGGGCCGGGGCCGATCCGGTACTCGAACGGCAGCCCGCCCCGGAAGTTCCCGGGGACCGCAGGTCCACCGAGCTGTCTCAGGATTGTCTCCGCTTCCTTCTGGGCAAGGACCACCGCAGGAATGCGCGGCAGCGTCGGCGCCGTGGCCTCGTCGAGCATTGGCGCGTCCGCCGTGGCCGCAACGCCGGGCGAGAGTGGATCGCCGTGCCAGAACCAGCTGTACTTGGCGTTGCCGCGCTGAATCTGGAAGTCCGCGCGCCACGGCCCCTGCGGCCACACCTCCCCACGCGCGAACCCGTCGTCGGCCGGATCGCTGTAGATGATGATGCCGCGCGCGCCGCGCGCTTCGGCCGTGTGCACTTTGACCGCGCGGTGGCTGCGCGCGTAACGCGCCAGCACGATCTTCCCCCTTACGTCGATGCCGGCCGCGTCCAGTGCGTCATAGTCGGGCGGCAGGCCGTAGTTCACGTACACGACCGGTCCGCTGACGACACCCGACGCCGAGTACGCGACGTAGCCGGGGCCCAGCTCGGCGTGGGCGGAGTCGGGGTCCTCGGGCGAGGGTGGTTCGATGACGCTCAGGACCTCCCGCGCCGGCGCCGCGATCTCGACCGTCACGGACCGCGGCGTGGACAGCAGCACGTTGTATTCGTGCACCTCGGTCGCGAGACCGGCCGCCTCGAGCGCGGCCCGCACCGTCTCAGCGACCTCCATCGATCCGGCAGTACCGGCCGGGTGCGGGCGCCGCGTCACGCGCCGATGGATGCCGGACATCGCGTCGGTAGACACGCCGGCCATGAACCGCGCTTCGGCTTCGCGGTGGACTTCGGCCGAGGCGGATCCGAAGCCGAGCAACGGCCGGCCGGGATCGGACCCACAGCCGGCGGCAGCTCCGGCGACCACGACCAGTGCGCAGACGGCTCGGATGGAGGGGCCGGCCTCAGCCAGCCTGACACGCGCAGCGCATGCGGTCATCGCGGAATCACCGGCAGCACCAGGCGCGACGGCCGGGCGCGGTCGTGGAAGACGGTCTGGTCCGCGCGGCGCAGCTCGGCGTCCTCGCCGAAGACGCCGCCGGTGTTCGGGTTGCGATCGAATCGCGGGAAGTTGCTGCTCGAGACTTCGAGCCGGATGCGATGGCCCGCGCGGAACAGGTTGCTCGTGGCGCCGAGGTCGATCGTGATCTCCGTCGGCTCGCCCGGCACGAGCAGCTCGGGCGAGGTCCTGGATCGGCGATACCGGACGCGCAGAATTCCGTCGTTGATCGCGCGCGCCGTGCCGTCGGGAACGACGTCCACCAGTTTGCCGGTGAAGTCGGTGTCGCGGGCCGAGGACGCGATCCAGAGCGCCAGGCTGAGCGGGCCGGTCACTTCCAGATCCGACTCCAGCGGCGCGCTCGTGTAGACGAGCACGTCGGGCCGCTGCTCGATCTCCCGCTGATCGGTCGGCCGGCGCGAGTACCCGCCCGCCGCGCCCGTGGGCACCGGGTTCGACGGATCGTAGACGAAGAAATCGGGCGGCTCGTCGGCCGGCGCGGCCCTCGAGAGCACGCCGTCGCCGCGGAGGGTGGTAGCGCCGCCGGCGCTGTGGAGGTAGAACGGCGTCGGCCGCGCCCGCGCGAGCGGCCACTCCTGCTCGTCGCGCCACGCGTTCTCGCCCATCACGAAGATCCGCACGGGTGCCGTCGTATCGGGGTCGTACCGAGCGCCCCGATCGGCGGGCACGCGGGAGGCCGCGCCTTCAGACCCGGCCGACAACCAATAATCGAACCACGCGTCACGAAGCCCGTCGGCGTCGAAGCCGGCCCCGGGACCGAAGTCCACGTTGCCGATTTGCGTGCTGCCCGGCGTCGGCCGCGCGTGCGTCCACGGGCCGACGATGATCCGCTGGTGTCGCCGGGCGGTCTCGCTGGCGGCGCGCGCGCGGAGGCCCGTGAAGTTCCGCAGCGTGCCCGTGAGCAGCGTGTCGTACCACCCGGTCAGGTGATAGGCCGGCGCCTCGAACCGATCGTGACGCGCCTCGATGTCGAACGTCTCCCAGAACGCGTCGAAGCCCGGGTGATCGAGCATCAGGCGGTAGCCCGGTGCGAATCGCTGCAGCTCCATCGCGTTGATCGACTTCAGCGGCACGTGCCAGAGCCACTCGGCGTTGAGCGCGCGGCGCGACGCGTCGTCGAGGCCAATGGGCCCGTCGCGATCGACCCCGGGCGTGAGCACGCGTCGCCGGACGTCCATCGCCTGCCCGAGGTTCCACGACAGGCCATCCGCCAAGTAGAACGCGCCGCCCTGGAACACCATGTCGTAGCGGCTGCTGTAGGACGACGCGGGAAAGAGCGCGACGAGGCCCCCGGGCCGAGTCGTTGCCGCCAGCAGCTGCGTCGTCGCGAGGTAGCTTCCGCCCCACATGCCGACGCGGCCGTTCGCGTACGGCAGCGACCGCGCCCAGGCGATCGTGTCGAAGCCGTCCTCGGCCTCGTCGTGGGGTCGGGCCGCGCCGTCCGACGTGTAACGCCCGCGCGTGTCCTGCGAGATCACGACGAACCCGCGCGCGGCCATGGCCGTGAGCTCCGCGCTCGCGCCCGAGCCGTTCTTCGAATACGGTGTCCGCTGCAGCAGCACCGGATGCCTGCCGCCGGCGGCCGGTCGATAGACGTCGGCCCGGAGGATCACGTCATCGCGCATGCGGGCTTCGACGTTCCTGTCCACGACAACCGGCGCCTGGGTATTCGAGGTGACGACGACGGCCGCAAGCACCGCCGCGGACGCTCGCAGGTGCCAGGCCGTCATCGTGCGCTCTCACCCAGGCGGTACAGGTGGCCGTCGGTGCGCACGAAGAATGAGCCGTCCGAGACCGCCGGCGAGGCGAGCATCGTTCCGTCGAGCACGCTCGTCGCGAGCCGCGTGAAAGTCGTTCCGGGCGCAATAACCGTCGTCACACCCTCCTCGCTCGTGAAGTAGATCCGCGCGCCAGCGTAGACCGGCGAGGCCGAGTAGTTGCCGCCAAGGCGCTCGACCCAGTGCGGGGCGCCCGTGCGCGCGTCCAGGCAGGTGGCCACGCCGAGGTCGCTGACGATGTAGAGCTCATCGCCGACGAGAATCGGCGACGGCGTGTGGGGCACGCCGCGCGTCAGTGCCCATGCGACGTGAGTTCTGCTGACGTCGTCACGCCCATCGACCCTCACGGCGAGGAGCGACGGCTGCTGAAACCCGGTCGTCACGAACACCAGCCCGTCGCCGAAAACCGGGCGCGGCACGTTGGAGAAGCCGTCCGGGTAGCCCACGCGCCAGATCTCGCGGCCGGTGAGCGGGTCGAGGGCGACCGTGAACGAGGCCCCCACGCTGACGACCTGATCGGCGTCGCCGGCGCGGACGACGAGCGGCGTCGAGTACGCCTGGCTCCATGGCATCCGGCGGACGCGGCGCCACTTCGCGCGGCCCGTGCGCTTGTCGAGCGCGACGACGAACGGGCTGTCGAAGCCGTCGCAGTTGATGATCAAAAGGTCCCGGTAGAGCACGGGAGAGCCGCCGGAGCCGTGCTGGGACTCGTACTCGAAGCGGGTCTTCCAGACGATCTCACCCGCCGTGGTGACCGCCGCCGTGCCGTTCGACCCGAAGTGCACGTACACACGATCCGCTTCGACGATCGGGGTCGGCGACGCGTCGCTGTTCTTCGGATTCGTCGTCGTCTGGTCGCGCCGGATCCTGAACAGTTCGACGTCCACAAGGCCGGCGCCGGTTGCGGCGTCGAAGCCCATCACCCGCAGCGAGGTGGATCCACCCGAGGCGACCGCCGACGTGATCCAGACCCGGCCGCCGGCCACGACCGGGGACGACCAGCCGCGGCCAGCCACGGGTGTCTTCCAGATCACGTTCCGCGTTTCGCTCCACTCGAGCGGAACGCGATTGTCGGCTGAGATGCCCTGGCCCGTCGGCCCGCGGAACTGAGGCCAGTCCTGTGCCGCGGGTGCCCCGGCTCCGACGAGGAGCAGAATCGCCACGGCAACGGCCAGCGCCCGCATGGAGCGCATCCTATCCGGGAAGCACGGGCCGCGGCCAGCCGTCGTACAATCCGGCCCGATGCCTTCCGCCCCCGTCGAGCGGCTGCCCAACTTCATCGGCGGCCGCTGGCTGCCCTCGGCCGCTACGGACACGGTGGACGTCCACAACCCGGCGCGGGGCACGGTGATCGCGCGGACGCCCTGCTCGACGGCCGCCGAGGTTGACGCAGCCGTCCAGGCGGCGGCGACGGCCTTTCGCGGCTGGTCCGAGACGCCGCCGGTCGTGCGCGCACGCGTGATGTTCGGGTTCAAGGCCAGGCTCGAAGAGCACTTCGAGGAGATCGCGCGCCTGGTGACGACCGAGCACGGCAAGACGCTCGACGAGTCGCGGGGCAGCCTGCGGCGCGGCATCGAGTGCGTCGAGGTCGCGTGTGGCGCGCCGTCGCTGCTGATGGGCTACGGCCTGGAGAACGTGGCGACGGGCGTCGACTGCACGGTGATGCGCCAGCCGATCGGCGTGTGCGCCGCCATCGCGCCGTTCAACTTCCCCGCGATGGTGCCGCTCTGGTTCCTGCCGTTCGCGGTCGTCTGCGGCAACACGTTCGTCCTCAAGCCGTCCGAGCAGGTGCCGCTCACGCAGAAGCGCATCGTCGAGCTGCTCGCCGAGTGCGGCCTGCCGCCGGGGGTCGTCAACCTCGTGAACGGCGCGCGAGGCACGGCCGAGGCGATCTGCGACCATCCCGGCATCCGGGCCGTGTCGTTCGTCGGCTCGACCGCCACGGCGCGCGACGTCTACACGCGCGCGACGCGCGCCGGCAAGCGCGTCCAGGCGCTCGGCGGCGCCAAGAACTTCATTATCGTCATGCCCGACGCGGACCTCGATCGCGCGATTCCCGTGATCACCGAGTCGTTCTACGGGTGCGCCGGCGAGCGGTGCCTCGCCGGCAGCGTGCTTGTGCCGGTCGGCCGGGCGCGTGACGACGTGCGGGATCGGCTCGTGGCCTCGGCGGCCGCGCTGCGCGTCGGCGACGGGCTGGACCCGGCGGTGACCATGGGCCCGGTCATCACCGGCCGGCATCGCGACCGGGTGCGCGGCTACATCGATCGGGGCCTCGCCGAGGGCGCGCGGCTGCTGCTCGACGGGCGCGCCGCCGCGGTCGCCGATCGGCCCGACGGGTTCTTCGTCGGGCCGACGGTGTTCGACGACGTGACGCCGGACATGCGGATCGGGCAGGACGAGATCTTCGGCCCGGTCGCGTCGATCTCGGCGGTTCGCGACCTGGACGAGGCCTTCCGGCTGATGGAGTCCCATCCGAACGCCAACGCGACGTCGGTGTTCACCACGAGCGGCCGGATCGCGCGCGAGTTCGCGCATCGCGCGACGGCGTCGATGGTCGGCGTCAACATCGGTGTCGCCGCGCCGATGGCCTACTTCCCGTTCGGCGGCGCGCGCGACAGCTTCTTCGGCGACCTCAAGGTGCACGGCCGCGACGCCTTCGAGTTCTACACGGACAAGAAAGTGACGATTTCACGGTGGTGAGAAGGGAACCGTGGAGGTACTGGAGGGAGTGGAGGTTTTGAGGGGGGCGCACGGCGTCGCGATGAGGGCGTCCGAAATCCCGGTGAGGATGACCGGCCGCTCGCGCGCCTGGACCGAGCCGTCGATTCGCGAGGTCCGGGGCGAAGCGCCGGCTCGTGCATTCAAGAGGCGCTTCGTCCCGGGCGTCGCGAATCGACGGCTCGGCCGCATGGCGGGCGGGCTCCGCCCGTCGGCCCAGGCGCTCATGGCAGGCCGGCCCCCGATCGGCGTCGTCGTCGCTCCCGGTCACTACACGGTGTCTGCACTGTGTGGGCTCGGCTATCTCCACGTCCTCCATGGTTGATTTCATGACAAGCGACGACATCGTCCGTCTCTCCAAAGCCCACACGATCTTCGAGTGGTCCGCGCAGAAGACCGTTGACCCCATCCCCGTCGCGCGCGCCAAGGGCGTGTACTTCTGGACGCCGGACGGCAAGCGCTACATCGACTTCAACAGCCAGCTCATGTGCGTGAACATCGGGCACGGCGACGAGCGCGTCGTTGCCGCGATGAAGCGGCAGCTCGACGAGCTGCCCTACGCGAACCCGTTTCTCACGACCGAGCCGCGCGCGAAGCTTGGCGCGAAGCTGGCGGAGGTCGCGCCCGGTGACATCGACGTGTTCTTCTTCACGAACGGCGGCGCCGAAGCCAATGAAAACGCGATGAAGATCGCGCGCTGGGTCACCGGACGCCAGAAGGTTCTCGCGTTCTACCGCTCGTACCACGGCGGCACGGGCGGCGCGATCTCTGCCACCGGCGACCCGCGCCGCTGGCATGAGCCGATGATGCCCGGCCTCATCCACGTGCTCAACCCGTACCACGGGCTCGTCCGCGGCTGGGACAGCGCGGACGACGCGCTCGCCTACCTCGATGAGGTCATCACGCTCGAAGGCGCGGAAACCATCGCCGGTTTCCTCCTCGAGCCTATCGTCGGAACGAACGGCATTCTGATTCCACCCGACGGGTTCCTCCAGGGCGTGCGCGAGCTCTGCGACCGGCACGGGATCGTGATGATCGCCGACGAGGTGATGAGCGGGTTCGGCCGCACCGGGAAGTGGTTCGCCGTCGATCACTGGAGTGTCGTGCCCGATGTGATGACGATGGCGAAGGGGCTGACGAGCGCGTATTTCCCGCTGGGCGCGGTCGGCATGCGACGGACGATCGCGGACTACTTCGCCGAGCGCGTGTTCCGCGGCGGCCTCACCTACAACAGCCACCCGCTCGGCTGCGCGACGGCCCTCGCCAACATCGCCGTGCTCGAAGGCGACGACCTCGTGGGCAACGCGGCCCGCATGGGCCAGGTCATGTCCGAGCTGCTGGCCGACCTCGCCGTTCGTCACCCGTCGGTCGGCGCGGCCCGGTCGATTGGGCTCTTCGGGCTGGTCGAGCTGGTCAAGAACCGGGCGACGCGCGAGCCGATGGCGCCCTTCAACGGCTCGTCGCCGGAGATGGCGGCGCTCCAGAAGTTCTTCCGCGACGAGGGTCTGTTCACGTTCTTCCGCTGGCACTCGTTCTTCACCAACCCGCCCCTGTCGATTACCGAGGCCGAGCTGCGCGAGGGCTTCGCGATCATCGATCGGGGGCTGACGCAGACGACGGACCTCGCTTGACATCAGATGCTATAGTCAGTAGCATCAATCATCAATGCGAACAACGGTGGACATTGACGATCCGTTGCTGCGCGAAGTGCGCGCCATCCACAGGAAGGAAGGGCGCTCGATGGGGGCCGTCGTCTCGGAGCTCCTGGCAGACGCCCTCGCCAGGCGCCGGGCATCGTCGAAGGCACGACCGGCATTCCTATGGACATCCCGTGCGATGAAGGCCCTGGTCGATCTCGCCGACAAGGATGCCGTCTACGCCGCGCTCGACGCTGACGGCTCATGAGCTACTCGATCGACGTCAACGTCCTCCTGTACGCGTCCGACCAGTCAAGCGATCGCCACGCAGCGGCCAGAGGGTTCATCGAGTCGTGCGCGGCCAACGCAGACGTGTTCTGCCTCGCGTGGCCGACGCTGATGTCGTACTTGAGAATCGCGACGCACTCGCGCATCTTTGCCGCGCCGCTGACGCCGGCCGAAGCCCTGGGCAACGTTGCCGCGCTACTCGCGCTGCCTCACGTGCGCGCGGTTTCCGAGATCGACGGCTTTCTCGACGCGTACGAGCACGTGGCTGGCAGGACGATCGTGCGCGGGAACCTGGTTCCTGACGCACACCTGGCGACCATCCTGTTCCAGCACGGCGTACGCACGTTGTATTCGAACGACGGCGACTTTCTGAAGTTTCCGACGCTCAGCGTGCGCGATCCGTTCGCGTGATGAACTCGGTTCACTGGCGGGCCAGCCAGCGCCCGGTGTTACCGTCGCGCTAAGCTACGGCGAACCCGCCCCGGAGACCGTGCGTATGCGCGCCCAGACCGCCCTCGTGACTGTCGCCCTTCCGGTCGCACTGCTGGTCGCGACGGCCGGTCCGCGCGCGTCGGCCCCGCCGTCACCCGCCGCCGACCTCTGGCAGCAGGTCGAGGTCGTCCGCACCGCGCACGGCGTGCCGCACCTCCGCGCCGAGAACCTGCGCGCGGCCGGCTACGCGCTGGCGTGGGTGCAGTGCGAGAACTACGGCGACCGCACGCCGATGCGACTCGTGGGGGCGCGCGGTATCGCGTCACGGTTTTCCGGGCGCGAGGACCTCGACTCCGACTTCGAGGCGCTCCGCGCGCGCGACCGGGCGATCGAGACCTATCACCTGCTCGACCAGGAAACCCGCGACGTCTACGACGGCTTCGCCGCGGGCGTGAACCGGTACGTCGAGCTGAACCCGGAGGACTTCCCTCCCGGCGTGCCGGTCGACTTCACCGGCCACGACGTCGCCTCGCTCCACATCGGCGACGGCCCGTCGGCCGCGCGCATCCGGCGCTTCCGCGCGGCGCTCGACACAGGAGCCGACGCCGACGCCGCGCTGGTCGAGCGGGCGGCCGACGAGGCCATCGACCCTGAAGAAGGCTCCAACGCGTGGGCGCTCGCGCCCAGCCGCACGAAGTCGCGCAAGGCCATCCTCCTGCGCAACCCGCATCTCGCGTGGACGGCCGGCTACTACGAAGCCCACCTCACGGTCCCCGGCGTCGTCGATTTCTACGGCGACTTCCGCGTCGGCGGTCCGTTCGCCGTCGTCGGCGGCTTCAACCGCTACCTCGGGTGGGCGACGACGAACAGCAACAGCGGGGATTTGACGGAGGTGTACGCGCTGCAACTCGATCCGGACGCGCCCCATCGCTATCTGCTCGACGGCGCGTCGCTGCCCATGACGCGCGAGAGCCGAACGGTCGAGTTTCTCACCAACAGCGGCTTCTCGTCGGAAACGCGTGACGTCTGGTCCACGCCGCTCGGGCCGGTCATTCATCGAACGGACGACACGGTCTATGTCGCGAAGACGGCGGGCGACCTCGAGTTCCGCGCGGGCGAACAGTTCCTGCGGATGATGCGCGCGCGGTCGCTGGGGGAATGGACCGACGCGATGCGCCTCCGCGCGCTCGTGACCTCCAACTACACCTACGCCGATCGCGCCGGCAACATCGTCTATCTGTGGAACGCCGCGCTGCCATTGCTGCCGCACGAGCGCGGCGCCGCCGCGACGCCGGCCGGCGAGATGCGCGAGATCTGGACGCGCTACGTCCCGTTCGAAGCGCTGCCGATGTTCCGCAACCCGAAGGGCGGCTACATCCACAACGAGAACGACTCACCGCACTTCACCAACGTGCGCGAGAAGATCCCGGCCGGGTACGCGTACCCGAACATCGAGCCGCCGATGCTGCGGCTGCGAAGCCAGCACGCCATCGCGCTCATCGGCGACAACAGGCGTCTGAGCCTCGAAGACGTCGTCCGGCTGAAGCACAGCTACCGGATGCTGCTGGCGGATCGTGTGAAGCCGGATCTCGTGAAGGCGATTCGCGCGACGAAACCGGAGGGCCAGACGGCGTCGGCGGCCGCGCTCCTCGAACGTTGGGACAACACGGCGGCGCCCGAGAGCCGCGGCGCAGTGCTCTTCGACATCTGGTGGGGCCGCTACGCCGGGCGGCAGCCGGTCGGGGAGCAGTTCGCTGTCGTCTGGAGCGAATCGGACCCCCTGAAGACGCCCCGCGGCCTGGCCGACCCCGCTCGCGCGGCCGAGGCCTTCGCGTGGGCTGTGAACGAAACTGCCCGACGCTACGGCAGTGTGGACGTCCCGTGGGGCGAGGTGCATCGCGTTCGCCGCGGCGCCGTGGACGTGCCCGTCGGCGGGTGCCCTGGCGCGCTCGGCTGCTTCCGCGTGCTCGGGTTCACGCGCGACGAGAGCGACGACAAGCTCGTCGCCTCGACGGGCGACGGCTGGATCCTCGCCGTCGAGTTCGGCGACGAGCCTCGCGCCTACTCTGTCCTCGCCTACGGCCAGAGCCCGAACCCGGACTCGCCCTGGCACGCCGACCAGGCCGAGATGTTCGCGCGGGGCGAGTTGAAGACGGTCGCGTTCACCCAGCGAGACATCGAGGCGCAGGCCGTGACGCGCTACCGGCCGGGCGCGGCGCGGTGAACGGCGCCGTACGAATCCTTTGGTCGGTTCCGGCGAAAGTTGTGTCAGGATTGGAGAATCGTGCTCGCCCGGACCCGACCGGCACACGAACCCGTCCCGCCTTCCGGTTACCCGTGTGACTCTCTGGCGGTCGTCCTCGTGCGGCCGACCCGCTACGACGAGGACGGCTACGTCGTCCGGCACTGGTTCGGCACGCTGCCGAGCAACACGCTGAGCTGCCTGAACGGCCTGACACAGGACGCGGTGGCGAGCGGCGCGCTCGGCGACCTGCGCGTGACGGTCCTGGCGTTCGACGAGGCCGTCGATCGGATCGACCCGCGCAGGCTCGGCCGGGAACTGCGGCGGCCAGGCACGCGCGTGCTCGTCGCGCTCGCCGGCGTGCAGACGAACCAGTTCCCGCGCGCGTGCGACCTAGCCCGGCAGTTCATGGTCGAAGGCTTCGACGTGATGATGGGCGGCTTCCACGTGAGCGGCTCGACCGCGACCGCGCACGCCATCACGCCCGAGTGCCAGCAGGCGATCGACGACGGCGTCACGCTCGTGCTCGGCGAGGTCGAAGACCACTGGACGACGCTGCTGCAGGACGCGGCAGCCGGGCGGTTGAAACCGCTCTACGATTACCTGCTGGCCCCGCCGGATCTCCACTCCAAGCCGCTGCCGAAGGTCTCGCTGCGCTTGCAGAAGAGGTTCGCGGTGCGCGGCTACGGAACGATCGACGCCGGGCGCGGCTGCCCCTTCACCTGCTCCTTCTGCACCATCATCAACGTCCAGGGCCGCACGATGCGGAGCCGAGGTGCGGAACACATCATCGACCACATCCGCGCGCACTACCGGATCGACGGCCGCAAGGGCATCAACCACTACTTCTTCACCGACGACAACTTCTCGCGCAACCCGGAGTGGGAGGCCATCTTCGACGGGCTGATCGCGCTCCGCGAGCAGGAGGGCATGGCAATCGACTTCATGATGCAGGTCGACACGCTGGCGCCGCGTATCCCGCGGTTCGTCGAGAAGGCCGCCAGGGCCGGCTGCGTCCAGGTGTTCATTGGCATGGAGTCGCTGCGCGAGGACAACCTCAAGGCCGCGAGCAAGCGCCAGAACAAGGTGGCCGGCTACCGCGACCTGATCGCCGCCTGGCACGAGGCCGGCGTGCTGTGCCACGTCGGGTTCATCATCGGCTTCCCGCACGACACCTACGACCGAATTATGGAGGACGTCCGCACGCTGCGGGACGAGCTGCTCGTCGATCAGGCGTCGTTCTTCGTGCTCACGCCGCTCCCCGGCTCGAAGGATCACCGCGACGCCGTGCTCGCCAACGTGCCGATGGACCCGGACTTCAACAACTTCGACTCGTTCCGCGTAACGACGCCGCACGCGCTGATGTCCGCCGGGGACTGGATGCGCGCGTACCACGACGCGTGGACGTCGTTCTACTCGGTCGCGCACATGAAGCAGGCGCTCTTGCGCCAGAACCCGCACACATACTGGGGGATGCTGAAGTGCTTCCTCTGGTATCGCGCGTCGATGGTCGAGGGCGCGCATCCGATGGTCACCGGCTTCGTGCGGCTCAAGGACCGCCTGTCGCGCCGCCCGGGCTTCCCCATCGAAAGCCGCTGGCAGTTCTTCCGGCGTCGCGTGCGAGATCTGACGCAGCTCACGATCGGCTACGGACGGCTCGTGCTCGAGATGCAGGAGGTGTGGCTGGCCACACGCATCCGGCGTGAAGAGTACGCGTTCGTCGGCGACCTCCGCGCGCTCAAGACGCGCGCGGCCACCGCGCTCGACGTCAAGACCCGCTGGGGCCACCTGCATGCCGCGCTCGCCGCGCGACTCGACGAAGTGCGCGCGTCGGCCCAGGTCCCCGCCGAGCGCGCGAGCGCCGCGATGACGGCCCGGCTCGCGGCACTCAAGCAGGCGCTCGGTTCGCGCGCCGAGGCGCTCGGCGAGGCCGCAGCCGCCACGCGAGACTTCCGCCTGCCGAGCCTGCCGCCCCTGCGCCCGCGCTCGGTCGCCCGGCGCGTCGCCTCGCGCCTGAACCTGTTCCACGCGCCGACCTTGCAGAAGCGCCAGGCGCTCACCGCCTACTGGGAGCGCACGTGGACGGACCTCCGCCGGTTCCGGCTCTGGCGCGTCAACCCGTTCGCGTTTGCCTGGAACAGCGCCCGCGACCTGAAGAACACGGTCGTGTTCTTCACGGTCATGACGCTCGAGAGACACTGACGCGAATCGGGAAATCGGGGAATCGATGCGCACGGTGCTGGCGCTCGGGTTGATGCTTGCGCTGCCGCAGGGGCAGGGCGGCGCGGTCGCGCTCGACAACGCCTGGGTGCGCGTGACGCGGAACGCTGCACCCTGCGCGTCGGCTCGGGCGGCCGGCTGCGGGCATCGGGTCATCGTCGCGCTCGGCGACACGGAGGTTCGGGTTGGCGGCACCGCGCGCGGGATGACGCGCGGAGACATCGCGGTGTTCGCGCCCGGTGAGGCACACGAGCCGCCGACCGGCGGCCCCTTCTTCGAGGTGGCCCTCAAACCAGACCATCCGCCGATCCAGTCCCCTCCGGAACACATTGCGCCGGATAAGAACGTCGTCAGGTACGACGGCGAGCGGTTTTTCATCTTCGAGGAGCGGCTCGACCCCGGCGAGACCCGCGCCCGTCATAGTCACAACCAGCGCGTCGTCATGCAGCTCAACCGGACCCGGCTCGAGCAATGGCCGGACGGCCAGCCCGCGATCATCCGCGACATCGAGCCCGATCGCGTCGGGTTCAACGAGCCAGTCATCCACGTCGTCAAGAACGTCGGCGACCTGCCGCTGCGCGGCATCGTCATCGAGCTCAAGAGCCGCTGACGGAACCGCCGGCGCTTCGCCAGTCCCCGATGTACTCCACGTGACCGGCCCTCCCGCACTTCGCGATATAACGCCGGTCGGCGGTCACCATGACCCCACCCCTTTCGATGGCCAGGCCGTGGTACGCCGCGTCGTAGAAGGTCGCGCCGTGGCGCCGCATCAAATCGAAGATGCGGGCCGCATATGGCGCTGCCGGCGCTTCGGGCAGCGACAACTCCACCATCGCGTCCAGCAGTTCGTCGGCGCGGGCGGGCTGCTTCAGTCCGAGAACGTTCCCGACCTCGAACGTCCACAGGGCGGGCACCACGATTTCAACGGCGTCGTCGAGCCACGCATCTCGCAGCGCCAGCGACGGCTCGGACACCTCTTCGTCCTGGGACCGCAGGACCCATTTGAGCAGGACGGAGGCGTCCGGCACGACGACGACGGCCGCCATCAGCGGCCCCGGTCGCGGCGGATCTGCGCTACGAGACTCGCGGTCGACACGGGCCTCGTGGTTCGCCTCGCCTCGTCCAGGCGGGCGCTCGCGCGCTGACGGCGAATCGCGAGCATCTCCCGCCGCAGCGCCCGGTTGACGACGCGGCTGCGCAGGCCGCTCTCGACCAGGCGATCCAGGTCGGCCTTCACGTCGTCGTCCAGGACGATATTGACCTTGGTGGGCATGAATGTTCTCCCCTCTGAGGAGAGAATATTATGCCATCTCTGAGGCCCGGCGCGGCTGGTCGCCGGCCCCGTAACGAACGGAGCCCGCCCCGGCCGCGGCCCAGCGGCTCGATGACGAAGCCGTCGCGCGGGCGATCAAGGCGGGCGAGGACGACAAATTCAAGGGCTGGGTCGCCGAGTGCAAGGCCGGCGCGGGCGTCGGCGAGCGGTTCGCGTAAGGCCCGTGGACGAGCGGCAGCGTCCACCTGACGGGGCCCTTCGTCGTGACCATGAGCACGAGCATGGGCCGCATCGCGCTCGCGGCGGCCGGGGCGAAGGAAGCTGGGGGGCGGCGGGATCGAGCTGCCCTCGACCATCGAGCAGGTCGTGGTGCGGTCGAAGGCCAGTCAGGACGCGGCCGCCGAGTCCGTGATGTTCGCGCTGTCGGACGTCCACTGGGACGATCGGCGCACGCTCACCGCGACCTTCAAGCCCGACGGCACCGCGGAGCGGAACGTGTTCGAGCCACGAGTGCCGAGCTAGTCTTTCCAATCGAGGCCGTCGATACCCTCCCGGCCGGTGACATCGAGATTGTCGTCGTCACGCAGCACGGCGACCGCCGGTGCACAATCCGCGCGACGGATCGGCTTCGGCTGATCCGCTAGCCGGCCAGTTCGCGTGGCCATGGCTCCACGCTCAGTACGTCGGCTGCGTCGGATCCACCTGCTTGATCCACTCGAGGATGCCCCCCTTGAGGTTGCAGATCCGCGTGTAGCCGCGCTCGCGGAGCTGGTTGACGGCCTTCGCGCTTCGGACGCCGGACTTGCAGTGCACGACGATGTCGGGCCCCGTGGCCGGGTCGGGCAGCTCGTCGAAACGCTTCGGCAGCTCGCCGAGCGGGACCAGCGTCGAGCCGGGCACGCGGCAGATCTCGTATTCGCGCGGCTCGCGGACATCGAGAATCCAGACCGCGTCCTTCCGATCGAGCCGGGCCTTGAGATCGGCCACGGTCGTCTCGAACTCGGGCGGCAGCGACGGCTTCGCCGCGCTCTGCGCCGCCGGTACGATGCCGCAGAACTGCTCGTAGTCGATGAGCGCCTTCTGGGTCGGGTGATCGCCGCACACCGGGCACTCCGGATCGCGCTCGAGCTGCAGCGTCCGCACCCGCATCGTCCACGCATCGAACAGGAGGAGCCGGCCGGCCAGCGTTTCGCCCGCGCCGAGCACGAGCTTGATCGCTTCGGTCGCCTGGATGGTGCCGATGATGCCCGGCAGCACGCCGAGCACGCCGCCCTCGGCGCAACTCGGGACGAGGCCCGGCGGCGGCGGCTCGGGATAGAGGCACCGGTAGCACGGGCCGCCCTTCGTCGCGAACACCGACGCCTGGCCGTCGAACCGGAAGATGCTGCCGTACGCGTTCGGCTTGCCGAGCAGCACGCACGCGTCGTTCACGAGGTACCGCGTCGGGAAGTTGTCCGCGCCGTCCACGATCACGTCGTAGTCGCGGAGGATCTCGAGCGCGTTCGAGGATTTCAGCGGCGTCTCGTGCCTGACGATGTTCACGCCGGGATTGATGCCCGTCAGGCGTTCGGCGGCAGCCTCGAGCTTGCCGCGGCCCACGTCGCGCGTCGAGTACAGGATCTGCCGCTGCAGGTTGCTGAAGTCGACGACGTCGAAGTCCACGAGGCCGATGGTGCCGACGCCGGCGGCCGTCAGGTAGAGCGAGGCCGGCGAGCCGAGGCCGCCGGCGCCGACGCAGAGAACGCGCGCGGCCTTGAGGCGGCGCTGCCCCTCGACGCCCACCTCCGGCATGATGAGGTGCCGGCTGTAGCGCCTGACCTCGTCATTCGTGAGCTCCGGCAGATCCGCCACGGCCGAGCCACTCCCCCCGGCGACCGACGGCACGATGCTGATCGTGTCGCTCTCCGCCACCGGCGTCCGGTCACGCTGAAGATACCGCACGTCCCTGTCGTTCACGTAGACGTTGACGAAACTCCGCACCCGGCCGTCGTCGCCGAACAGATGCGGGCGGAGGTCGGCGTGATCCGCGGTCAGATTCTGGAGAATCTCGGCCACGGTGGCGCCGTTGACGTCCACGGCCGGCTTGCCGCCGGTGAAGGGCCTGAGCGGCGTGGGAATCAAAACGGTGACGGCCATGATGGTGCTCCTGACAGTTGGGCGATCGTTTCTTCGGTGAATCCCGATCGGTCCGAACGCAGGCGCCACGATCGAATGGCGCCGGCCTGCCCGTGTCCGATCGACGCGATGACGTAGCTGAAGTTCGGCCAGGCGTGGTCGCGGTCGAACGCGGACGGCTCGGCCGGGTGGTCCGGGTGCGAGTGATAGAAACCCAGCAAGTCGAGCCCGGCAGCCTCCGCAGCCGCCTCGGACCGGCGATAGTCGTCGGGTCCGATGAAGAAGCGGCGCCGGCGCTCGCCCGTCGATGCGTTGTCGATCGGCTCGAGGGCCTCGACGAACCCGTTGCGGCCGACGAGCGCGCCGCAGCACTCCTCGGGGTACGTGCGTCCGCCGTGAGCGCGGATCCGGTCCAGCAGCTCCGGCGCGATTCGGATCGTCTCTTCCCAGAACGACTCGGACAGGTATCGGTCGCCGCCGTCGGGAAACACCGTGACGACGACCCCGCTCGCGAGCGAACGGGCGACGCGCAGCGCGCCGGCCAGCGCCGCGCCGCTCGACGGGCCGACGAAGAGCCCTTCCTCGCGGGCCAGGCGACGGATGAGCGCGAGCGATTCCTCGGTGGACACCGTGAGCGCCTCGTCGGCGAGACCGGGATCGTAGATGGCGGGGACAATCGCCGACGCCATGTGCTTCATGCCCTCCAGCGCATGAAGCGGCGAGTCCGGCTCCACGGAGACGAGCTTGACCGACGGCCGTTCCGCTCGCAGCCGCCGCCCCGTGCCGACGAACGTGCCGGACGTGCCGAGGCCCGCGACGAAGTGCGTGACGCGGCCGTCGGTCTGGTCGAGGATCTCGACGGCGGTGGTGTCGAAGTGCGCGCGCCAGTTCGCGTCGTTGCCGTACTGGTCGGCGTAGAAGTACGCGTCGGGCCGCTCGGCGTAGAGGCGGCGCGCTTCGCGAATGGCGCCGTCGCTGCCCTCCATCGGATCGGTGAGCACCAGCTCCGCGCCGTAGGCCGCCAGCAGCTTGCGGCGTTCGGGCGTGACGTTCCCCGGCACGCACAGGCGCACTCGATAACCGCGCGCGGCGGCGATCATCGCGTAGGCGATGCCCGTGTTGCCCGACGTCGCGTCGAGGAGAATCCGGCCCGGCCCGAGCGCGCCGCGGCGCTCGGCGTCCTGGACGATCGCGAGCGCCGCGCGGTCCTTCACCGACCCGCCGGGGTTGCGGGACTCGAGCTTGGCGTGAATTTCGACCGTCGATCGCGGCTCGAACCTCACGAGCCGGACGAGCGGCGTGCGGCCGACGAGCGACGACCATTGGTCGGCGGACGTGGCGGCAGTCGTGGGCGTCGGGTGCACCAATGCTCCTCGCAAAAACAAGAAAGGCCCGGAACCTGTTCCGGGCCTGCAGAACCTGCGAACCGTTTGAAAACTAAGGCCTCAAATCACGACGGCCCTCATCGCGCGGACGCACCCCTGCAAGGCCCTTGCGGGCCGACAACAGGTGCAAAGAACTCGGAGGCCGCGCGTCATCCTTCCGATCATGAGCCAAGGGGCCTGGGAGAGTCAAACGCCGGGCGCTCTGCCGCGAAGCCGCCGCGATCGGTCGGATATACTCGTCTGCCGTGGCGGGCCTGATCGAAGCGATCGAAATCAAGCGGAAGATGTACTTCGAGTTCGAGGGCGCGCCGTACGCGTGCCTCGACGTCGAGGTGTCGAAGCCGACGGCGCGCGGCGGCCAGACTCTCGTGCGCCTGAAAATGCGCAACCTCATCACCCGCGCGGTCTTCGACAAGACTTTCAAGGCCGGCGAGAAGTTCCCGGAGCCGGACCTCGTGAAGACCGAGGCGTCGTTGCTCTACTCGGACCCCGCCGGTTACCACTTCATGGACCAGGGCTCGTTCGAGACGTTGACGCTCTCGGCCGACCTGCTCGGAGACGACCGGCTGCTGCTCGTGGATAACCTCGTCGTGCAGCTCCTCAAGTACAACGGCGGGCCCATCGCCATTCAGCTCCCGCCGCACGTCGAGCTGGCGGTCGCCTCGACCGAGCCCGGCGTGCGCGGCGACACGGCGAGCGGCGGGGTGACCAAGCCCGCCACGCTCGAGACGGGCCTCGAGATCCGCGTGCCGCTCTTCATCAAGGAAGGTGAGCGGGTGAAAGTGCATTCCGAGACGCGCGAGTTCGCCGGCCGCGCGTAGCGCCCGCCCCGGCTTCATGGAGGGGCGGGCTTCAGCAGGAGGACCGATCATGAAACGACGCGACTTCATCGTCTCCACAGCGCTCGGGTCGGTGGGCATTGCGGCCGCCGGTTTGACGGGCATCGACGCCACCGACGCGCCGCGTGCTACGCGCACGCCGCAGCCGGGCGCCACGCGCAAGATCCTCATCGCGGGCGGCGGCTTCGGCACCGCGTTCATCCGCTACATGGCCGAGCTCACCGGCAAGCAGAGGCCGAAACTCTGCTACCTGCCGACCGCGTCCGCGGACTCGCCTACCGGCGTCATTTCCTGGTATCGCAACTGCGCGCCGCTCGACGTCGAGCCCTCGCATCAGGAGAGCTTCATCGCGAGCACGCGGCAGAGCCGAAATTGGGAAGAAGTCTTCCTCTCCGTGGACGGCATCGTCGTCTCGGGCGGGAACACGCTGAACCAGCAGGCCATCTGGAAGGCCCAGGGCATCGACGCCGTGCTGCGGCAGGCGTGGGATCGCGGCATCGTGCTCGGCGGCGCCAGCGCCGGGTCGCTGTGCTGGTTCGAAGAAGGCACGACGGACTCGCGGCCGAAGGAGCTGACGACGGTCCAGTGCCTCGGCTTTCTCAAGGGCAGCCACTCGCCGCACTACGACGCCGAGCCCGGCCGCCGTCCGCTGTACCAGAAGCTGATTGCGTCGGGCCAGATGAAGCCCGGCTACGCCTGCGACAACGACGCCGGCATCTACTTCGAGGACAACACCGTCCGGCGCGTCGTCGCGACGCGCGCCGGCGCGAAGGTGTACTACGTGAGTCTCGTCAACGGACGGATCAACGAGCGCGTCATGGAGCCGGAGATGATCCGGTAGCCGCCGGCATATAATCGCGGCCTTCTGATGCCCCTGGCGCCTGGAACGCGGCTTGGCCCGTACGAGGTCGTCGGCGCCGTCGGCGCCGGCGGCATGGGCGAGGTGTACCGCGCCCGCGACACCAGGCTCAACCGCGATGTGGCCCTGAAAGTACTGCCGGAAGCCTTCGCGGCCGATGCGGATCGGCTCGCGCGCTTCGAGCGCGAGGCGCACGTCCTCGCGACGTTGAACCATCCGAACATCGCGCAGATTCACGGGTTCGAGGACGCCGGCGCGACGCACGCGATCGCGATGGAGTTCGTCGAAGGCCAGACCCTCGCCGACCGGATCTCGCGGGGACCGGTGCCGGTTGACGAGCTCGTGCCGATCGCGCGCCAGATGGCCGACGCCCTCGAGGCCGCGCACGAGCAGGGCATCATCCATCGCGACCTGAAGCCGGCCAACGTCGCCGTCCGCGCCGACGGCGTCGTCAAAGTGCTGGACTTCGGCCTCGCCAGAGCCCTCGCACCGGATGGCTCGGGTGCGACGGCGAGCGACTCGGCGAACTCGCCGACCCTCACGGCGCGCGCGACCCAGCTCGGCGTCATCCTCGGCACGGCCGCCTACATGGCGCCGGAGCAGGCCAGAGGCCGGCCAATCGACAGACGCGCCGACATCTGGGCGTTCGGCGTCGTCGTCCACGAGATGCTGACCGGCGAGCGCTGTTTCAAGGGCGAAGACATCTCCGAAACGCTCGCGTCGGTGCTGAAGGACCGGCCGTCGTTCGACACGCTGCCCGCCGGGACGTCGCCGCGACTCAGGCGGCTGCTCGAACGCTGCCTCGAACGCGACCCCAAGCAGCGCCTGCGCGACATCGGCGAAGCCCGCATTGAACTGGCGGCCATCGAGGCCGGAGCGCCGGACGGATCGGCCGCGTCCGGCTCGACGTCGGCGCCGGTCGTTGCGCCACCGGCACGTGGCGCGGCGCCGTGGATCGTCGCGGCCGCGCTCGCGGTTGGGCTGGTCGGGACAGTCGTCATGTGGGCGCCATGGACACCGGCGCTTTCAGGGCAGATCGTGCGATTCTCGTTCGTGCCGGCGCCGGATCTCGCCATCAATCCCGGCGCGACGGATCGCGACCTCGCGATCTCGCCCCAGGGCACGCACATCGCGTATGTGGCCGGAGGGGATGGCCGGCTGGTCGTCCGCGCGATCGACGGCCTCGAGGTCCGGCCGCTCTCCGGGATCACGGACGCCCGGTACCCGTTCTTCTCATGGGATGGCCGGTGGATCGGCTTCTTCGCGTCCGGCGGAATGAAGAAGGTCTCGATCACCGGCGGCCCAGCACTCACCGTGTGCCCGACCGACGGACCACCCCGCGGGGCGAGCTGGGGACCGGACGACGTCATCGTCTTCGCCACGGCCAACACGTCGTCCGGCCTGTTCTCGGTACGCGCCGGGGGCGGTGAACCCACTGCCCTTACCACGCCGGACGCCGGATCCGATGCCTACTTCCCGTCAGTGCTCCCCGGCGGGCACGCCGTGCTCTTCACGATTGCCTCATCCGAAGTCGAGAACTCACAGGTCGCGGTGCTGGACCTCGAGACGGGCGAGCAGAAGATCCTGATTCGAGGCGGGAGCCACGCGGAGTACCTCGAGGCGCCCGGCGGAGGGCGTGAGGTGTCCGGTTATCTCGTGTACGGCGCGTCGGGCACGCTCCGGGCCGTGCCCTTCGATCTGCCGTCGCTCGAGGTGCGAGGCGACGCCGTGCCCGTCATCGACCGCGTCGCCATGGCCGGCAATACCGGCGCGGTGAACTATGCGACGGCCCCTGCCGGCACCCTCGTCTACGTACCGGGGGACGTGACCGCCGGGATCGAGCGGGTGCTCGTCTGGGTCGATCGTGAGGGACGCGAAGAGGCCATCGCCACCGTGCCGACGCGCGGGTATTACGCGCTGCGGCTGTCGCCGGACGGCGCGAAGGTCGCGGTCGAGAGCCGCGACGAGGACAACGACATCTGGATTTGGGACGTCCCGGGCGAGAAGCTCTCGCGGCTCACGATCGACAGTGCCCAGGACAGCTTTCCGATCTGGATGCCCGACAGCCGCCGCATTGTGTTCCGGAGCGCCCGCGGCGGCCCGGGCGGCGACCTCTTCTGGCAGGCCGCCGACGGCACGGGCGTCGCCGAGCCACTCATGCAGGCCGACGGGCAGCAGACCGCCACCTCCGTCACGCCGGATGGCAAGACGCTCCTCGTCACGAACATCGCCGGCGCCGACAACGCGTTCATCGACCAGTTCGAATTCGACACGCGCGAGAGCGACCCGCTGCTCAAACCCGCCTACCCGGTCCGGAACGGAGAGGTGTCACCCGACGGCCGCTTTGTGGCGTACGAGTCGCACGAGGCGACGCCGCAGATCTTCGTCCGGCCGTTCCCCGATGTGGACGGCGGACGCTGGCAGGTGTCGACCGCGGGCGGCCTCAAGCCGGTCTGGGCGCCGAACGGTCGCGAGCTGTTCTACGTGGGCCTCGACCGCAACCGGGGGATGGCCGACCTCTACGCCGTCCCGGTCGCCGCCACACCGGCGTTCACGTCCGGCAGGCCGGTGAAGATTGCCGAGATCTGGGTGCCTGCCGGACAGGGCAACGGCCGCCCGTACGATGTCTCGCGCGACGGCACGCGATTCATGGCCATCCGCCCCGCGACCCTGTCCAATGCGGCTTCGCAGGCCGCATCGGTTGAGATGGTGTTCGTCGTCCACTGGATCGAAGAGGTCAAGGCCAGGGTAGGCGCTCGATAGCGCGAACGGCCATCGGAATGACCCGGCCATCCAGCCGGCGCCATGTGGTCCTGAACTCGCGGTCGTAGGTCCAGACGCGAAGGCGGGCGTGCCGGCCGGCAAGAACGGCCAGGCAGCCGTCGGCCCAGTCCGGCTCGTGGTCGGAGTACTCATGCAGCCACCTGAAGACATCCTCGCGGAATCGGGGCTCGTGCGTGGCGAGGACGTCGACGTGCAGCTCGCGAAGCACGGCTTCAAGCCGGGCCCGCTGCGCCGCGTGCGGCAAATGGAAACAGGCTTCGCCGACCACCGCCTCGCACGTGCGAAGTCCCTGCAAGGCGAGACGGCCGAGCTGCTCGACGGCCAGGTGGTGCCGGCCATCCCGGGGATCGCACAACGCGACCAGCGGGCCAGTATCCAGGACGATCACGCCCGCCGCCTGAGAACCCGGCGGACGGCGGCGCGGGCCGCCCGTCCGTCGTGAACGTCGTAGTCACGCGGGGACGGATCAGGCGGGTCCGGATGCCGCTCGATGACGCCGGCCATGATCGCGCGGGCCTCCCCGCGCGTCAGCCGGCGGGTGAGCGCATCGAACCTGACGTCAATGGCGTCGCGCACGACGTCCGACAACGCGACGCCCGATTCCCGCAGGCGTCGCACCTTGTCAACCCGGACATCGTCCAGCCGGACATTTACGAGCCTGGAAGCCACGCTGTAAAGATACATCGTCTTTACAGATTGTGGCAAGCGCCGGGGCCGCGTGCAGCGTCGGGGTCTTCGCGGCGTTCCTGATAGAATCCCGCGGTCTCTCATGTCTCTCCCGGCGGGCGCTCGGTTCGGTTCGTACGAGGTTGTCAGTGCCATCGGCTCGGGCGGCATGGGGGAGGTCTACCGGGCGCGCGATACCCAGCTCAAGCGCGATGTCGCGCTGAAAGTGCTTCCGGCCTCCGTCGCGAGCGACCCCGATCGGCTGGCCCGGTTCCAGCGCGAGGCCGAGATCCTCGCGTCGCTGAATCACCCGAACATCGCCGCCATTCACGGCCTCGCCGACG
>Ga0326597_10000674_pt1 | contig 59331 bp, 50 predicted proteins | sample RVTome_12_FD_203789 | JGI IMG/M metagenome (GOLD analysis project Ga0326597, IMG submission 203789) | Soil microbial communities from uranium-contaminated site in the Upper Colorado River Basin, Wyoming, United States - RVT100D185 | ecosystem: Environmental > Terrestrial > Soil > Contaminated >...
CCCATCACCGCGCCGACGCCGGAGCGGCCGGCGGCCCGGTGCAGGTCGTTGACGATGCAGGCGTAGAGCACGCCGTTCTCACCGGCCGGGCCGATCGAGGCGATGCGGATCTGCGGGTCCTGGTGCCGGGTGTGGATCCACGCCTCGGTGTCCCAGGTGGTCTTGCCCCACAGTTCGTCGGCCGCGTGCAGGGTCGCCTCGTCGTTCTCGATCAGCAGGTAGACCGGCCGGTCCGCCTTGCCCTCGAAGATGATCATGTCCCAGCCGGCGAACTTCATCTCGGCGCCGAAATAACCGCCCGAGTTGGAGCAGGCGATGGCCCCGGTCAGCGGCCCCTTGGTGATCACCGAGTAGCGGCCGCCGGTCGAGGCGATGGTCCCGGTCAGCGGACCGGTGGCCATGATCATCTTGTTCTCGGGCGCGAGCGGGTCGACCGTGGGCTCGACCTCCGCGACGAAATACTTGGTCGCCAGGCCGCGCTGGCCCAGGTACTGCGCCGCCCACTCCATGTTCAGCGGTTCGGCGTTGCAGGTGCCTTCGGTCAGGTTGACGCGCAGGATTTTCTGTTGCCATGCCATGTCGCTTCTCCTGTTACTGCGCGGTCGCCGAGGCCAGGCTCTCGCCCGCCCAGCGGCGCATGCGATCCAGACCGGTCTGGTCCGCATCCTGGTAGGTGATCGCCCCGGTCGGGCAGGCGTGGGCGCAGGCCGGATCGCCGCCGCACAGGTCGCACTTGATCACCTTGCCGCTGTTGGTGGCGTAGTTGATGGTGCCGAACGGGCAGGCGATGGTGCACACCTTGCAGCCGACACAGACGGTGTCGTGGACCACCTTGGCCCCGGTCGCGCGGTCGATGGTGATCGCCTCCACCGGGCAGGCGTGCAGGCACCACGCCTCGCTGCACTGGGTGCAGGTGAACGGCGCGTAGCGCCCCTCGTCGTGGAAGGCGAACACCCGGATGCGCGAGCGCGCCGGCACCACGAAACCCTCGTTCTCCAGCGAACAGGCCATTTCGCACTGCAGGCAGCCGGTGCATTTCTTGGGATCAAGGACAAGTGATCTGAGCATCGGACGGTTCTCCTCGGTGGTCGGAGCGGGCCTGCCCGTGATGGGCAAGAGGCCGGCGGTCCGGATGATTCTTGGTGTTGTTGGCGCCGTTGCCGGCGGGCAGGCGTGTGACGCTTCGTAGACTCTAAATTAAGCAGAACCGGCCGCGCATAACAAGAGCGCGGCCGCCGGTTCCCGGCATTTTGGTCAGCGGAGTTCGATCAGCGTGACCGACGGGGTGTTGCGTGCCGGGTCGGCGTGGAAGCCGCGCACCAGCAGCAGGGCCTCGCCGCGCCGGGCCAGGCGCTGTTGCCGCGCCAGTTCGCGCGCCAGCGCCACCGGGTCGGCCAGCCGCGCCGCGTCGACCGCGACCGGAATGGCGCCCCAGAGCAGGCCGACGCGGCGGCAGACCGCGGCGTCGGGCGAGACCGCGAGCACCGGCGCGGCGGGGCGCGCCGAGCAGACCTCGGCGGTGGTCATGCCGCTGCGCGAGATGACGACGATGGCGCGCAGGCGCAGGTCGCGCGACAGCTGGGCGGTGGCCCGGGCCAGGGCGGTGCCGAAGCGGTCGCTGCGTGCGCCGGCGACCGGTTTGGCGGTCATCGTGTCGAACGCCCCCTGCTGCCACAGATAACCCTCGGTCTGGCGGGCGATGCGGTCCATCATGGTCACGGCGGCCACCGGGTGCTGGCCCGACGCAGTCTCGGCCGAGAGCATCACCGCGTCGGCGCCGGCGCTCACCGAGTGGGCGATGTCGGTCACCTCGGCCCGGGTCGGGCGGTTGTGGGTGATCATCGACTCGAGCATCTGGGTGGCGACGATGACCGGCTTCTGCGCCGCACGGGCGAGGTCGATCAGCCGGCTCTGCACCACCGGCACCTCCTCGGGCGGCAGTTCGACGCCGAGGTCGCCGCGCGCCACCATCAGCCCGTCGGCGGCGGCGACGATGGCCTCGATGTCGGCCAGCGCCTCCGGGCGCTCGATCTTGGCGATGATGGCGGTACGGGCGCCGGCCCGCGCAGCCAGCCGGCGCAGGGCATGGACGTCACCGGCGTGGCTGACGAAGGAGAGGGCGAGAAAGTCGACCCCGAGGCCGAGGGCGAAACGGGCGTCGGCGCGGTCCTTGGCGGTCAGCGCCGGGGCCGAGACCCGGGCGTCGGGCAGGTTGATGCCCTTGCGGTCGCGCAGTTCGCCGCCCTGGATCACGCGGCAGGTCAGCTCGCTGCCGTCGATCTTCTCGACCCGCAGTTCCAGTGTGCCGTCGGCCAGCAGCAGCCGCTGCCCGGGCGCGGCATCGCGCGCCAGGGCGCGGTATTGCGATGGGATCAGGCCCAGCCGGCCGGTGACCTGGCGCGTGGTGACGGTGACCCGCTGGTTGCGGCGCAGGACGATGCCGCCGCCGGCGAAGCGGCCGACGCGGATCTTCGGTCCGCACAGGTCGGCCAGCAGCGCCACCGGGCGCCCCAGCCGGGCGGCCGCCTGGCGTACGCTGGCGCAGGCAGCGGCATGCCCGGCATGGTCGCCGTGCGACAGGTTGAGGCGGAAGACGTTGACGCCGGCGCGGATCAGCCGGGCGATCATGGGCGGGGCGGTGGACGCCGGGCCGAGGGTGGCGACGATCTTGGTGCGCCGGGTGCGCAACTCCTCGACATGGCTGCTGATCGACACGGCGGCACCTCCCGGAAGCGGCGGTCGACGCGGCTAGAGCCGCTTGAGGTAGACTTTGGAGTTGCGCTGGTAGTTGTACAGCTGCTTGCGTGCCATCGGCAGCTCCTCGACCGACGCGGCGACGAAGCCGCGCTCGGCGAACCAGTGCGCGGTCTGCGTGGTCAGCACGAAGATCGCCGCCAGCCCGCTGTTGCGCGCCTGCTGCTCGATCCGCTCCAGCAGCAACTCGCCGCGACCGCCGCGCATGTACTGGGGGTGGACGGCGAGGCAGGCGAGTTCACCCATGCCGTCATCGGGGAACGGGCGCAGGGCGCCGCAGCCGATGATCGCGCCGTCGCGCCGCAGCACGGTGAACCGCTCGACCTCGACCTCGATCTGCTCGCGCGAGCGCTGCACCAGCACGCCGCGCCGTTCCAGCGGCTCGATCAGTTCCAGGATGCCGCCGATGTCGTCGACCGTCGCCCGCGCCACGGTGTCGTAGGGGTCGGCGGTGATCATGGTGCCGACGCCGTCGCGGGTGAACAGTTCGAGCAGCAGCGCGCCGTCGGTGCCCCAGCTGACCAGGTGGGCGCGGCGCACGCCGTGGCGGCACGCCTCGACCGCGCCGCCGAAGGCGCGTTCGGCCTCGGCGCCGAGGGCCTGCCGTGGCAGGGTGTCGGCATCGGCCGGGGTGAGCTGGCGCAGCAGCCGACCGTCGGGATCGCGCAGGCCGTCGCCGCCGAGCAGGCAGATCAGCTTGTCGGCGCGCAGGCTGGCGGCGACGCTGCCGGCGAGCTCCTCGTAGGCCAGGTTGAACACCTCGCCGGTGGGCGAATAGCCGATCGGCGACAGCAGCACCACCGCGCCCTCGGCGAGCTGGCGGCCGATCGCGTCGGCGTCGATCCGGCGCACCGCACCGGTGTGGCAGAAGTCGATGCCGTCGCGCACCCCCAGCGGGCGGGCGGTGACGAAGTTGCCGGCGGCGACCCGCAACCGGGCGCCGGCCATGGGCGAGTTGGCCACCCCCATCGACAACAGCGCCTCGAGTTCCACGCGCACGCTGCCGGCGGCCTCCTTGACGCAGGCCAGGCCCTGCGCGTCGGTGATGCGCAGGCCGGTGTGGTAGCGCGAGTCGCAGCCGCGTTCGGCCAGGCGGCGCTCGACCTGCGGGCGGATGCCGTGCACCAGCACGATGCGGATGCCGAGCGCGGAGAGCAGGGCGACGTCGTGGATGAAACCGGCGCAGCCCGGGTCCTCGACCGCCTCGCCGGGGAAGCTGATGACGAACGTCCGGCCGCGGTGGGCATGGATGTACGGCGACGAGTGGCGGAACCACGCGACGTGTTGTTCGCTGTCGCTGAGAGGGTGCTCGGCCATAGATCAAGTCTTTCCGTACAGAAACTTAGAAGCGAAAGCTAAATCACTTCGGCATGCCAGGGCAAGGGCCGAGCCTGTGCAAGTATCGCCCGCCGTCGCGAGACGCCGCCAGGGGCGGTCAGAGGGCGTCGCAGCAGGCGCAGTGATTGTTTCATCGGCGCTCAGTCGGCGACACAGGTGGCGGCGATCAGGCGGGTCAGCAGCTCGATGCCGTCGCGCACCTGGGCCAGTTCGATGTACTCGTCCGGCTGGTGCGCCTGGCCGATGCCGCCGGGGCCGAGGACCACGGTGTCGAGGCCGAGTTGCTGCAGGAACGGGCCCTCGGTGCCGAAGGCGACGGCGGCCGCGGTCTGCCCGGTCAGCCCCTCGACCAGCCGCACCATCGGGCTGTCGGCGGCGGTCTCCATGCCGGGCAGCCCGGGGAACAGGGATTCGATTTCGAGTTGCAGGCCGCTGCCGGCCAGCCGGGCGGCCAGCCGCTGCTGCAGCTCGTCGTGCAGGGCGGCGAGGTCCATGCCGGGCAGCGGGCGCAGGTCGATGCGCAGTTCGCATTCGCCGCAGATCCGGTTGGGGTTGTCGCCGCCGTGGATGTGACCGAGGTTGAGCGTCGGCCCGGGGATCTCGAACGCCGGGTTGTGCCAGCGCGCCTGGAGCTCCTCACGCCAGGCGATCAACTCGCCGATCACCTGGTGCATGCCGTCGATGGCGTTGTTGCCCAGCGCCGGGTTACTCGAGTGGCCAGCCCGGCCGATCAGGCGAATGCCCTCCATCATCACCCCCTTGTGCAGGCGCACCGGGGCGAGGCCGGTCGGCTCGCCGATCAGCGCCAGGCTGGCGCGTGGGCGGCCGGCCTCGATCAGGGCCCGCGCCCCGGTCATGCCGCTCTCCTCGTCGGCCGTCGCCAGCAGCACCAGGGGCTGACGCAGCGCCCGCCCGTGGAAACGCTCGGCGGCCGCCAGGGCGACGGCAAAGAAGCCCTTCATGTCGGCGCTGCCGAGGCCGTAGAGGCGCTCATCCCGGATCTCCGCCCGGAACGGGTCGCTGTGCCAGCGGCTGGCGTCGTAGGGGACGGTGTCGGTGTGACCGGAGAGGACCAGGCCGCCGGGACCCTCGCCGAGGGTGGCGATCAGGTTGACCTTGTCGGGCTGGCCGGGGATCGCCATCCACTCGATGCGGAAACCGAGCGCCTCGGCCCAGTCGGCGATCTGCTCGACCACGGCACGGTTGCCCATGTCGAGGGCCGGGTCGACGCTGCTGACCGAGGGGAGACCGACCAGCCGGCCGATCATCTCGGCGCTGGTGGGAAGACGGCTTTGCATCGATGCATTCTGGTGACGGCTGCAGCGAAAGGCAAGGCGCCAGTTGGGCCGGCGGCCTGCGGGAGTGGTGTTCCTGCGGGTGGTAAAAAGGCTACACTGGCATCGTCAGGGAGACTCTTGACGGGGAACCCACCGTGCGTCTCACGCACGCGCATGATAGAGGCGTCATTGCAGTGCAGCAGGGCGCCGTATAATTTTTAACGGGATGAACTACGTGCGCAGTCAACTGCAGGCATTGGGGCTGATCCTGGCGCTTTGCGCCGGGCTATTGACGACGCCGGCCGGAGCCGTGGGGATCGGCCAGGCGCGGGTGGAGTCCTTTCTCGGTGAGCCGTTGCGGGTGCGCGTGGCGCTCTCCTTCGCCCCTGGCGAGACCATCACCGGCGCCTGCGTGCGCATCGCCTCACCGCCGGGCCAGGAGTCGCCGTTCATCCCGGACCTCGCTCGCGCCAGCTTCCAGCTGATCGAAGGACCGCGCGGTGCCGAGCTGGTGATCACCACGCGGCGGCCCTACACCGATCCGATCCTGGTCTTTCCGCTGAAGGTCGGTTGCGGTGAGGGCGGCGTCTACCGCGAAATCACCTTGCTGATCGATCCCCCGGGCATGGCCGCTCCGGCCCGGGCCGCACGCGCCCAACCGGCGCCGCCGCCGTCGGCGCCAACGCAGCCGCGGCGGGTCACGCGGCCGTCCACGCCGTCGACCGCCACCGTCCCGGTCGCCGTCGAGGGTGGCCAGTGGTATGTCGACCGCGGTGAGACCCTGTCGGGCATCATCGTCAAGAGTGGGCTCGACGGCGGCGACCGCAAGCGCCGGCTCGAGCTGATCGACGCCGTGGTCGCCGCCAACCCGAACGTCTTCCGCGGCCGCGGGCCCGACTACCTGCCGGCCGGCGCGACCCTGACCCTGCCCGGCTGGGCCGGGAGCAAGGGCCCGGGCGAGACGCCGGTGCTGGCGGAGCCGTCCGCGCCCGAGGCGACGCCGCCCGAGCCCGAAGTCGAGCAGCCGACCGCCGTCAAGGAAGAGGATTTCCGGCTCAAACTGACCGGCGAGCAGCCCGATGGCATCATCGTGACGCCGGAGATGAAACGGCTGGAAGAGGAACTGGCGCGGCTCAATGCCGCCTCCGCGGAGGAGCGCCAGGTCAACGCCGAGTTGCAGGACCGGCTGTTGCAACTCAAGCAGCAGGCCGCGGAGCTGCAGCTGGTGGCCGAGCAGTTGGCCCGCGATAGCCAGGCGCGGGCGACCAGCCCCGGCGCCTCACCGCCGGCGGAGGAGGGCGCGACCGCGCCCGCAACCGCGACATCCGAACCGGCCCCGGTCATGGTCGAGGCGCCCGCGGGGCTGCCGGCGCCGGCAGCGGCACCCGAAGTTCCCGCCAGTCCGGTGACCGAATTCGTCAACTGGCTTACCGACAACCTGCTGCTGGCGGCCGCCGCGGTCTTTGTCCTGCTGCTGCTGTTCGCCTTCCTGATCCGGCGCGGAGGCCGCGCCAGCGAAGGCCCGACGCTGGACGAATTGCTGGCGCAAAAGGAGCTTGAGCAGCAGGCACGGGTCGATGAGGTCAAGGAGACCGCGCACACCGCCCACAAGAAGATGTTCGCCCGGCGCCGCGACGCGAGCGACGATGAGCCGATACCCGAGGCCGACTCCAGCCACTACATCTTCAGCGTCGAGGAGGTCGACAGCCTGCTCGAACAGGCCGAGGTGCTGCTGCTGTTCGGCGAGCCGACCAAGGCGATCGAGATGATCGAGGAGTACCTCGACGGGCCGGGGATTGGCAGCCGGGAGCCGCGGCCGTGGTTGAAGCTGTTCCACCTGCTGCGCAGCGAGGAGCGCCGGGACGAGTTCGAGCAACGCGCGCAGCTGTTCAAGCGCCGCTTCAATATCGAGAAGCCGAACTGGATGACCTACGCCCCGGGCGGTATCGACAGCGCCGACATCGGCCTGGAGGAGGCGTGCCCGCACATTGCCCGCCGGATCGAGGAGCTGTGGGAGGTGCCCGGGGAATCGCTGGCCTACCTCGATGCCCTGCTGGTCGACGACCGCGACGGGGCCCGCGAGGGCTTCCCGCGGGTGATCGCCGAGGATCTGCTGGTACTGCGCGACCTGGCCCGCGAGCATCGCATGGCCGCCGCCTGATACGACGTCACCCGGCCGTGCTGGAGAAGCGACCGGCCGCCCCCGCGAGGGGCGGCCGGTCGTTCGTACCCGGCTCCCGGGCTACTTGTTGCGGAAGTCGTCGTGGCAGCTCTTGCAGGCCTTGCCGGTGGTACCGACCTGGGCCTTCATCGCCGCCTCGTCGCCCGATTGCGCCACCTCGGCCAGCTTGGCGACCTCCTGGCGCATGGTCTCCAGTTTGTTCTCGAACTTCTCCATGTCGAGCCAGATTTCCGGCATCGCCCGGGTCTTGACGTCGCCGGCGTCCTGATCGGTGCCGTCCGGGAAGTAGTCGAGCAGCGGCATGCGGCTGACCTCGACCATGCGCGCCGCATTGGTCCGGAACAGTTCGACGTCGAACGGGATCTCACCCTTGGCCATGGCCCCCAGCGGGCCGAAATTGAGCGCGATCACGCGCAGCACGGCGCGCCGGGCGGTGATGGCATCCTCCGGTTTCATGGTGCTGGCGTAGGCGACCGCCGACGTGGTCAGGCCGAGGGCGATGGCGGCGGCCAGTTTCGCATGCTTGGACAGGGTCATATACCACTCCTTTGCGCTTATTTGCCGAGAAGGCCGAGGACCGCGAGTACGGCCCCCAGGGAGAAGAGCAGCAGCAGCAGCGCGCGCCCGGCCGGGGCGAAGCGCAGCGCGGGGGGCGGGAGCTCCGCCGGCCACGCCTTGCGGCCGTCGATCATCGGCCGCACCAGGTTCTCGCCGCTGAACAGCAGGTGGAACAGCACGGCGGCGACGTGGATGCCGGCCAGGGTGATCACCACCCAGGCGTTGCTGTCGTGGATCGCGGTCAGCTGGCTGCGGGTCGATCCACTGACCAGGTGGGCGAGCGGACCGCTGGTGAGGATGTCGTCGTCGGCGAACAGCCCGGTGAGCGTCTGCAGCGTCAGGGCGCCCAGCAGCAGCAGCACCATCCAGCCGCCGAGCGGGTTATGGCCGGCGACGTGGACCGCGCGGCGCTGCAGCAGGTCACGGGCGTAGGCGGCGACGCGACGCGGGCCGTGGACGAAGTCGCTGAAGCGCGCGCTGCTGCTGCCGAGGAACCCCCAACCCCAGCGGAACAGCAGCAGCACCAGGATCAGGATGCCGGAGCGTTCGTGCCAGGTCATGGCGTTGCCGCCGGTCAGACCGGTGGTCACCGAGGCGACGACCAGGATCACCAGGACCCAGTGGCCGAGGCGGACGGCGAGATCCCAGACGCGCAGGGTGGTCATGGGTGAGGTCGATCCTTGGCCATGGTGCGGGAGTCCGGCTGTGCCTCGACGGTCTGCGGGTGACGGTGTCCGCTTGCCGCGCACCCCCGCCCGGGTTACGCGGAGTGCCCGGCACCCGGGCAGCGGACGTTAACAATAGAACAACCGTCCCGGCAAATTGTTCCATGGGCGGCAAAAAAAGGCTCTATTCGCGTTTCGTGTGGATGCCACTGCGCAAGGATGGCCATCGCCAGCTACCGGGCGGATGTTCGACCATCTGCGTCAACCGGTCGAACGGGTCGGATGCCTTCCACCTCTGCCTCACCGAACTCCTGTACCCGCCCCAACCCTCTCCCTGAGGGAGAGGGAGACAGCGGCGCCGATCTTCAGCTTCGCAGCCAACCCGGAACGAAGCGTCCCCTCTCCCAGCGGGAGAGGGACAGGGTGAGGGGCGGCCATCAGCACCTTGTTCGCGCATCGATGCTGGATGTTTGGACTCCCCTCACCCCAACCCTCTCCCTGAGGGAGAGGGAGACAGCGGCGCCGATCTTCAGATTTCGCAGCCGACCCGGAACGAAGCGCCCCCTCTCCCTGGGGAGAGGGAGACAGCGGCGCCGATCTTCAGATTCGCAGCCGTCCCCGAACGAAGGGTCCCCTCTCCCAGCGGGAGAGGGACAGGGTGAGGGGCGGCCATCGGCGTCTTGATCAAGCGACGATGCTCGATGTTTGAACCCCCTCACCCCAACCCTCTCCCCCGAGGGGGAGAGGGGGAAAATCCTGCTTTTCCACAGGGAGGAGGAGATGACGGATTGGTTCCATGCGGAATCCACGGCCGTCACCAGCCAACGCCAATTGAGCCCAAAAAAGACGCCGTGCGCAGGGCACGGCGTCGCTGTCGGATCAGCACGGGTCGGTCTATTTGGTGATGATCTCCGGCCCCATCAGCGCGTTCGGGACGACTGTCGACAGCCACGGGATGTAGGTGATCAGGATCAGGAAGACGAACAGGATGCCGAGCCACGGCGCGGCGGCCCGGACCACCCGCATCATCGACATGCCGGCGACGCCCGAGGTGACGAACAGGTTCAGCCCCACCGGTGGCGTGATCATGCCGATCTCCATGTTGACCACCATGATGATGCCGAGATGGATCGGGTCGATGCCGAGGCTGATGGCGATCGGGAAGACCAGCGGCGCGACGATGACGATCAGCCCCGACGGCTCCATGAACTGGCCGCCGATCAGCAGGATGACGTTGACGATCACCAGGAACATGATCGGGCCGAAGCCGGCGTCGAGCATGCTGGTGGCGATCGCCTGCGGGATCTGCTCCTCGGTCAGCACGTGCTTGAGGATCAGCGCATTGGCGATGATGAACAGCAGCATCACCGTGGTCCGCCCGGCCTCGAACAGCGACTTCCTGGTGTCGGGGTGGGCGAACACCGTCAGCAGCGTCCACGGCCGCCTGAACAGGCTGTGGCGCGCGTCCTCGAGTCCTTTCAGCGGGCCCATGTCGCGGTAGATGAAGTTGGCGATAAAGAAGGCGTAGACCGCGGCCACCGCAGCAGCCTCGGTCGGCGTGAAGATGCCGCCGTAGATGCCGCCAAGGATGATCACGATCAGGAACAGGCCCCAGCCGGCGTCGCGGGCGGCGCTGAACACCTCGCCCCAGCCGGCCCACGGCTCCTTGGGCATATTGCGGATCTTGGCCGCGATGAAGATGCCGACCATCAGCATCAGGCCGGCGAGCAGGCCGGGGATGACGCCGGCGAGGAACATGCGCCCGACCGAGACGTCGACCGCCGAGGCATAGACCACCATGACGATCGACGGCGGGATCAGGATGCCGAGGGTGCCGGCGTTGCAGATGACGCCGGCGGCGAAGTCCTTCGAGTAGCCCACCTTGACCATGCCGGCGATGACGATGGTACCGATCGCGACCACGGTCGCCGGCGACGAGCCCGACAGCGCGGCGAACAGCATGCAGGCGAAGACGCCGGCGATCGCCAGGCCGCCCTGGAAATGGCCGACGCAGGCGATGGCGAAGCGGATGATGCGCCTGGCCACGCCCCCGGTCGACATGAAGACCGAGGCGAGGATGAAGAACGGGATCGCCAGCAGCGTGTAGTGGCCGGCGAAGGCGTTGAACAGGGTCTGCGCGATCGACGCCAGCGAACTGTGCGAAAAGATCAGCAGGAAGATGATCGAGCTCAGGCCGAGCGACACCGCGATCGGCACGCCGATCAGCAGCAGGGCAATGACCATGGCGAAGAGGAAGACGGTATCCATGCGCGTCACTCCTCCCGGTTCACGTTGCTGGTGGCCTGTTCGACCATCTCTTCGACCTCATGACTGGCGATGACGGTGTCGATGCGTCCCTGCAGCAGGTGTATGCCGGCCTGCAGGAAGCGGAAGGTCATCAGCGCCATGCCGATCGGCAGGGCGGCATAGGGGATGAAGCGCGGCAGCTTTTCGTAGGCCTCGCCCTCGTTCATCGACGCCTCGATGAAGCGCAGCCAGTCGAACATCGGGATGTCGTTGACCTCGTACCAGGCCTGGTCGTTGACCTCGCCGCTGGTCAGCGGCAGGGCGGCGAACGGGGCCCAGAAATTCCACGACCCGATCAGCAGCAGCACGCTGAAGACGATGCAGGCGCTGATGGAGATCGTGGCCAGGATACGCCGGGTCTTGCTCGAGACGATGTTGATAATGGCGTCGACGCCGAGGTGGGTGTGGGTCTTGACGCAGTAGGAGGCGCCGATCAGCACCAGCCATGCGAACAGGAAGACGGTGGTCTCCAGCGCCCAGAGGATGTTGGAGTTGAAGACGTAGCGGGCGATGACATTGGCGAAGGTGACGACGGTCATCAGGCCGAGGATCACCGCGATCAGCGTCTCCTCGATCTCGTTGACCACGCGTCCGAGCCTGGTGGTCGGCTGGTAGTGCATGGGGTGCCCTCCCATACGGTCGTTGTTGTGAAAGGGGGCGCGGTCCGGTACCGGACCGCACCCCCGAAGCGACACGTCAGAGACTACTACTTATTATGGGCCTGCGCGGCCTCGATCAGGTCGCTGCCGATATCGGCCTCGAACTGGGCCCAGACCGGCTTCATCGCGGCCACCCACTGGGTGCGCTGGTCGGCGGTCAGCTGCCGGACCACGCCGCCGGCGGCGATGATGGCGGCCTTGGCTTCCTCGTTGACCCGGGTCGACTCGGCGTTGCGCGCCGCGGTCACCTCGTCGAGGATCTTCTTCAACTGGTCGCGGATGTCACCCGGCAGGCCGTCCCACCACTTGGAGGAGGTCACGACCAGGTAGTCGATGACGCCGTGGTTGGACTCGGTGGTGCCGTCCTGCACCTCGAAGAACTTCTTGCCGTAGATGTTCGACCAGGTGTTCTCCTGGCCGTCGACGACGCCCGTCTGCAGGGCGCCGTAGACCTCGGAGAAGGACATCTTCTGCGGGTTGGCGCCGAGGGCCGCCATCTGCGCGACCAGCACGTCGGAGGCCTGGACGCGGAACTTCAGCCCCTTGGCGTCGGCCGGGGTGAGCAGCGGCTTGTTGGCCGAGATCTGCTTCATGCCGTTGTGCCAGAAGGCGAGGCCGAGCAGGCCGCGGCGCTTCATCGAGCCCTTCAGCTTCTCGCCGTCGGCCGAGGTCTGGAAGCTGTCGACGGCGTCGATGTCGTTGAACAGGAACGGCAGGTCGAACAGGCGGAACTTCTTGGTGAACTTCTCGAACTTCGACAGCGACGGGGCGGCCATATGCACGTCGCCGTTGAGCATTGCCTCGAGCACGAGGTTGTCGTTGTACAGCTGCGAGTTGGGGAACACCTCCATGCACGCCTTGCCGTTCATCTCCTCGTTGACCCGCTGGGCCAGCAGCGTCGCGGCGATGCCCTTGGGATGCTTGTCGGCGTTGGTGACGTGACTGAACTTGATTACGATCTCGCCCGGGTCGCAGGCCGCGAAGGCGGCACCGGTGGTGAGAGCGAGCGCCACTGCGGTGGCGGCGGCTGTTGCCATTAAACGCATAAAAACCTCCATCTTGGATCTGGTGTGGATTGCAAGCGGCTTGCTCGCAATTCTTTAACAGAGCATGTGGCGTGCCACCACGGGATGACCTATGTCATGAGCCGAACAGAATTTGGCAGATGCCGTGAAAACAGCAGCTTGGCTTGCCATCTCCGGGTCGTGCCCGGGCGTGGCGGCTGCCGCCCGTGGCGGGATCCCGCGCATCCGGCGATCGGATCGGGCGGAGTCCCACCCACGCACCGTGGCGCAGAGGCCGCGCCGGCTTGGCCGTCCGGCGACCCTCCGCGCCGCTGGGCCGGCGGTCAGGTCGCGCCGCCGCCTGCCCGCCCGGACCCGGCAACGGCCGGGTCGGTGACGGCGCCCTTGTTCCGCCCTTTCCGGCTGTGCTAAATTTCGCCGCCTTGCAGGCGCGTAGCTCAGCTGGTTAGAGCACCACCTTGACATGGTGGGGGTCGTTGGTTCGAGTCCAATCGCGCCTACCAATTTTGCAAAGGCCCCACGACGGCGTGGGGCCTTTCTGTTTCTGATACGCCCATCCGGGTTGCCCGCGGGCGCGTCGTGTCCGATCGGGCTCCGCGGCCTTCCAGCGCGGCGCGATCATGGTCACCGGACGGCGTCCCCGATTTGCCTGACCCTGGGGGCTCTGCTACCCTCCCGCGGCTATCTCATGACGGACCTGGCGGCGGCCGAACCCGGACGCGGTCCGGCAGATTCTGGCAGATCATGTATCTCAATCAAGGTGGGGGCGCGCACGGCCCCGAGTGACGCAGCCCCGAGCCCATGCCCCAGATCACGCTCCCCGACGGCAGCCCGCGCCAGTTCGACCACCCGGTCACTGTCGCCGAGGTGGCGGCCGCGATCGGCCCGGGCCTGGCCAAGGCGGCGCTGGCCGGGCGCGTCGACGGCCGCCTGGTCGACACCAGCCACCGCATCGACCACGACGTCCAACTGGCGATCGTCACCGCGCGCGACGACGACGGCCTCGAAATCCTCCGCCACTCGACCGCGCACCTGCTGGCGCACGCGGTCAAGCAGCTGTTTCCCGAGGCCCAGGTGACCATCGGGCCGGTGATCGACAACGGTTTCTACTACGATTTCGCCTTCGAGCGCCCGTTCACCCCCGAGGATCTGGAGGCGATCGAGGCGCGGATGGCGGAACTGGCGCAGCAGGCGATCGAGGTTCACCGCGAAGAGTGGGAGCGCGACGCCGCCATCGCCTTCTTCCAGGCCCAGGGCGAGGCCTACAAGGCCGAGATCATCGGGGCCATCCCGGGCGGCGAGACCCTCTCGCTCTACCGCCAGGGCGACTTCATCGACCTCTGCCGCGGTCCGCACGTGCCCGACACCGGCCGTCTCGGCGCCTTCAAGCTGATGAAGGTGGCCGGCGCCTACTGGCGCGGCGACTCCAACAACGAGATGCTGCAGCGGATCTACGGCACCGCCTGGCCCGACCACAAGCAGCTCAAGGCCTACCTGCACCGCCTGGCCGAGGCGGAGAAGCGCGACCACCGCAAGATCGCCCGCGCCCTGGACCTGTTCCACGTCCAGGAAGAGGCGCCGGGGATGATCTTCTGGCACCCCAACGGCTGGACCATCTACGGCATCGTCGAGCAGTACATCCGCGACCGGATCCGCGGCTGCGGCTACCGCGAGATCCGCACCCCGCAGATCGTCGACCGCTCGCTGTGGGAGCGCTCGGGCCACTGGGACAAGTTCCGCGCCGACATGTTCACCACCGGCTCCGAAGAGCGCGACTACGCGATCAAGCCGATGAACTGCCCGTGCCACATCCAGGTGTACAACCAGGGGCTGAAGAGCTACCGCGACCTGCCGCTGCGCCTGGCCGAGTTCGGTTCCTGCCACCGCAACGAGGCCAGCGGCACGCTGCACGGCCTGATGCGGGTGCGCAACTTCGTCCAGGACGACGCCCACATCTTCTGCACCGAGGGCCAGATCCAGCAGGAGGTCTCCGACTTCGTCGACCTGCTGTTCTCGGTCTACGCCGACTTCGGCTTCACCGACGTGCTGATCAACCTGTCGACCCGGCCCGAGCAGCGCGTCGGCAGCGACGCGGTCTGGGACAAGGCCGAGCAGGCGCTGGAGCAGGCGCTCGACGCCAAGGGGCTCGCGTGGACGCTCAAGCAGGGGGAGGGGGCCTTCTACGGCCCGAAGATCGACTTTTCGCTGCGCGACTGCCTCGAGCGGGTCTGGCAGTGCGGCACCATCCAGGTCGATTTCTCCATGCCCGGCCGGCTCGACGCCGAGTACGTCGCCGAGGACGGCTCGCGCCAGGTGCCGGTGATGCTGCACCGCGCCATCCTCGGCTCGCTGGAGCGGTTCATCGGCATTCTGATCGAGCAGCACGCCGGCGCCTTCCCGGCCTGGCTGGCGCCGACCCAGGCGGCGGTCCTGACCATCACCGAGCGCCAGGACGCCTACGCGGCCGAGGTGGCCGAGTCCTTGAAAAAACAGGGGTTCAGGGCCATTGCGGACTTGAGAAACGAGAAGATCGGCTTTAAAATCCGCGAGCACACGTTGCAGCGCGTTCCTTATCTGCTGGTGGTCGGCGATCGCGAGCAGGAGGGAGGCGCTGTTGCTGTGCGTACACGTGGTGGCGAGGATCTCGGAACGATGCCCCTGGCAGAGTTCAGCGAACGCCTCGCCGCCGATGTGGCCCGGTTGGGCCGGACTGGCTAGGAGGATCTGGCAATAGCTTCTGACAAAGACGTCCGAATGAACGACGACATCACCGCGCATGAGGTGCGGTTGATCGGAGCAAACGGAGAACAAGTGGGCGTCGTGCCGCTGGAGGTGGCACAGCAGTCGGCCCTCGAGGCGGAGATGGATCTGGTCGAGATCGCATCCAACGCCGAACCTCCCGTCTGCAAGATCATGGATTACGGCAAGTTCCGCTTCGAGGAGAACAAGAAGCGGCACGAGGCCAAGAAGAAGCAGAAGCAGATTCAGATCAAGGAGGTCAAGTTCCGGCCGAACACGGACATCGGGGACTACAACGTCAAGTTGCGTAACCTGACGCGGTTCCTCGAAGACGGTGACAAGACCAAGGTCACGCTGCGTTTTCGCGGTCGCGAGATGGCCCACCAGGAGTTGGGTCTCGAGCTGCTGCAGCGCATCGAGAAGGACCTCGAGGAGATCAGCCTGGTGGAGCAGACGCCCCGCCGCGAAGGTCGCCTGATGGTCATGGTCCTGTCACCGAAGAAAAGGAAGTAGTCGCTCGGTAAAAGCCCGCGAGGGTGCGACCTACTTTTGACATAAATGACGATGCAAGAGTAAGCAACCATGCCCAAGATCAAGACCAACCGGGGGGCCGCGAAACGGTTCTCCCGTACCGGCGGGGGTGGCTTCAAGTGCGCGCAGGCGTTCAAGAACCACATCCTGACCAAGAAGAGCACCAAGCGGAAGCGCCATCTCCGCAACATGAACCAGGTCGACCAGGCCGACGTCGCAGCCGTTCGCAAGCTGCTGCCGAACAGCTGAGGAGCGAACGATGCCGCGAGTCAAACGGGGCGTGACGGCCCGCAACCGTCACAAAAAGGTCCTCGCCGAGGCGAAGGGTTATTACGGCGCCCGCAGCCGGGTCTACCGCGTCGCCAAGCAGGCGGTGATCAAGGCCGGGCAGTACGCCTACCGCGATCGTCGCCAGCGCAAGCGTCAGTTCCGCGCCCTCTGGATCGCCCGGATCAACGCCGCTGCGCGCGAGAACGGCCTCTCCTACAGCCGTTTCATCAACGGCCTGATGCGCGCCGGGATCGAGATCGACCGCAAGGTCCTCGCCGACCTGGCAGTGACCGACAAGGCCGCCTTTGCCGCCATCGCGGCCCAGGCCCAGGCTGCCCTGTCCAGCTGATCGGACGTTGGGCCGGCGGTTGCAGCTGCAGCCGCGGGTCGATCAGGACGGGGGAAAGGCAGCCAGGCCTTTCCCCCTTTTATTTGGGGGACGACCGGTGGACGACGTAGACCAGCTGGTGCGCCAGGCCGGGACCGAGATCGAAGGCGCCGCCGACCTCGCCGCGCTCGACCAGGTCCGGGTCCGCTACCTGGGCAAGAAGGGGGCGCTGACCGAACTGCTCAAGCAGCTCGGCCAGGTGGCGGCCGCCGAGCGCCCGGCCCGGGGCCAGGCGATCAATGACGCCAAGCAGACCGTACAGCAGGCCCTGGAGCACCGCCGCGAGGCGCTCGACCAGGCCCGGCTGAGCGCCCAACTCGCCAGCGAGACCCTCGACGTCACGCTGCCCGGTCGCGGCCAGGCGCGCGGCGGTCTGCACCCGCTGACGCTGACCCTGCAGCGCATCGAGCGGCTGTTCGCCCAGGCCGGCTTCGCCGTGGTCGAGGGACCCGAGATCGAGGACGACTACCACAACTTCGAGGCCCTCAACATCCCGGCCCACCACCCGGCGCGGGCGATGCACGACACCTTCTACTTCGACCAGCGCCTGCTGCTGCGCACCCACACCTCCAACGTACAGATCCGTACCATGGAGAACCGCGAGCCGCCGCTGGCGGTGATCGCCCCCGGGCGCGTCTACCGCTGCGACTCGGACATGACCCACAGCCCGATGTTCCACCAGGTCGAGGGCTTCCTGGTCGACGACGGGGTCAGCTTCGCCGACCTCAAGGGCATCCTGAACGACTTCCTGCACAACTTTTTCGAGCGCGACGACCTCGCCGTGCGCTTCCGCCCCTCCTACTTCCCGTTCACCGAGCCGTCGGCCGAGGTCGACATCCAGTGCGTGATCTGCGGCGGCGGCGGCTGCCGCACCTGCGGCCAGAGCGGCTGGCTGGAAGTGCTCGGCAGCGGCATGATCCACCCCGAGGTGTTCCGCCACGTCGGCATCGACAGCGAGCGCTACACCGGCTTCGCCTTCGGCATGGGGGTCGAGCGGCTGGCGATGCTGCGTTACGGCATCAACGACCTGCGGGTCTACTACGAAAACGACTTGCGCTTCCTGCGTCAGTTCCAGTAAGCGGGCGAGGGGAGCGACATGCGTTTCAGTGAACAGTGGTTGCGCGAGTGGGTCGACCCGCCGGTCGACAGCGCGGAGCTGATCCAGCAGCTGACCATGGCCGGGCTCGAGGTCGACAGCGTCGACCCGGTCGCCCCGGCGCTGGCCGGGGTGGTGGTCGGGCGCATCGCCGCCGTCGCGCCGCATCCCGACGCCGACCGGCTGCGTGTCTGCCAGGTCGACACCGGCGGCGACGCTCCGGTGCAGGTGGTCTGCGGCGCCCCGAATGCGCGCCAGGGGCTGCTCGCCCCGCTGGCCACCGTCGGCACGGAGCTGCCGGGCGGCCTGAAGATCAAGCGCAGCAAGCTGCGCGGCGTCGAGTCCCACGGCATGCTCTGTTCGGCGGTCGAACTCGGCCTCGGCGACGCCGCCGCCGGCCTGTTGGAGCTGCCGGCCGACGCCACCCCCGGGGCCGCGCTTGCCGCCTGCCTCGGCCTCGACGACCGCGCCATCGAGGTCGACCTGACCCCCAACCGCGGCGACTGCCTCGGTCTCGCAGGCATCGCCCGCGAGGTCGGTGTGCTCAACCGGGTGGCGGTCACCGGCGTGCCCGAGACGGCCGTGCCGGCGGTCATCGACGACACCTTCCCGGTCGAGCTGGCGGCCCCCGAGGGCTGCCCGCGCTACCTCGGCCGGGTGATCCGCGACATCGACCCGCAGGCGCGCACCCCGCTGTGGATGCAGGAGCGGTTGCGCCGCAGCGGCCTGCGCAGCCTCGGGCCGCTGGTCGACGTGACCAACTACGTCATGCTCGAACTCGGCCAGCCGCTGCACGCCTTCGACCTGAACCGGCTGACCGGCGGCATGGTCGTGCGCTGGGCCCGAGAAGGCGAAAAGCTGCTGCTGCTCGACGGCCGCGAGGTGGCGCTCGACGGCGAGACGCTGGTGATCGCCGACCGGGCCCAGGCGGTGGCCATCGCCGGGGTGATGGGCGGCGAGCTCTCGGGCATCGCCGACGACACCGACACCCTGTTCCTCGAGAGCGCCTTCTTCAGCCCCGCGGCCATTGCCGGACGCGCCCGGCGCTACGGCATGCACACCGACGCCTCGCACCGCTTCGAGCGCGGCGTCGACCCGCAGCTGCAGCGGCGCGCCATGGAACGGGCCACGGCGCTGCTGCTCGCCATCGTCGGCGGCCGGCCGGGGCCGGTCGTCGAGGCGGTCGCGGAGGCGCACCTGCCGCGGCCGGCGACGGTGCCACTGCGCCGCGAGCGCATCCGCCGCCTGCTCGGCAGCGACATCCCGCCGGCCGCGGTCGAGGAGATCCTCGGCCGGCTCGGCATGACCCTCGCCGCCACCGCGGAGGGCTGGGAGGTCAGCGCCCCGAGCTACCGCTTCGACATCGCCATCGAGGCCGATCTGATCGAGGAACTGGCGCGCATTCACGGCTACGACCGCATCCCGTCGACCCGCCCGCACGGGGCGATGATCATCCTGCCGGAACCCGAGCGGCGCGCCGACGCGACCCGCGCCGGCCGCGTTCTGGTCGAGCGCGGCTACCAGGAGGCGATCACCTTCAGCTTCGTCGACCCGACACTGCAGGCGCAACTCGACCCCGACCATGCGCCGATCGCCCTGGCCAACCCGATCTCGTCGGACCTGGCGGTGATGCGCACCACCCTGTGGACCGGCCTGCTCGGCGCCCTGGCGCACAACCAGCGGCGCCAGCAGCCGCGGGTGCGCCTGTTCGAGACCGGCCTGCGCTTCCTCCAGGGCAGCGACGGCCTCGTCCAGGAACCGATGGTCGCCGGCGTCGCCTGCGGCAGCGTCGCGCCCGAACAGTGGGGCGAGCCGCGGCGCGAGATCGACTTCTATGATGTCAAGGCCGACGTCGAGGCGCTGCTGGGATTGACGGGTCCGGGTGGCGACTCTATCTTTGCTGCGGACAAGCAACCTGCACTGCATCCCGGCCAGTCGGCACGCGTGCTGCGCGTGCGCGACGAGACGACCCTGGGGTGGGTCGGCAGCCTCTGCCCGCAGGTGGCACAAACGATGGGGTTGAAGGGGAGGGTCCTGCTGTTCGAGCTGAGCCTGTCGGCCCTGGGCCAGGGGCAGGTTCCAAGCTACTCGGCGCTTTCCAGGTTCCCGGCCATCCGCCGCGACCTGGCCTTGGTCATCGACCACGACATCACTTCGCAACGGCTCTGCGACGCCGTGCGCGAGGCGGCCGGGTCGTGGTTGATCGATTTACAGCTGTTTGACATATACAGTGGCAAAGGCGTTGATTCAAACAGAAAAAGTTTGGCTTTGGGCTTGACCTTACAGGATCCTTCGCGCACTCTTAAGGACGCAGAAGTCGACGCGTTGGTCAATGAGGTCGTCCAGCACCTGCGGCATGACCTCGGCGCCGACCTCAGGGAGTAAAAGAGAACCATGGCACTGACCAAGGCAGATATGGCCGAGCAGCTCTTCGAGGTGCTCGGGCTGAACAAACGGGAAGCGAAGGAACTGGTCGAACAGTTCTTCGAGGAGATTCGCTCCAGCCTTGAGCAGGGCCACCAGGTCAAGCTCTCCGGCTTCGGCAATTTCGACCTGCGCGAAAAGCGCGAGCGCCCCGGTCGTAACCCCAAGACCGGTGAGGAAATCCCGATCACCGCGCGCCGCGTGGTCACCTTCCGCCCGGGTCAGAAGCTCAAGACCATGGTGGAGCCGAGTTATGCTCGAAACGAGCAATAACGCCGAGCTGCCGCCGATCCCGGCCAAGCGCTACTTCACCATCGGTGAGGTGGGCGAGCTGTGCGACGTCAAGCCCCACGTCCTGCGCTACTGGGAGCAGGAGTTCCCGCAGCTCAAGCCGGTCAAGCGCCGCGGCAACCGCCGCTACTACCAGCGCCACGACGTCATGATGATCCGCCAGATCCGCAGCCTGCTCTACGAACAGGGCTACACCATCGGCGGCGCCCGGCAGTACCTCGAGGGCGGCCAGGCCAAGGACGACTCCAACCAGAGCCAGCAGCTGATCCGCATGGTGCGCACCGAACTCGAGGAGATCCTGCGCATCCTCCGGCACTGAACCGTGCCACCCGCCCCGCGATCGGGTAGAATCGCGCTCTCACGTCAATTCAAGATCTTCGGGGCGTAGCGCAGCCTGGTAGCGCACCTGCATGGGGTGCAGGTGGTCGGAGGTTCAAATCCTCTCGCCCCGACCAACAAAACAAATGGTTACGGCCGATTCTTCAATCGGCCGTTAGCTCATTCCCGCCCATCTTGCCCAGTTTGAGCTTCAGCGGTCGTACGGGCCGGTCATCCCGGACGCGTGCGCACGCCTCTGTCTGGCTGCCGCGCGTATGCCCCGCAAGTCCCGGCTGACCTCTCGCCGTTCGTTGCACAGGTCGGTCAAGGCCTTCGCCCTGGTCGGCGAACCGGACGTCGCGGGAAACCATCGCTCTCCGCGATCGGGGTCGGGGTGGACTTGACCGATTTCTGTCCTCCCCAGCCGGTGGTCTCCTCGCCGGCACTCTGGGCTCTATGTATCCCACCGTACAGACCGCATTTGTTCATGCGGATAGCCTGAGCCCGTTAACCGACTCGGGTCATCGGGCATCGGCCACATGCGGTCACAGCACGTTCCTTGGCGAGTTTCCGCAGGCAACGCACACCCGTCGAGTGACCTGGGGCTGCACTGCCTGACGATCTTCCAGCTGGCACATCACTTCCAACCAACAAGGAGAATCTCCATGAAATTCATGCGCAACCATGTTTTTGCCCTGCTGCTCATCGCGACCGGTGCCGCGCTGGGCCTGGTGAGCCAGGCAGGCGCGGCCACTGCGGAAGACCTGGAAAACGACTCCCGACAGGCGCTGCAGACGCTCAACAAGACCCACCCCTTCGCCGAGACCGTCGCGGCCAGTGCCAAGGCGGTGCTCGTCTTCCCCAATATCGTGAAGGCCGGCCTGGTCTTCGGCGGCGGTTATGGCGAAGGCGTGCTCTTCAAGGGTTCGACCGTCAGCGATTACTACAACTCGGTTACCGGGTCGTGGGGTCTGCAGATCGGCGCACAGACCTACGCCTATGCCGTGTTTCTGATGACCGACGAGGCCCTGGACTACGTGGAACGGACCAGTGGCTGGGAAATCGGTGTCGGGCCCACGGTCGTCGTGGTCGATGAAGGTGTCGCCAAGAATCTTTCGACATCGACGCTGAAGGACGATGCCTATGCGTTCATTTTCAGCCAGCAGGGCCTGATGGCGGGGATCAGCATCGAGGGGACCAAGGTTTCCCGGATCAACCGCTAGGGAAATCCCGGAGTGATGGGGCACGGGTGCCTGGATTGCCTGAAGCGACCCCGACACCCGGCACGCCCATGCCGCAGGTCGTCAGCCGCTCGCGCTGTCAGTTTCCGCTCAAATATCCCTCTACTCCGCAGTAGGTAACGATACGGCGGGTGGAGCGGCCGGTGCGGTCACCTCGAATCCGGCCGTCGTGGCCCTGGACCCGAACCTCACCGGATGCATTCCCGCCGCGGTCGCGGCGGCGTAGAGCACCTGTGGGGCTCGCTCTCAACCCACTCCCGCTTGCTGGCAACCCTTTTTGGGCGCAGCCGAACGGTAGCCTTCCATCCCCGGGATTGAGAAGGCCACGCCACTGCCGGTGCCTGCGGCGGCAACCGCAACCGCCGGCCTGTGTTCGGACGCGCACAGACCGCGTCCCGTCATTGCCCCATATTGACGGTCAACCTGTCGGGTGCCCGCGCACCAGCGTGGTCGCCATACCCTGCCGGATCCGCAACTTCTTGCTGGAGGTACACGATGCAAACAGTTTTGAGACTCGCGCTGGCGATTGCCGGCCTGGTCATTGCCACCCAGGCAGCGGCACAGATCACCTTTTACGAACATGAGGACTTTCGAGGCCGCTACTTCACTACCGAATCGCCGGTAGAGAACTTCCAGCGCCACGACTTCAGTGGCCTTGCCTCGTCAGTCGAGGTCCACCTGGGACGCTGGGAGGTCTGCAGCGGCGAGCGCCACAGCGGCAACTGCACCGTCCTGCGGCCGGGTCGGTACCCCTCGCTGTACGCGCTCGGCCTGAACGACCGTGTCTCGTCGGTGCAGGAAATCGGCCGCGACACACGGATCGACGACCGGCGCTATGCTCCCGGCAACGACTCCTCGCAGATTACGCTGTACGAGCACGAAGATTTCCAGGGACGCTCCTTCACCGCGGAAAACCCGGTTGGCAACTTCAAGCGCGAGGGTTTCAGCAACCAGGCCTCGTCGATCGTGATTCGCGGCCAGATGTGGGAGGTCTGCAGCGGCAAGGATCATAGCGGTCGCTGCAGCGTCCTGCGCCAGGGCCGCTATCCGTCGTTGGCCGCCACCGGTCTCAATGCAAGGGTCACGTCGGTCCGTCCCGTCGGCTGGAATGCAGACGATGACCCGCGCAACCGGGCCGCCCCGACGCCCGCGCAGGCGATCTTCTACGAGCGGGATGGCTTTCGCGGCCAGTCGATAACCACCGTGAAGTGGATTGACGATTTCAGTCGCCACGGTTTCCGCTACGGCAGTTCATCGATCGAGGTGCTGGGCGAGCGCTGGGAGGTCTGCGAGGGACCCGGATTCTCCGGCCGTTGCAGTGTCCTGCGCCCCGGCCGATACGCCTCCTTGGAGGACATGCAGCTGCGCCAGCGCGTGGCATCGGTACGGGTCATCGGCAGTAACGTGCGCATCAGTGACCGGCGCTATGCGCCGTTGCCTGGCACCCCTCCCGATTTCCGCAGGCACCGCGGCGAGCAGCTTTACGAGGCGGATGTCACTTCAGTACGCGCCGTGGTCGGTACTCCGGAACAGCGCTGCTGGGTCGAGCAAGAGCATATCCCGCAGGAGCGCAGCGGGCTAAATGTCCAGGGGGCAGTCATTGGCGCCATCATCGGCGGCATTCTCGGCCACCAGGTCGTCCATGGCAGCAAGCAGACGATCGCCACGGTCGGTGGTGCCGCGGCAGGGGCCGCGGTGGGCGCCAATGTCGGGCGCGAGGACGACCAGCCGGCGCGGACCCAGGACGTCGAGCGCTGCGAAGATGTGCCCAACCAGGCCCACCCCGAATACTGGGATGTCATCTACACCTTCCGGGGCATGGAGCACCGCATCCAGATGGTCGCGCCGCCCGGCCGCACCGTTACCGTCAACGAGCATGGCGAGCCGCGCGTGTAACGAGCGCCACGGCTTGGGCCAGGTACGGCCGTGCTGGGCGTGCGGCTTATACGTCCTGGGAAATGAGGATGCGCATGGCTGGCGATGATCCGCGACGCGAGTCGTTGCGAGCCTGCGCCAATACACAGCAGCCACACCAAAACCACGAAGGAGAGACACCATGACCGATCAGACCCAGAAGGACTTCGATGCCCTGCGCAAGGACATGGAAGCCGTGCGTGCCGATATCAATGCGCTGACCAAGAGTCTCCGCGACCTGGTTGGCGACAAGGTCGAGCAGGCCAAGGCCGAGGCCCATGAGGCGGGTGAACAGGTCCAGAAGAGTGCCCGGGAGGCGCGCGACAACCTCGGCGGGCAGATCGAGGAGCGTCCATTCACGGCCCTGTTCTCCGCCTTCGGCATTGGCATGATCCTGGGAGCCCTGGTCGGCCGCCGCGGGTGACGGGTGTGGGATCGGGCACCCTGGAACGGCTCCAGGAGAGTCTGCACGCGGCCACCGCGCGCATTGCACGGTCGCTCGCCTACCTGCTGCTGGCCGTCGCAGTCGCCATTGCCGCTACGGGTTTTCTGAGCGCCGCACTCTACCTGGCACTCGAAGCGAGACTCACGGCGACTGGCGCCGCGGCACTGGTAGGTGGTCTGCTGTTGGCGCTGGCCCTGGTCCTGATGCTGCTCGCGAACCGGGGCATCGGCCGCGCCCGTCGGGCCGAGACGGGCGGTGCCCGCGCGGTCGGCGCGGCCGGCACCCGGCAGCACCCCGACGACGCCGAGCGCAGGTCACCGAACGAACTGGCCGCCAGCCTCGGTGCGGTGGTCGGCGATGAGACCATCAAATGGACGCGGGCGCACCCCTTCTCCGCGCTGGCGGCGGCGCTGGTGGCCGGGGTCGCCGTGGGCGTCAGCCCGCGCCTGCGCAGCGAGCTTGAACAGTTGATGGGTGCGCTATCCGGAAAGGGCGAGCCCGGAAGACGTGAACCGTGACGCGCTTCAACTGCAAGCCCACAGCGGCCCTCACACCCACCGGCGGCCCTACCCGAAGCGGGCCCTTTGACAGTCACCGCTTCTGACAGGAGCCCGTAATGGATCCTGGTTCGTACCGGTTCACCGTGTTTTACCGATGACGGCCAAAGAACACATCGTCCCGAATATCGCCGCGCACGATGCCGACATCGTGACGCCACCCGCCGATGTCGTGCCCGCGCCCGCGCCTGTACCTGCACCCGCACCGAAAGAGTCTGCTGGGGTTGAGCACACGCTGGTCAAGGTGCGCAGCGCCGCGCTGATCGTGATTGCCGTCGTGATCAGCCTGGCCGCGCTGCGCTATGCCAGTGACATCTTCGTGCCGCTGGTGATGGGACTGATGTTGAGTTACGCGTTGACTCCGCTGGTCAACCAGATGGTCAGGCTGCACATCCCGCGTACGCTGGCCGCGGCGATCCTGCTGCTCAGCATCATCGGCGGCATCGGCACACTCGCCTATACGCTCAGAGACGATGCGGTTGACTTGATCGAAGGTGTGCCGGAAATGGCGCAGAAGGTGCGCAACGCCATCAATGAAAAGGACATCCAGGGAGAACCTGGCACCATGGAAAAAGTGCAGAAGGCAGCCAGCGAGATCGAGCGGGCTTCAGCGGAGGGCAGCCGGGCCCTGGAGCACGACAGTGATGTGACCAGGGTGCAAATCGAGAAACCCAAGGTCAACGTGTTGGACTACCTCCTGCCGGGCACGCTTGGCCTGGCGACGGGGGCGGCAAGTACGGCCGTGATGTTGTTCATCGCCTTCTTCCTGCTGGCACAGGGCGACAATTTCCGGCGCAAAATGGTGCGTCTGGCCGGCCCAAGACTGTCCCAGAAAAAACTGACACTGCGTGCAATCGAGGAAATCAATGAGCAGATTCAGCGCTATCTCCTGGTCCAGGTGTTCACCAGCACGCTGGTCGGTCTTGCCACCTGGCTGGCGTTCCAGTGGATCGGCATCGAGCATGCCGCGGTATGGGGCGTGGCGGCCTTCATCTTCAACTTCATTCCCTATCTCGGCAGCATTTTCCTCGGCGGGTCGGCCATGCTGATGGGCTTCGTTCAGTTCGGTACCTTCGATACAGCGCTGTTGATCGGGGGTGCGGTGCTGCTGATCAACTTCGTGGAGAGTTACGCGATCACTCCGTGGCTCACCAGCCGTGCCAGCCGGATGAACCCGGTAGCGGTGTTTGCCGGCGTGCTGGCATGGGGCTGGCTCTGGGGCATCTGGGGCCTGTTCCTGGGGGTGCCGATCCTGGTAATGATCAAGGTCGTCTGTGATCGGGTGGAGGACTTCAGGGCAGTGGGCGAGCTGCTCGGTGAGTGAGCCATGTCGAGCCCATGGGTGCACACGCCGGGTTCGAGTGGCCAGGGCAGAACGGTGTCGTTGAGTCGCGAGATACGTGCAGCACCGCACAGACCGTGTTGCGAGTTTGGATTACGTTGGTCACACAAGTCGTTTCGCGCCTATACGACTCGCTTACAAAGCACCTGGCGCGTGGCCTGGTTTTCCAAATTCTGAGAATTCAACATGAGAAATCCATCACAGACAAACAAAGGAATAGCTCGAGTCGAGGGCGGTATGAAAAAGCGTTCGCGTCTCCGGTTGCCGGAACGATTCGACGGGCTGATGCCTATCCTGGCTCTGTTCAAGGGTGTTGGTGAACAGGCCACCTATCCCGAGACTATGGCAAAAGCGGGACTCCGGTTCGTCGGTCATTACCGCATCGATCTGCTCGCGGAGCACAGCGACAAAGTGGAAGTCGAGTTCGCGCTGCGGCTGTTCAACTACAGCGGTCAGGACGTGGCCGGCGGCAGCGTCTCACTCACCGGTCTGCTGCAGCCAGGGACCTCCTACCAGCAACTGGCGCAAGTTTCGTTGAACGACCAGAACGACCTCGTTTTGAGCGCGCCCATCATTGTGCCCCGGCACGAGTACCAGCTCTGGATGGACGGTCGCTCGCCCCGGGCCGTTCTCGAGCATATCGATGTCGACGGCCAGCCGCGGCTCGAGCCGATCGAGTTGATCCCGTCATCGATGGTTGGACGGCTGCTGGCCTAAAACTGCAACCCGGTGAGTTGTTGCATCAGGATCGGTCATGCCGGTTGATGTGGGGACAATGGGCCGATGGCCGCAACCGTCATCGTGCCTTCGTGTCCGGTTCACTTTGAACATCACGATAAGCACCGCGCCAGCAAGCCGGCCAGGTAGGGTATTGGCTTGAGGACAGTTACGGCGTGACCGCGGTCCGACGAGCGCGCCACAGCAACAGTTACTAACCATCAACCTCGAGTACGGTTTCTGCCTTCATTTCAAGGCTCCCGGTTCGATTCATCCAGGGCGGTTTTCTACCCGGTGCCCTGCCAGCAATAAACATAGGGCCTCCAGGTCGGACGCTGGCTCGTCACCTTGGCTGCTGCGTGTCCAGGCGCGCCAGAACTGCACCGCGTGCTTGAAACACAACTGACGTGCAAGGTATCCGCGCTGCTTAGTCGACGCCATGCAGTCAAGGGAGGCCGTGAAGCAAGTGCTTCAGCGCACAGACCGTGTTGCGGGTAGGGACTACGTTCAACGTACAAGTCGTTTTTGCACATATACGACTCGATGACAAAGCACCTGGTGCGCGGTCTGGTTCTCCAATTCAGAGCAGAGGAATCAACATGAGAAATTCATCACAGATAAACAAACTGGTGAGACGTTCGCTGTACTTGGCGGTGGTTTCGTCGATTGCTGTCGGCTGCGCGACCCAGGCACCCGTCGCGAGCACACCGACACCGAGTGCCCCGATTAGCTACACCGGAGCTACGGGGCCTGCCGGCCCGGCCGGCGCAACCGGCCAGAGGGGCGAAACCGGCGCCACTGGGCGCACCGGTGAGGCCATGGCCGGCCCTGCCGGTCCGACCGGTTACTCAGGGCCGCAGGGCGCGCAGGGCCCGACCGGAGCGACCGGTCCCGCCGGCGGGATGGTGGTCGGGCGTACCGGTGCTACCGGTCCGGCCGGTGCCACCGGGGCACAGGGTGCTACCGGATACACCGGCGCACAGGGCGACAGCGTTGCCGGTCCTGCCGGTCCGCGCGGAGCCACCGGCCCCGAAGGCGCTCGCGGCGTCGCCGGTGAAACCGGGATGGCGGGTACGGTCACGGTCGGCCCGACCGGCGCTGCCGGCCCCTCTGGCGTCACCGGTGCGCGCGGCGAGACCGGCTCCACGGGCGCACAGGGCGACACCGAGCTGGCCGGCGTCAGCGGTCCGATGGGTGCAACCGGTACTGCCGGTCCGGGCGGAGTGAGCGGCCCGACAGGTGAACAGGGTCCGTTGGCCGGAGGCGCGGGCTGGAGTGTCCACAGCGTCTACTCGTTCGACACTTACAACAACAATATCCAGCGTGCCGATGACCGCAAGGCCCAGGAGGTGGCGGCGTACCTGGATCAGAACCCGTCGTACCGGATTGGGATCGACGGCATGAACGATCGTCAGAACAGCAGCGTTCGCGACGCATTGATGAATGCCGGTGTGCCGGACTACAAGATCCGGACGGGCGCGTTTGGTGACCCGCAGCTGCGGCGCGATGGCCGGGTCGCGGTGCTGGTCAGCAGCCTCTAGGAAAACTCTGATCAATTCAGAGCCTCCCCGGTCTGACGACGACAGTCACGTAAATGCAGACGGCGCGGTCATGAGATCGCGCCGTTTTTTGCGTTCGCTCCCGATCATGTACGGCAAACAGTCATCTGACCGTACATTACTGATTGCGTGCGCAGAAGAAGATGTAAAGGTGACTGCTTTACTTAATCAGAGTGGATAATTAAATAGGTAGAACCCTTGGCGTCACCTTTGTTGCCGCTAGCGGCGTTACCGGGGATCGCGGGGCTCACGTCGAGGGTAGGTGAACCTCGCCCCCACCATGATCACGTTGCGGGAAACTTCATTCGTCCCGCCCCCCGCAGGGTGCACTTCCTGTAAGTTGTAATCGTAAGAGGCCGTCAGTGAAATCGATTCATCGATCTTGTAGACGGCACCGACACTTGCGCTGTAGATATCCGTTGAGAAACCAGCTTGGGAGACCTCGGCGTAGCCGGGGCTGAACTGGACTTCCAGCTGGGTCCCGAATTGGCGTCTGATCGTCGCGTAAATGGCCTCGAGTTCCAGATTCCCGGATACGCCGAGCAGCGTTGTTTCATCGCGTTCGTAATTCAGCAGCAGTTCACCGTCGGTCAAGCGATATTGCAGCGACGCTTGCACGTATGCATCGTTTGAACTGCCGTTCAGGCGAGGCCCGGCCCGGGCGCTGATCAGGGTTCTCTCGTCGTACTGATGTGCCAGGCCAATCCAGGGGATATCGGTATCCTGGTCGGCCCCATTCGCAAGCAAGAGTCCCGAGGTGTCCTCAAACTCGTAGCGGCGATGGATGTAGCCATAGCTCAAGGTGTTTACTTCGGAAAGGCGCTGATCGATCCAGGCTTCCGCGACACTGGTATCGGTTTCGGCAACGCCGTCCAGTTGTTCATTCGACTGGGTAAACGCCACGGTTCCCCTCGTCAGAGCGGTCATCCGGTAGCTGGCCGCGGAACGGAGCGTGGTGCGCTCTGCTTCAGCTCTACCCACCAGCAATCCCGGGATGGCACCACCAGGGATGATGCTGAGATCAAGCGGCGTATCCGTCTTCGTATAATCAGCCGCGGCACTCAGGGTCAGTCGGTTGGTGGGCAAGTATTCCACTTCCGCCCCGGCCACCTGGCGAACATCAGCAGAGTTCAGTTCGGTTTCCCTGGCATAGGCTTCGGCGTCGACTCCGACCCGCCCGCTCCAGGTGAGGTTACGCCCTTCGTGTCCAACCTCCAGTGCCGGACTGACCCGGGTGATGAAATCGGAGCGCTCGCCTTCGCTGGCGAAAAACAGGTTGTCGTCATACACCGCTTCGACCGACACCGACGGGACGACATAGTATCCCGGTGCTGCGCAGGCCGAGGCCTGGATGGCGACGACACTTGCCAGAAGGGCTTTCCGCATGGGTCTGGATGGGTTCGACATCGGTACAGCTCACTTTAGGGATAAGAATTTACTTTCAGCGCGCGCCAGTGATGGCGACTCCGCACGATCGGAGCGCCCCGCCATGACACGCCGTTGGAGCCCGCGATCGTTCATCTCTGCCACTTCCACGTCCCGCGCCGCGCGGAAAGCCCCTCTGGTTCAAGAGGATTGCCTATCTCATGACGGAATTCAAGCACCGAGGGGCGTCCTGGCACAGCCGACGCCGTGCCCGGCAACCGTCGGCCCAGGCAATATCTGGCGCAGGGTGGTAGATCAGCGGGATCTGGCTCCCTGCTAGCGGTCGCTGGCGTCGAGTTCTGCCATCTCGTGGACCCGGTTGCGGCCAGCCTCTTTGGCGCGGTAGAGCGCCCGGTCGATGCGGTTGAGGTACCGGGTCGGGGTGTCGCCGTCGTACTGCCCGATGCCGAAACTGGCGGTAACCGGTCGACCGTAGCGGAAGGCGTACCCCTCGATCTTCCCACGCAGCCGCTCGGCCAGGACGCGCGCCCCGGCAAGGTCGGTCATCGGCATCAGGACAATGAACTCCTCGCCGCCCCAGCGCACCAGGCGGTCCTGTGTGCGCAGTTCATCACGTACCAGCTGCGCGAAGGCCCTGAGCACATCGTCGCCGGCCTGGTGCCCGAACGCATCGTTGATCTTCTTGAAATAATCGATGTCGAGCAGCGCCAGTGCGAACGTGGTCCCGTAACGCTCTGCGCGCTGCACCTCTTCCCTGAGGATCTGATCGAACTTGCGCCGGTTGAGTGCGCCGGTCAGGCGATCGGTGGTCGCCTCCTGCTCGAGGAGGTCGTTGAGCGCTTCGAGCCGGATCCTGTCCTCGGCCATCTTCTCCTCGAAGACCGCCTCGCGCTGGGCGACAACGAAGTAGGTCAGGATGAACAGGCAGACGAAGAGCGTCACCACGATGCCACCCAGGCGCTGGACGCGGACCTCCTTCGAAAGCCTCCCGATGACGACCGCCTGCCAGCCGGACCGGTTGATGCCGACCTTCGCCAGCACCGAGGACTCGCCGCCGAAGAGAATCTCGGCGCCGTTCTCCACCTCGGCGTCGAGGATCGGGTCGAAGGGCCCCGGCCCGAGGTGCCCGATGCGGGCGAGCTCCTGCTTGCGCGTGGCGGGGAAATCCCAGAGGCTCCGTAAAAGCAGGTCGTTGCGGCCCGAGATGAAGATCACGCCGTTCGGGTCGAGCACGAACCAGTTCTCGAACTCCTTGAATTCCCGGTTGCCCTGCGCAAGCAGCTTCTTGACCACGGCCACGCCGACGAGCCCCTCGCCGGCAGCAAAGACCGGGTGGCTGACGTAGTACCCGCGGTCGACGAGGTTGGGCTCGACGGCGAAGTCCCGTCCCACGAGCCCGTAGGCGAACGACTCCTGGAAGTAGGGCAGGAAGCCGAAGTTCCTGCCGATCAGGCGCTCCACGCTGGTCGAGGCGAGCGGCACGTGGCCGTCGGGTCGCATCAGGAACGCGACCGAGGACTCCAGCACCGAGCTCAGCTGGTCGAGGACCACCTTGATCTCGCGGTGGTCGCCGTCGGGGTCGGTGAACACGGCGGGGACGTTGATCGACTTGGCGAGGATGCTCGCCGCGAGGTCCGCGCGGGCGACCTCGTCACGAATCTGGTTGGCGAGGATCTCCGTCGCGGAGCGGGTCCGCGTCTCGACCGCCGTGACTGCGCCCGCGCTCAGGAATTGCACGCCGTGCCACCCGACGACGATCACCAGCAGCAGGCTGAGCCCCAGCCACGCGCCATACCTCAGGCGATGGCGGCGCGCGATGAGCCGGGCGGGGAGGAACTGGGTATCGCCGTTGCCGGTAAACAGGATGATGTCCAGCCATACCGTGACGGCGGCGGCGATGACGACCAGCGTGTGCACGAGTTCGAGCAGCCCCGGACCATGCTCCGGGCCGGCCAGCGACTCGGCCGCCAGCACGCCGTATGGGCTCTGCAAGAAGGCCGTCACGACGATCAGCAGCGAGATGGCGAAAAAGCTCGGTGCCCGGATGCCCGATTGCTCGCGGTAGCGGAGGATTGCCACGACGGAGAGTACCGACGCCAGGACCATGATCAGCAGCGCGAAGACCTCGAACACCCGCGAGTGGCCGAGGGCGGCCAGGAGCCCGCTGAAGCCGAGCAGCGACAGCCAGGTGAACGTCGTCGCGACCCTCCTGCCCGTGAGCAGGAAGCTCGGCCAGATGACCAGGAGGCAGATGTAGGAGAGGAGCTGGAGCCCGTGTGCGTAGTGGTGGACGTCGTCGATGTCGGCCACGAAGATGTGGGCCAGGTCGTGGCTCCACGACAGCAGCGCCTGGAACAGCGAGAACCAGGCCAGCGGGAAGAGAAACGGGTTGAGCCGCTCCTTGGCATGGTAGATCAGGCAGGCCCCGCCGAAGAACAGGAAGAACAGCCCCTTGATGAAGTTGAGGTAATCGAGTTGCGAGAGGAGAAAATTCAGCATGGTTCAGCGGGTTGTTCGCGTCGCCGGGAGCCTCGGCGAACGCGCCCGGCGCCGTGCGCGGCCCACGTTGCCCGCGAACACCGAGCGCCGCGGACGACCCGGCGGCGCGGATGGGCGCGTGGCCGGGCCGGCGCGTGACGACACCATGGTGCCGGCGTCAGTCCCGGATGCCCTCGGCGCCTATGCTGAGCAGCATCTCGTCACCGACGACGTTGTTGTCCAGCCCCCAGGTGATGTTGAAGTCCGAACGCTTGATCCTGGTGGTGGCATTGAAACCGCAGGTGTAGTTCTTGGTGAATGGCTGCACACCGCAGCCGACCCGCGTGACGTCCAGGGTGACGGGGCGCGTGGTCCCCTTGATCGTCAACTCCCCGGCCAGCGTGCCGCCGTTCCCGTCCACCTTGGCCGCGGTTGACCTGAAGGTGATCACGGGAAATTCGGTCACGTTCAGGAAGTCGACCGAGCGCAGGTGGTCGTCGCGTTTCTGGTGCGCGGTGTCGATCGAAGCCGGGTCGATCGTCACCTCGACCGAGCCGGTCCCCTCATCCAGGCGCAGGTCCATCTTGCCGGTCACGTCGTTGAAGCGGCCGGTGAGATTCGAGAACCCGATGTGGTTGATGGTGAAGTGGACAAAGGAGTGGGCGTTGTCGATGGTGTACGACTCCGCGGCCGCCGCCGCCGGAACGAGCAAGGCCAGGGACAGCAACATTCGGTCGATCATCGGCATTCCCCCTCAACGTGATTTGAATCTTATGGATGGGTCCGTCAGGGACCGCGTGTCGTGCCGCACGCCGGTCACGGTCCGGGTGCGCCGTCGCGACGCGCTGCCTCCACGCACCGCGCCAGCGCCGACGGCCGCGGCGCCCGTCAACTCAAAAGGCCGGTGGGCCGGCCACGACCCAAGCGTAGGCGATGGCGGCCAGCCCAGGGAGTATGCCGTAACCCGTCGACAGCGCCAATGACATCGCGGCGTTCCAGCTTCTGGGAACGGGGAGACGGGCGGCCCAGGGTACGCAGGCCAGCAACAGCAGTACCAAGGCCGGCACCTGCGCGTAGACGGTGCCGAGCCCAGCCAGCGTGCAAAGCATCAGCGCCACGGGGAGCGCGACGCCCCTGCTGGCGCCCGGATCGCGACCCAGCACGAAGCGCAACGCGAGGGCACCGACCCCGGCAACCAGGCTGAAGGCGCGCTCACCGTAGAGGATCGAGGCGCCGATCGCAGCGCACAGGCCGACGGCGATCCCGAGCGCCAGCAGGGCAGCGAGGTTCGCACGCGACGACGCCCTGCCGTGCTCGAAGGCGAGCAGCACGGCCACGTTGAAGAGCGGCAGGTACGCGTAGCGGACCAGGGCGTCGACGCCCTCGCGCGCGAGCAGCGGGGCGACGAGCCACAGCGGCAGCGCCACGGCGAACAGCCCCAGCAGCACGCGCCGCCACGGCGGCCGGTCGCCACACAGCATGCCGAGCGCGAACGCCGGCAGCGCAGCCCAGACCAGCTTCGCTGTCGAGTCCCACGCGAGCATGCCGCCGCTGCCGATCGCCAGCCACGCCGAGAGCAGGAACGCCGCGAGCAGTCCCGCCGCCGCCTTCCACGCGACCGCGGGGCCCGGTACAGCACAGACGATCAGGGTGACCGCCAGTGGCAGCAACCCGGTGTAAACCACCGGGTGGTAGAGGAGTGCGGTCACGGTCATGCCCGGGTGTCGGCGACCGGGATAGGCGGGAAAGGCGCCTGATCTATTTTTGGCATCACGACATACACCGCTACAGCAAGCCGAACGGGTGAGGCATGGGCTTGATTACACTTACGGCTCCTGCCAGGGTCGCTTGGCCGTCCGGACGGCCGATCCAGGCTGGCCGACCGTAATCGCTCTCGCGCGCCACTGCAACAGGCAGCGGCCGTGCCGGCGGGAAGTGCGGCGGTCAGATGGCCGAGCCTTGCCGTCACTCGGGCAATCGGGTCGAGGCTGAAGGCAAGCGCTGCGCTTCAGATCGAGCGCGTGCAGCCGACCCGCCGAGGCGCAGCCTGTGGACGCGACCGTTCAGGTTCCAGGCGCTGCCGATGCGTGGACCGCTTCCTGACGGAACCGGACCTCAGCGGCATTCAGGGCCTGGCCGGGCACTAGTACTGCAGCGTGACGGCCAGGAAGGCGGTGTTGCCGACACCGACATTCTCTCCGGCGTAGGTGGTGGAAACGCCACCCACGAGTGACACGGCATTGTGGAACTTGTAGCTGGTCAACAGCTGCGCATCATGGCGTTCAAAGCTCGGGCCGGTGGTCAGCACCTCGCTGCCTTCATCGATGGCCTCCGCGATGTCTTCTCCCTCTTTCACCCCCCAGACATTGGCCGAGCGCACGATGATGGACCAGGACTCGGTGGGGGACCAGCCGATGAACGCGTTGAGGGAAATCTCGTCGTCGGGCAGTTCCCAGCGCCTGCGGTAGCCCGCATCGGCGCTGTAGAAGATACGCCCGACACCGACGGAGTGGCGATTTCCGTAGGCCAGTTTGAGGGCCGCATCGACCTGGTCGCGGCCGAGGGCTGCCACATGACCCTCGTCCGGCTCGATCGGGAGCTTGACCAGCACCTGGATCGAGGTCGACGCCTGATCGTGCTTCCACAAGCGCTGGCGAACGAAGAGATCGGCTTCGGCCAGACCTTCATTGGTGACGGTCCCGCCGGCGGTCTCCACGCTCACCCTGCGGTGCTTCGGCTGCATGCCGACGGTAAAGGAATCGGTCAGTCCGTACTCGAACAACGGACTGAATTCCACCATCTCGAAGCGATTGCGATCCACCCGATCCCCATGTTCATCGAAGGCCTCGTCGGCATACGTATAGGCGACCGGCGCCAGGATCAGCAGACCGCCATCGGGTCTCGTCCAGGCGGACCCCAGGACCACTTGCGGCAACAACCCCAGGCACAGGGCACCCAGGCTGAAGAGCGAGGTTCGGCAAACGGGATTTGGCTGTTTCATTGGTTGGACTCCCTTGCGGATGGTGGAATGGTGTTCAAGGCGACGGCCGTCCGGCCGGACCGGGGCCGGGTTCGGCGAACGTCACATGGACATTGCTGATGCCGGTTGGCGGATTCGGCAGTGCACTGCGAAACCGCGCGGAGTCGCCCGGCTTCAGTTCCGCGGTCGCGGCTTCGAATCGCCAGCGTTTGATCACCTCGCCCTGGCCCGATCGCAGCCGCGCTTCAAGCGTGGGCACGCGGCGCGGGCGTTGGGAGGTATTGATCACCACGCCGCTGACGATGAGTTGCTTTTGCTGATTCGCGATCACCCGCACCTCCGGCTCCACCAGGTGCACCTTCAGCCATTTGGAAGCGAAGGCATGCAGCTGCTCGGCACAGCGTCGATAGGGGGTCGTGTCGCCCTGGTATCGGTCCACGCAGTTGGCGGCGGAGTAGGCGCGCCGGTCGGCGGTGTTCCACTCGATGCCGGCCCGTGCGGAGAGCCGTGCGCTCCTGGTGCGAAGCTGCAGCGTGTACAAACCGCGTTCGAGCCGGGCAAGGGGGACAACGCGAACCACCTCGGCGTGGTCGGCATGGGGTTCCAGGCTGACCGGCACGCGCAATTCATCGACGCCGTCGGCGGCCACCCACTTGGCACCGTCCACCGGCAGGATGTCGCCTTCCGGGCTGATCTCGCTTCTGACCCACGCCACCCGGCTCAGTGAGACCGCGCCTTCGAGCTGGTCGGGCGCCGGAAGCTGCGGGTGCCGGATCAGGAACGTCGTCTCCTGCGGTAAATTGGAGCGCTCATCCCAGGTCTTCATCTCCCACTTCCGATCGCCGTCGAGCCGCTGCAGTTCGCCGTCGTAGACGGCGTACAGCCCCGACTTTCGGGGCACCGGATCCGCGCTGCCGAAACTGATCCACGCGCAGCCGGAAAGATTCGCGATAAGCACGAGGAGTGCCGTGCTGCGCAGCCATGGTCTGTATTCGATGCGCATCGTCATGGTGGTCGTCGCCTCCCTGTCAGGTGATGAGCCAGGTCGCTATTGAGCCTTCTGGTCGTCGCCAGTCCTGGCGCTCGCTTTCGCCTTCGCCTCGGCCCGGCAATCGCCGTCCTTCGATTGGACGCTGTCTCGGTCCTCGTCGAAGGCGTGGTCGCGCCCGGCGCTCGCTTCTGCCTTGGCAGAGGACTCCGCACGGCAGTCCTGATCCGAACCTTGCGCAGAAGATGAAGCGGTGGCGCTGGCACTGGCCTTGGCTCTGGCCCTGGCCCCTTCGCGGGGCTCCTCTTCAGTCGCCGTCACGATGTCACTTGCCGGTGGTTCGGCGGCCATCGCGAACTGCGGCAGGGCCCACAGGCCCGCTATGGTGAGCAATGGGATCAAGATTGCTGTGGAAACAGGTATGCGCTCGAACATGATCGGTCCTCCTGTTGCCGTGGGCCGGCCCTGTCCGGAATATCCGCTGCAAAGCGGTTACACCGTGTGGTCCGGAACCCGCCGGGTGGCCGGCGCTGTGCGCGCCGGCCACCTGGCTTACCTATCCCTGCTGACAGGATCTTCCTGCGCAAGGACGACTACTCGGTCGCGACGAGGGCTTCGTCAGACTCCAGACTCGGGGGCTGCGTCGTTTACGATCCTCACCGAGGCCGCGGCCTCGGCCTCGGCCCTGGCCTGAAGCTCGGCTTCAGCAGCCGCCTCGGCCGCGGCCTGTGCTTCTGCGGTGCCCTCGGCATCGGCCAGCGCATTTGCCTCGGCCGCCGCCTCGGCTGCCGCTTCTGCGGCCGCCTCGGCACGCGCCGTCGCTTCGGCAACGGCCTCGGCGGTCAACGCGACTTCGGCTTCCGCTGACGCTTCCGCTGCGGCGCTTGCCTGCGCCTCGGCATCACCCACCGCCTTGGCCATGGCGCGGGCCATGGCCGTCGCAGAGGTGTTCCCAGGGGTATGCAGGGACTGCGCCTTGGCCATGGAGTTCGCCACGGCATGACCCTCACCAGGGGCATTGGCCATGCTATGGCTCTTGGCGATGGTCATGGTCATGTGCGGCGTATCGATGGTCTTGGCGAAGGAGTGCGACTTGGCCACCACGAAGCTGTTGGCCGACTCACTGGCCGCCTGGGCCTGGGTTGCGGCCTCCGCGGCCGCCTGGGCAGCGGCTTCGGCCTCAGGGGTGGCTTCAATCGCCGCGGCTTCCGCAGCGGCTTCCGCCGACGCCTGGGCATGGGCCGACTCCTGGGCCGCTTCGGCGAGGCTTACCTCGGCCTCGGCCATGGATGAAGCCTGGGCCGCGGTCTGAGCCGCGTTGGCGGCATTGAGCGCCGCACTGGCGGCAGCCTCGACCGAGGTCGACACCGCGGCGCTCACGGAACCGTCGCTGGCGATGCCGAACGCGGCGGCGGCAGCCGACGAGGCCGCGGACGCCGCCTGGGCGACACCGGAGTCATCGACCGCTCCGGCCTGGGCCGTACCAAGCGACTCGGCAAGGGCCAGGCCGCCATCCTCATTGGCCGCAGACGACGCGCTTGCACTCGCCTGGGACGCACTGCTGGCCGTACCGGTATCACCGATCTCGGCGGTGGCGCCCGTCTCCGTGGTCGAAGAGACCTCGGCACGGACACCGCCACTCTCGGCAGCGGACGTGCCGGTCGCGGTGGACGTGGTGCTCACCGTACCGGAGTCGGCGCTCAGATCGGCCTCGGCACTGCTGCCCGCAGAGCCGCTGATCAGGCCGTCCGGACCGCTTTCGACACTGGCGGAGGCCTCGGCACCGGCGCTGGCGGACACGGGGTTCCCGGCCTCGCTGACGCCCTCGGCACTGCCACTGGCACCGGCGCTCACGGTGGTGTCGTTGCTGACACCCGCGGCATCGGCATCGCCGACCCCGGCCGTCGCCGCGGCATCGCCTTCAGCTGACCCGCTGGTGCTATCCGCTCCGGCGGTGACGTCGCTGTCGGCGTCGCCCGTTGTGCCTTCCGTGCCATCGGTGAGCGAGACTTCCGCCGTGGCGGAAGCGCTGCTGTCGGCGCTCGCTGCGCCGTCCTCGACGCTACTCGAAGCACTCGCGGTGGAACCGCTCTCGGCACTCGCTGCGCCGTCATCGATGGAACTCGAGGCGCTGGCGGCGGAACTGCTTTCGGCACTCGCCACGCCGTCCTCGACCGAGCTCGAAGCGCTCGCGGAGGACGCGGCCTCCGCGGAGCCGCCCGACCCCGACGAGGTCGCGCTGGCCTCGGAACTCGCGGAAGCACTGGCGGTGGTGTCGTTTGCAAGCGCACTTGATTCGGCGCTCGCCGTGGCCTCGGCGCCACTCACGGCATCGACACTGCTCGTGGCATCGGCGGTGGCATCGGCGCCAGCCGTCGCGCTGGCATCGGCCGCAGCAGCGGCGTCGGTTTCGACGACCAGATCGATCGTGGGTTCGACACTGCCCATCACGCCGCTCGAAGCATCGGCACCCGCAGTGGCATCACCTGTGGCGTCGACGCTGCTGGTGGCATCGGCACCACTCAACACATTGGTGCCTGCATCCAGGTCTTGCGCCGGCACCAAGTGACTGCCAAATGCCAGTGCCAGGGCAGTGGCGGTGGCAATCAGACTTCGTTTTCTCATCTTGGTCAGCATGATTTTTCTCCTTACGAAAATGGACTTTCCTCCGCCGTCCGCTCTCCGGGAGCAGAGGGGGCCGCGCGATCGATGCCGCTCCTTCAGCATCTCCGCCTACCGTGACCCGGCTCCGTGATTCAGGGTGAGCGTCGGTGCCTGCCTGAAATCGCGGTGTGAGTCGCCATCCCGGCGTCGCGTCCTCACCGGCCGCGGTTACAAGTGAGCGAGAGCAATATCGGGGCCAGATGTGGCCAAGAGAGCGGAAAAGAGCCGCAATGTGCTGTTTTTACTTCTCTATCCAGAATCGTGAGATTCCCGCCACGCCAGCGGGTCACGCCGCAGGGCGGGGGATATGTCACCTTGCGGCTACAGGGCTGCCGGCAAATCCGTATGAAACCGGCATTTCCGGCTGTTTCCAAATGGTGACAGTTGCCCGTTTGCAAGCATAACTTTTTGAAAAAAAGGGTTTCTATTTTTCGCTCGACAACACACGGAACGGCACGACCGCTCCGGAAGTCATGCCGGAAGGCAGCGTCACGCGGTTAGGAAGAAGCGGGGTGGCGCCGGTTTCGATGAAGGCAGGTGCTCTCGAAGAGGTGCGGGCGGGCGGTGGCTGAAATCCTCTCGACTCGACCAAGTAGACAAGCAAAAAGGGCTCATCGAAGCCCTTTTCATGTGCTGTCCAACAGGACCTGATTTTTCATGCGGGATGACTGGACAGCGCCTCGATCCGGGGCTCAAGTCACCGCAGGTTCCGGATCGGCCGCAGCTCCAACGTCAGGTCACGGCCTGCAACGCCCACAGCGCGCCCATGCCGACCGCCAGGGTCAACAGCACGTTGCGCGAATACCAGGCGACGGCGGCGGCGAGCAGGCCGGCCAGCAGGCGCAGGTTGTCCGGCGACAGGTTGACCGCGCCGTCCATCCGCACCAGCGCCGGCACGACCAGTGCCGCCATCACCGCCGCCGGCACGTAGCGCAGTGCCCGGTCGAGCAGCGGCGGCACCGACAGCCACCGCCAGGTCTCGATGAACGACAGCCGCAGCAGCCAGGTGCAGAGGCCCGCGCCGACGATGGTCAGCCAAAGGGTGGTTTCGCTCATCGCTGGCGGGCCCCGCTCACGGTCGGCGCCCGGGCTGGCGGTCGCACAGCATGCCGGCGACGATGCCGCTGCCGGCGCCGGTGACGATGCCGAGGTGCAGCGGCATGTCGGCGGCGACAGTGGCGACCACACCGCCGGTCAGCGCCGCGATGATGTGCGCCCGGTCCCTCAGCGCCGGCACCAGCAGCACCATGAAGACCAGCGGGATGGCGAACTCCAGCGACAGGTCGCGGGGGATGCTGGCGCCCATGAAGACGCCGACGGCGGTCGCGGTCTGCCAGGTCAGCCACAGCGTGACCCCGCCGCCGAGGTAGAACCAGTGGCCATGAACGGCGCCCTCCGGGCCGCCGTGGAGGTAGCGGTTGATGCTCGACGCGTAGTTCTGGTCGACCAGCAGGTAGGCGAGCGGCAGACGCCAGCTCCGGCCCAGGTGCTGAAAGTGGGGCGCCAGCGAGGCGCTGTACATGGCGAAGCGCAGGTTGACGGTGATCACCGTGAGCAGGATCACCGCCGGGATCGCCCCCTCCGCCAGCAGCTGCAGCATCGCCAGCTGCGAGGCCCCGGCGAAGACCAGGCCCGACAGCAGCATGGCCTGGGCGGCGGAGAGCCCGGTGCCGACCGCGGTCAGCCCGGCGATGACGCCGAACGGGGCGATGCCGGGCAACATCGGCAGCACGGCGGTGACGCCGGCGCCGAAGACTTCACGTCGTGTGGCCATGGCGAACTTCGGCTGGCAGGGGCGTGGCGCCGGTGGCGGCGACTCCGATCATGATAGGTCAAGGCGCGCGCCGGGTCGGGGACCCAGGTCAGTTCCGCGTCCACCTGCCGGGCAGGAGCCGGGAGCCGAGCCAGAAGATCAGCAGGGGCACCATCACCACCTCGAACAGGTAGACCGCGAGCACGGCCACGGCGTCGCGGCTCATGTCGTCGGCAAAACCGGTCACCCGCGCCACCCGCTGCTCGAGTTCGGCCATCGACGGCATGCCGTCGAAGCGGCCGAGAGCGGTCAGGGCGGAGCCGGCCGACGCCAGGTCGGCGCTGGCCTGGGCGTAGACCTCCCGGACGATGTCGCTGCGATGGACCTGGTCGATGACCAGCGGGGTCAGGGCGGCAAACGCCCAGACCACGACAAACACCCGCACCAGGCGGTGGCCGAGCAGACCGATGTCCCGACTGCCCCAGCGGTCGAGGCGCGCCAGGGCGAAACCGCCCGCCCAGAGGGCCAGCGCGATGGCCACCGGGAGCGGCGCGACGACAAACGCTCCGAGCAGCTTCAGCGACCAGAGCAGCGTCGCCGCGGCCAGGGCGACCAGCGAGAAGCGCTCGATCAGGTCGTTGAGCGGATCGAGCACCTGCCCGGGCTCGATCGACCCGCGCACCCCGAGCGAGAAGCCGACCTCGGTCTCCTGGACGACCGAGATCACGCTGTTGAGGCCGCGGGCGATGGCGAAGGAGGCGAGGGCGCGTTCGGCCGCTGCGTCGAGGTAGCTGGCGCCGGTCTCGGGCAGCGGGCTGGCCAGGGTGAGCAGCAGCATCAGCAGCAACAGCAGCGGCAGCACGATCGGACCACGGCGGCCGGGTCCGCTGCGCCCCGTCGGGGACGGTCGGGTCAGGTCGGGTTCCATGGCTGCGGTTTCGCTCCTCGCTGCCCGGTCTGATTTCGATGCCCTGCCAGCCGATCGGTTGCAGGTGGAGGGCGCTGTCCAGATCGGCTGCGGCAACGGCCTTGCCGCCATGCCGGTCGCACCCTCGATGACTCAGGCCCCTGTTATAGCACTTGCGGCGGACCACCGACCGGGTCGACTGGCGACGATCTGGAGGGCTGCGTCGCGGTTTGGGTTCGATCGGGAGCGGCGAGCGCCAGCGGCTGGCAGGGGGGCACGTTCGGGAAGGTGAAGTAGGCGGTGCCAGCGGGGGCCGCTGCGGATGAATCGGAGAGTCGGCTCGGGCGGCGAGCTTGGCCAGCCGTTTGGCCTCGCGCATCTCGGCCTTGGCATTTCGTTCGGCGGAATAGTTCGGTTTTCGCGCCATCGTGCGCGGCCTCCTTGTCGTCGTCGTGTCCGCAGTCGCCAAGCGCCGGCACGACTAGGGGGATCGCTGCCCAACGGGATGATGTCGCAAACCTGCGACAGGTTGGATGGAGTCAAGCTCAGCTGTCGGATCCTTGCGACCGCGATTCAGAGCTTTATCGGGCACCTGACCGCACGCCGGCATATGGTACGTAAATTGCCTATAACTAGGGCAGTCGCCGACCACGCACAACCGCATACCCAAGGAACGAAGGAGCCGTCAATGTTGCCGATAGTCCGAATGATGTCGGGCGTTTGCCTCTCCCTGGTCATGATCTCTGGCCCGTTGTCAGCCAGCGAGTCGCTGATCGAGCTGGCCACCCATAATGGCTGTTTCCTGTGTCACTCGATCGACTCCCGGAACGGTGAGGATAAGCCTCTGGCGCCAACCTACCGGGCGATTGCCGAGCGTTACGCCGAGCGCAAGGATGCCTTCGACTACCTGACCAACCGGGTTCTGCACGGCACCGCCTACAGCGAACAGAACTGGGCCGGCCGGATCAGCATGCGCTTCATGCCGCCTAACGTGGCCCTCGACCGAAATGATGCCGCGGCCATGGTCGAGATGATCCTGAAGCTGGACACCACGGTGGAGATCGACGATCGGTTCCGTCGCCACGAGGTGATGATGACCATGGCTACGATCAGCGGCTGCTTCGCATGCCATCAGGTCAACGCGCTCCACGATTCGCGTTACATGCCGTTGGCGCCGGCATTCGACGCCATTGCCGAACGCTACCGCTCACAGCCCAAGGCACCCGAGTTCCTCAGCCACCGGATCATCGATGGCACGCGCAGCATCGGCAAGCAGTGGCCCGATACGAACATGGATTTCATGCCACCCAATGTCGCCCTCGCCCCAGCCCGCGCTCGTGAGCTGGCGGAGTGGATCATGACCATTCGCTAGCTGCGATTGCTGGCTGCTGGAAGCTTCTCGCGAAGGTGTGACTCGCTGTCCGGGCACCGATGCCGGCCGGATGTAATCGTCTGGACTAAAGTCACTGCGGGACGGCGCCGCCCCGTGCCCATCAAACTGGCCAAATTAAGGAGGTACGACATGGCGACTACCGACCAGTGCTGCGCCCTCTATCCCTACTTCAAGGTTCATGCAGGCAAGCTCGACGATTTCAAGGCCTTGTGCGAGCAGTTCGTCAGCAAGACCTTGGACGAGGAGAAGGTGCTCTATTACGGCTTCAGTTTCGACGGAGATGCCGTCCACTGCCGCGAGGGATATGCCGACGCGCAAGGGATGCTGACACACCTAGAGAACGTCGGTGAACTGCTGAACCAGGCGCTCCAGATCGCCGACATCACACGGCTCGAGGTGCATGGACCCGAGGCCGAACTGGCCAAGCTGCGCGAGCCACTGGGTGGGCTCAACCCGCAGTTCTTCTCGCTGGAGTACGGCTTCCGCCGATAGTGGGTACATCTCACCAGCAGGTCGGCAGCTGGTGAGGTATCCAACCCTGTCTCGACGCCGGCGCGGCGCTCAGCGGGTGTCCGCTCCGGGACCGTCCGCTTTCAGGGCGGCGCGGGCCGGTGCGTGTCCCTGGGCCGCGGCTCGTTCGAGCCAGGTGCGGGCCTCGAGCGGATCGCGGGCCTGGCCTCTGCCGGTCTGCAACATGACGGCAATGGCGTACTGCGCCTCGGCATCACCTTCCTCGGCGGAGAGGCGAAAGAGGCGTGCCGCCTCGTCGAGATCCCGAGGAACGCCCTGGCCTGCCTCGTGCATCCAGGCCAACCGCGACCGGGCACGGGGGTCTCCCTGATCGGTGAGCCGACGCCAGATTGCCGCGGCGCCGGCGTAGTCACGCGACGCCTGCAGTGTCTCGGCCTCGAGAAAGGCGCGTTCGCGCGGACTGCGGGCCGGGGCCTCGAGCATCGCCAGCAGGTCGCTGGCGTCGTCGTCGCCCTGGTCGGCCGCGGCCCGCAGCCACTTGCGGGCCACGGCCTCGTCCCGTGGAACCTTGTTGCCGACGGCATGGAGCAGTCCGATACGGTACTGGGCATTCCGGTTTCCACCTCTGGCCGCCGCGAGGTAGTGCGCCACGGCCTGCGCCATGTCGGCGTCGACGCCCAGGCCGTCTTCGTAGAGGATGGCCAGGTTGAAATGAGCCTCGGCATTGCCGCGAGCCGCGATCGCCTCCCAGATCTGCCGGGCGCTGGCGTAGCGCGCCATCTTGAATTCGGCATAGCCCTTGTAGTTGCCGATGACCGGGTTGCGCACTGCCTCGTCGAGTACGTCGAGTGCGACCTGCGCCTGGACCGGGCACGTCGTCAGCGAGGCGAACGCGCAGGCGAGGACAAGGAGCAGGGCCGGGATCGGAGCGGGGTGCGGCATCTGGTGTACTAAGACGATCAGTGACCAAGCCTCATTCAGCGGGCGACTGGGCGGTCAGCCGCAAGGTGCGGCGGCGCCAGCATAGCCATTCTATGCCAAGCCGGCGCAACGCCGCGGATGGCCGCCGAGCCGCCCGTCCGGAGGTTGGTGCAGATTTCGGGCCGGTATGCGGCCGAGGACGCCGTTCGCTCAACCGTTCCGGGCTCGGGTGCAGGCGACGTACGCCTCCTTGAGGCGCACGGGGTCCCGCACCAGCACCGCTTCCCAGTCACCAAGGGGCGTGGCCGACTGGATCAGCCCGCGTGCACAGCCGGTGTGCTCGGTCATACCGACGCAGTTGATTCCGACCAGACGGTTGTCGAAGAACTCCAGGCGCAGGTAACGGTAGCTCGACTCGTCGAGGAACAGTGCCGTCTGGCCACCCTCCTTGCCCTGCCAGAGTCCATAAGAACAGCTGATCAGGCCGGCGGTATCGAGGACGTTCATCGCCAGGCTGCCCTGGTGGCGCACCCGCTTGCCAACCATGTTGAGCGCAGCGATGCGGCCGTGCTCGACCGCCGTCGGCTGGATGGCATGGACATCCCACCCACCGGTCGAGAGGTTACGCCCCTGGGCGACGTCACCGGCGGCAAAGACGTCGGCTACCGAGGTCTGCATGTGCTCGTCGACTTTGATCCCGGTGTCGATCTCGATGCCGCTGCCACCGAGGAAGTCGGTATTGGTGCGTACGCCGCTGGCGACGATGACCAGGTCGGCCGTAAGTGTACTGCCATCGTCAAAGACCACCTCGACGTCGTCCTGGTAACGGACGGTACGCGCACCGCTGACAATGCGGATCCCACGCTCCTTCTCGCACCAGCGGCGGATCAGGTACCCGGCATGTTCGTCCATCATGCTGCGGACCATGCGACCGGAACCGCCCAGCAGGATGGTCAGCTGGACACCGCGGTCGAGCAGGGACTTGATGATCACGCAGGCCACGAAGCCGGCGCCGACCAGCACCACGCGCGAACCGGGCTGAGCCCGCTCGGCGATCTGTCGCGCGTCCTCGAGCGTCCAGCAATTCTGCACCCCAGGCAGGTCGTTGCCGGGGATCCGTGGCAGCACCGGATGTGAGCCGGTGGCGATCAGCAGTCGGTCGTAAGCTACCTGCTCGCCGCCTTCGAGGGTCAGCATTCTGTTGCTGGTATCGACCTGCCGCACGTGGGCGTGGCGGGTGTGGATGCCCAGGTCGCGGTAATGGTGATGGTCCTTGCGCAGGTGGGTGCCTCCCTCGTTGATGCGGCCACTCAACAGGTACGGGATGGCCATCCGGGAATAGGGCGGAGCGTCCTCGGCACCGATCAGCATGATCTCGGCCACGGGGTCCTCGTGGCGAATCGTTTCGGCCGCGACGACCCCAGCGGGGCCGGCTCCGATGATCACGTAACGCATGCGTCTGCTCCTGTTTGTCCCGTCCCGAGGGTCGCCCACCCTGACCTGAAGACCGCTATGAGTTCTGCACTGGGCAGATCCCCTGCGACCGGACGCGCACCCATCAGGCAGTTGTCCCCGCGGCGACACACCTGGCGTCTGAAGCGCTTCAAGCGGTCATAACAGCAAGATTCGGGCCGCTTGGCTTGCTGTTCGCATGCCTGCGTTCACGCAGCCTCTAAACCCCGGCTCAACGACCAAAGCCCGGGGACAGCCCGGCCTGGTGACAGGCTTGGCGTGGTAGCAACACGGTGTGACAGAGTGTCTCAGCCGTGGGCCAGGCGACTGCGTGGCGGGCCTAAACCCGGTTCCCGGGGCAAAAAGGCCCGGATGAAGGGCTACTGCACAGCACATCTTGTGGCATGACACTTGAATGAAACTTGGCAAATTTCATTTGAGGAGTCACCAGATGACGTTCAATGCCAGGATCTTCGTTCCAGCGCTCGTCACGGCCACGCTGATCACCGTTTCACAGGCGTGGGCCGAGGGGTACGTCCGACCCACGCCGGTCGACACTTCGGCTGTCCCGCAGCTCGGTGACACCTGGCACGTCGTCAACCCTTACCAGGGCGACGACTCGGTGCTGGAAACCGGGGCCCACGCCTACCTGCTCAATTGCTCCGGCTGTCACGGCCTGGAAGCCGAATCCGGTGGCCTGGCCCCGGACTTGCGCAACCTGGCCGACAGCGAGGAGGACGACGAGTGGTTCATCGGTCGAGTACGGAGCGGCCACGTCCAGAATGGAGTCAGCAAGATGCCCGCCTACGAGGGGATCCTGAGCCAGGAAGGGATGTGGGCGATTCGCAACTACATCAATTCACGGTCCAAGCCGTAGCCCGTGAGCCACGGATCCAGGGCACGCCCGATCGCGAGGGCATACATGACGTGCGAGCCTGGTCTTCATCTGCCGAGGAATCAGTAACCTGCGAGGACGTTGCCCAGGGCCCGAGGCTGGCCAGACGGTGTGCCCCAGCGCGCCCTGGGTGCCGGCACCGCCGAAGCCGAAGCCGATGTAGTCACCGTCTGCCAGCGACTGCCGCATGCCGATCAATGAACGTCCACCCTGATGGGCGGGTTGTACAACCACGTCGGCGACGCCGCCCGCTGGTCTTTCGAAACGGCTCCAGCCGGTCGGGTCGCCGGTTCATTCGTGCAGCGGCTCGGCCTCGACCGGCTGCAGGGGCAGGCCGGTGGCCTGCCAGCCGTCGGTGCCGGCGGGGTACCAGTAGAGATGCGTGTAGCCCAGGGCGACCGCGCGGCGCACCGCGTTCCAGGACATCCAGCAGTCGGTCACACAGAAGATCACCACCGGCCGGTCGGGGTCGCCGCCGGTCAGGCGTGCGAGGTGTTCGCGGAAGTAGTGCTCCACCGACGGGTCGAGGCGGGCGTAGCCGACGTTGGGCAGCCAGGTGCTGCCGGGCAGGCTGAGACGTGGCTCTGGGACCAGCCACGTGGCGTCGAGCAGGTCCGTCGCCGGCTGCCGCGTCGCGGCGTAGACGTCGACCAGCACCGGGTCGCGGGTCTCGATCAGGGTGCGCAGCGCCGCGGTGTCGAGGGTCTGCGCGCCCTCGACCGTCACCGGTAGAGGGGCACGGTAGCGGGCGCTGCGGTAGCCCTGGTCATCGAACAGCCGTTCGCCGGAGCCGAGGGCGGAACCGGCGCAGCACAGTAGCAACAGAAGCCAGGGTAGGTGCGGCGTGACGCGCCACGGAGGGCGGATACGGCTTGGTCCGGTCAAGGCCTGGCGACGTCGACGCGCGACATCACCTGGCGTTCGAAGGCGGGATACAGGTGCACGACCGAGCGCACGAATTCCTCGCGCGCCAGCGGTTCACTCGCGTAGGGCTCGGGGATCGGCAGGTTCATGGTCTCCGCCATCGACAGGCCGCGCTCGGCGGCGTCGCGCAGGGTCCCGGTCAGCCATCGCAGGTGGGCCGCGGTCTGCGCGATGCGCGCATCTGCGGCTTCGCGGACCGGGCCGTGCCCCGGCACGAGGCGCACGAACGTCAGGTCCTCGAGCACCGCCAGGGCAGCCAGCCACGCGTCGACGTCGGCGTGGGGCGTGGTGAGCGTGCGGCTGTCGAAGACCAGGTCGCCACTGAAAAGCGTGCCGGTGGTCGTGTCGAGGATCGCCAGGTCGGCCGGGGTGTGGCCCGCGAGCGCGAGCAGGCGGAAGCGGTGGTCGCTCACCTCCAAATCGCCGGCCTCGAGTGTCGCGTTCGCCGGCAGCGGCTCGCTGCCCTCCATCCAGGAACCGGACATGTTGTAGAGGTTGTTGGCGAAGGCGTTGCCCTCGGCGAGCATCGCCCGGCGGGTTGCCGGCAGGGCGTAGATCGGCACGTCGGCGAAGGCCTGGTTGCCGAAGAAGTGATCCGGGTGGTGATGGGTGATCAGCACGCGCTCGATGGGGCGATCGGTCACCCGTGCGATGGCCGTGCGCATCTGCTCGCCATAGCGGCGGGACGGGCCGGTGTCGATGACCACGACCCCCGCGTTGGTGACGACGAAGGCGGTGTTGACGATATTACCGCCGTTGTCGCGGTCGAAGTCCTCGGTGGTGCCGACGAAGACGTAGGTGTCGGGCGCGACGCGCTCCGGTTCGAGACCGTAGTCGAGTTCCACGGCCAGGCCCGGGCGCACGAGCAGCGCGAGGAGCAGGACTGCCGCGGACGCGAGGGCGCGTCGGTTCATGGAGCGAAGCGGGCGAGGAAGCGGTTGGCGTTGTTGTCTCGGCCGTTGAGCTCGAGCGGCCCGGCGGTGAGGTCCGCCCCGTGGAGGTCGAAACCGAACACCGGGTTCTCGCTCACCGGCTCGTAGACCTGCATGCTCCACAGCTCGCTCCCGTCGGCATCGCGCAGCACGAGGTCCTCGATGTGAAAGCGCGGGATCTGGTCGGCCAGGCCGGTGTCCATCGGGTGCATCATGCGCACCCTGAGCGGCTGGCGGTTCCCGTCGTCAGGCCACAGACGACCGTAGATCTCGCCGAGCCGCGCGGTCCAGTCGGGCTTGCTGCTCGCCTCGCTCGGCAGCGTGCAGCCGCCGCCCGCCGCGTCGACCCACATGCCCCCGACGTGCCAGGTGCCGCCGGCGGTGCGCGCGGCGACGCGGATCGGTGAGGTCTGCTGCAGCTTGATGCGGAAGGAGATGAAGGGCTGTGCCCGCTGCGGCTTGAAGCGCAGCACCAGCGGAATCGGGTTGTAGTCGGCGAGCACCACCATCTCGCGCACGTCGCCGAGTTCGCGCGCGTCGACCGTGACCGGGACCTGCATCGAGTCTTCAGCCCGTTCCGGGGCGAATACCCGGACGCGCGGGTCAAAGGTCACCGGCCCGTCGCTGAAGTAGGCGTCGTAGTAGCGGGCCCACTGGACCGACCCGAGCGGATCGGGCGGCGCTTCGGCCGCCACGCTCGCGTGGGCAGCGAGGGCGAACAGCAAGCACGGGATCAGGCGGTGGCGCATGGTCTGGTTATCCATTCAGGACTCGCGTGCGTTTGCAGGATGCAAGTGGCGTACCGATTAATCGGACCCGGATTGCCTGGCACGGTTCGATGATAAGAGCGCGGCACGCGGGTCACAAGCGTACCGGGCCGGCGCGCAGGGTGTCAGGGTCCGTGCCGGGAATGCCGGCGTGAAGGCGGGGTCAATGGGAATGGTCAGCAGCAAAAAAAAACCCCGCGCGCTGCGCGGGGGTTGTAAATAGCGGTCGGTCCGATCAGCTGATGCGATCGAGATGGCCGGACCAGATCGGCTTGGACGGGTTGTCGATCGCGATCGCCTCGTACAAGGAGGACCGTGATGACAAGTCCATCCTTACTTCGCGCGGCGAGCCATGGCGGCGGAACGAACACCCGGTGGCCTGGGCCGCCGGGCTTCGCTTCCGGGTGGAGTGGGTCAGCGGGATGCCGGTGCAGCGCTCTCGAGCAGGCGCTTTTTCATCCGGTCGTAGTCTTCCTGGGTGATCAGGCCGCGCTGGCGCATGCGGTCGAGCGTGGCCAGTCCCTCTTCGACCTCCTGCCAGGTGACCGTCGGCTTCGCGGGTGCGGGTGCGGGCGCCGCGGGGGTGGGCGCGGCCCGCGATGTGGCGCCACGCGCCGCGGGCTCGGTGACCGGTATCAGTACCCAGTCGCTGCGCCCCTCGGCAAGCTGCGCCGCGCCGCTGACCTGCAGCTCGCCGGCAAGCGTGCTCGGGCGCGTGCGCGAGCCCATCGGAGGCAGGGGCTTGCCAGGATCGCGGAATTCGTTCTGGAACTGCTCCAGCCCGCCGAAGATCAGGTTGAGTTGGCCGTCCTTGACGAAGGCGCGCGCGCTCGACGCGTAGCGCTTGCTGCTGAGGAAGCCGCTCTTGTCCACCCTGTAGGCGATCATGTGCAGTTCGTCCTCGGGGTCGAGGCGGCGCAGCGCCTGCGCGAGCTGTTCGCCGAGGTTCAGGCGGGTCTTCTCGTCGAGCAGCGGTTCGCTCCTCCGGTTGGGCAGTACGAGCGACACCTCGGCGAGGCGGTCCTCGAGCGCGTAGGTTTCGAGGCGCATGGGGTGATCGTTACGCACGCCCTGTGGTGCGTTGACCCGGTAGAGCTCGACGCGGTTGGACTCGTAGAGCAGTTCCGCGTGGAGGGCAGGAGAGAGGGCCAGGAGGGCCAGGAGAGTGACGAAATGGCGGCGGGCAAAGTGGGACATGATCGGTCTCCCTGGTGGTGGCATCGTGCCGGTGTTAAACGACCAAGGTGGTTTTTTCATCGCGGGAGGCAAGACTAGGTAACCCACCCCTCCGTACATAAGGAAGAGCGGGGGTCGGACGATGTCCGACCCCCGCGTGACAGCCGACGTGTTCCGCGATCAGAAGAACAGGATCGCGCCGATGGCCAGGGCCTCGGTCTCGTCGGACTCGGCCAGGCCGGAGAGGCTCATGGCACTGCCGGCCGGGATCTCGCTCTCCATCATCGAGTACTCAGCCAGCAGCTGCAGGCTCGCAGTCAGGTTGTAGTAGATGCCGAGTGTCAGCTTCTGGTTCTCGTGCACCGAGATCTGGTCGAACTCGTTCTCGCTCCAGTTGATGCCGAAACGGGTCTTGCCCATCGTGTAGGTGCCCTGGAGCATGTAACCGTCGACCTCTTCCGGGGTGCCGACCGCGTCGAAGCCGGGCAGCACCAGGCCGCCGAGCGCGAGCGATGTCATGCCCTCGCCGTTGAAGTAGTAGGCCAGCGCACTGAAGTTGCCGAAGCCGACCTTGCCGAACAGGTCGAAGCCCTGCACGCTCTCGGTGCCGGTTCCGGTCGCGGTGGTCACGTCGACGTCGTAGTTGATGAAGGTGCCCGACAGGCTGACGCTGGTGCCGCCCATGTCGCCGCTCCAGGCGAGCTTGCCGTGGTAGCCGACACCGTCGTTGAGGGCTTCGGTTCCGGCCTGGTTGGCGTCGAGACCTTGCATGATGCCGAGCGTACCGGTCAGGCCGTTCATGTTCGGCGTGGTGTAGTTCATTTGCGCGAGGCGGTCGGTGTACGGGTAGCCGAAGCCGAGGCCGCCGAGCGTGGTGTGGCCCGGGTTCTCGGCGACGAAAGTCGCGCCGACGCCGATCAGCGACATGTCGTTGATGATCGCGTCGAAGGCGAACAGGCCAAAGTCGCGGCCGAGCTTGAAGGTGCCGAAGTCGTCCTTGCCGAAGGTCATGTAGACCTGGCGGGGATCGACCGTCGAGAAGTCAAGTGCGTCGCCCGGCAGGCCGGTGTCCACGCCCTCTGAGGTGAGGTTGTAGTAGACGTTGATGTTGGCGCCGATGTCCCAGCCGTCCTGGTTGGTCGAGGCGCTGAAGTTCAGCGAGGCCGGCAGTAGGCCGTTGGAAACGTTGCTGACGTCGTCACCGCCGGACGCGGCGCAGGCGAGACCGGCATAGGTTCCACCGTTGTCGATGTCACCGGCATCGCAGAAGGTGTTCGTGAAGAAGGTGTTGATGTTGCCACCCAGTCCGAGTGTCCAGTCGCCGGCCTGCCAGGTGGCGGCCGAGGAGACACCGCTGGCACCCAGCAGCATGGCGCCGCTGACGGCGGTGAGAAGTTTGCGTGCTTTCATCTTTTCAGATCCCCCAGTGTTCCGCCCAATTGTTGGTGGCGGGTCGATGTGAAAATGCGACAACCGTAGGCTGTTGTCGGGGCCGCACAACAATGAGCAAGCGGCGTGCCAGCTTTAAATAAGAAATTGAAATGAAAAAGCGGTGGGCTTGTCAGGATTTTCTGCGTTTAATTTGCATTTGTCATGCAGTTGGGTTGGTCAGAAATATTTGCATGGCCATTACTGATTCATAGTGTGTCCCTGCTTGCAACAATGTGTTTCAGCGTGGCGTTGCGGATGGTGTTTTTGCCTCTTGATGTAGTGACCACGTCGCGACACTGACCATGGCGCTTGATGGGGGCAGGTAGTGCTTAAAGGGTGTGCGAACTGTTGCGGGGACGGCATCGTGAAGTGGGTGGCGGCCGGCCAGAGACAGTCTGTCGCAAATGCTATACGCAGAGTTACTTACATGGTAAACTCCAGATAAATCAGCAGGATAAGAATATACACTGATATAAATCAGTGACTTGAAGGAGGAGAACATGGGTACTCTCGAGTCTCGCCATGCCGATCGCGTGTTTGACGCGGTCAACGAGCCATACAAGGCGGCCAGTGCCGATGGAGTGATTCTGAACTCCTGGCGTCGCTGCCTGACCAAGTTCGGTCTTGATCCCGAGGATCGCAACCGAGCCAGGGAACCGATCGAACAGCACCTGCTAGAGGTGCGTCGTGGACAGATGGAAAACCTGCGGCGGGTTGCTCGGCCCGAACTTGAGAACCTCTACACCCAGATCGCCGGTTCCGGCTTCTGTATCCTGCTAACCGACGCCGAGGGCGTAGTGATCGATTTTCTCTCCGACCAGGGTTCGGAGACCGATTTCCGCAAGGCCAGCCTCTACCTCGGGGTCAACTGGAGTGAGGAGTCGCAGGGCACCAATGGTATCGGTACCGCCCTGGCCGAACGGGTTCCGGTCACCGTCCATCTCGATGACCATTTCTGTACCGGACATACTCAGCTGACTTGCTCCGGAGCCCCGATCATCGACCCGTTCGGTGATGTTGCCGGGGTTCTGGACATCTCCTCGCCCAGTTCCGAGGACTCGCGTAACAGCCAGCGTCATACCATCGCTCTGGTCAATATCACCAACCGGGTGATCGAGTACACGCTGTTCCACGAGCAGTTCCAGAAACACATGATGTTTCGCTTTCATACGCGCCCCGACTACGTCGGCCAAATCTGCGAAGGCCTGGTTGCGCTCGACTGGAAGGGGCAGGTGGTCGCCTGCAACAACATTGCTTTGCGGCTGTTCGGCTTCACCCACCGTGATGAGGCTATCGGCCGTGCCCTCTGCGAAATGATCGACTGCAACCTGGCCGATGTAGCTGGCAGCCAGACCAAGAGCGCGCGCCTGCGTCAATGCTCCGATTCCAGAGGGGTCCTGTTTCACTATCAGCTACGGGTGCCGGAGTTTGCCAGCGTCTACTCGCCGCCTGCCACCGACGCCGGCGTGGCGCAAGCCTCCAAGGAGGCATCGACTGCCGACTCAGGCAAGGTGACGCTTGGCACGATCGCGCAAGGCGACATGGCGATGGCCTATGTCGTCAATGCCGCCAAGAAACTGGTCAACTGCGACATCCCGCTGATCATCACCGGCGAGACCGGCAGCGGCAAGGAGGTCCTGGCCAAGGCGATACACGATGCCAGTGCGCGGGCAGACAAGGAGTTTGTCGCCATCAACTGCGCCTCGATCCCGGAGAGCCTGATCGAGAGCGAACTGTTCGGTTACAAAGGCGGTGCGTTTACCGGGGCGCGCCGTGATGGCATGCGTGGCAAGATCGCCCAGGCTAACGGTGGTACATTGTTCCTCGATGAAATCGGTGACATGCCACTGCACTTGCAGACGCGGTTGCTGCGGGTACTCGAGGAGCATGAAGTGATCCCGCTTGGCAGTGACAAGGCGATCCCGGTCAAGCTCAACGTCATCGCCGCCACTCACCGTGCGCTGAGCGAGTTGATAGAAGAGGGAACGTTCCGTCAGGATCTCTATTTCCGGCTCAATGGCATCACGCTGAAAATCCCACCGCTGCGTGAGCGACAGGACATCGAATTCCTGATCCACCGCACCATCGAACTTGAACGGTTGCAGGCCTCCTCCGCGGTACGCACGATCAGCCATGACGCGATCCGGGCACTGCTCGACTACAGCTGGCCTGGCAATATCCGTGAAATGCGCAATGTGATCAGGGTCGCGATTGCTATGTGCGACGGTGAAGAGATCGCACTCGAGCACCTGCCACCAGACATTACTAGCTCATGTGGCCAGAATACCCAGCCCGGGCCAGCGGTGGCGACAGCCATGGCTGATGCCATGCCACATGCAGATGCGCCACCCGTCGTGCCACGCAGGAGCATGCCGTCGTTGCAGGACGCCGAACGTGACACCCTGCAATCGATGCTGGGGGAGTGCAAGTGGAACGTCACCCTGGCGGCCCAGCGTCTTGGTATCAGTCGGGCGACGCTCTACCGCAAGATGAACCGGCACGGTCTGTCAAAAACCGGTTCCTGACATCACCCGTCTGACAGGCCGGGGCAGCGCCGGCCCGTTTTCTCGCGCCTTCAGCATCCGCCAATTCCTTCATTCCGAACGGACAACCTTCGACGCCATCTGATCCCCGAGAAGGGTGTGGCCGCACGGGTCCGTGACCACGATGCATTTTGTTGGCATCCCGATTGCTAGTTTTATCTGGGAACGCTGCGGGTCCGCCTAGGGCGATGGCCAGTGGTCGGGAAAACCTTTGCCCGCCAGGTCGGGAGGATGAGGTGAACTTGCACCAGATCAAGGACGGTATCAGGGGGCGGCAAGGCACCGTGCTCGATCTCGCCAAGAACGAAAGTCCAGTCGAGCCGTCACCGATGATGACGCGCGCAATCTTCAAGTACGCCTTTGAAGTCAATCGTTATCCTGATGACGGAGCGCAGCAACTCCGTGCGGTCGTCGCGCAGAAGCACTGCGTGCGGCCAGGGCAGGTCTTCGTCGGCAATGGGACTGGCGAGATTTTCGATATTGCGGCACGTATCGCACTGGCCGAAACCGGGGAAGTAGTGACCAGTTTCCCCGCCGCACCCGTCTACGAGGCACTGTCGCAGCGTCATGGTGGCACGATCGGTCGTGTCCCGCTGCACAATTGGCGTGTCGATCTCCAGGGAATGGCGGAAAAGGTCTCCCGGAAAACGCGACTGGTCGTGCTCGGAAATCCCCATGATCCAGTGGGAACCACCGTGCGCGGCATCGACCTGGCACGCTTCTTTCAGGAACTTCCGGACGAGGTCATGGTGGTCGTCGACGAAGCCTACGTCGAGTACGTGACTGAGGGAGATTTTTGTTCCGCACTCGAGTTCCTCAATGCCCACTCGGGTCTGTTGGTGATGCGTTCACTGTCGAATGCCTACGGCTTGGCCGGGCTGCGCATCGGCTACGCGATCGCCACTGCCGGGCTGGTTGAGAGGCTGGACCGTGAGCGCTATTTCTTCAACACCAATATGCTTGCCCAGGCCGCAGCCGTGGCCGCGCTCGAAGATGAGGTGCATCTCGAGAAGACGCTGTGGATTAATCGCAGCGCACGCCAGGTACTGTGCGAGCGCCTCGATGGTATGGGCCTGGGTTACATCCCTTCGCAGGCCAACTTCATCTTAGTACGCGTTTTCGATGGCGAGGAAGTCACCGCCACGCTACTCGAGGCGGGTGTGCGCGTGATGCCGATGCAAGCGCTCGGACTGCCCGATTACGTACGTATCACGACGGGTACGGTCGAGGACATGCACCGGGTCGCCGATCACCTGGAAGCGATCTGCACCGGTGATGCCATGCGCTTGGCCAATCGCTTATGTACAACAGCGAGTGCCTTGGACGATCTCAAGCGCTGAAACCACTTTCCGTGTGTACCTGAGATCGGCACGATCGCACCGGCGCTGGCCGCAGACATCAAAGCCGATATTCTCAGGGCAGTTCGTCCGAGCCGAGTTACTAACCCTGTCGTTACCTAAGCCACATGGTTAGTAGCAATGCGCTGGAGCAGTTGCTGGGCACTTGACCACCAGCGCTGTACGCAAAAAAAACCGGCCTTGCGACCGGTTTAGCAACACCACCTTGAGGAGGAAATCGTCGTTATTATTATCTAGTGGAGTCCGCGTTCGGGCTCAATTGGGCATCAGCTTGAATACCCAGAGGCTGCCACCCTGGTTGAGGAAGTTGACGCGCTTGGCAACGTCACCACCCCATAGCGGAACCGCGCCGCCCCAGCCGGAAGCGACGGCGATGTACTGCTCGCCGTTGGTCTCCCAGGTGATGGGCGAGCTGACGATGCCGGAGCCGGTCTGGAACTTCCACAGCTCCTTACCCGACTTGGCGTCGAACGCCTTGAGGTAACCCTCGGGCGTGCCGGTGAAGACCAGGTTGCCGGCGGTGGTCAGGACACCACCCCACAGCGGGGCGTTGTTCTTGGCCTCCCAGACGATCTTGCCGGTATTCGGGTTCACCGCGCGCAGTGCGCCGATGTAGTCCTCGTAAAGCGGCTTGATCGTGAAGCCGGCACCGAGGTAGGCGGCGCCCTTCTTGTAGGCGATCGGCTCGTTCCAGATGTCCATGCCCCACTCGTTGCTCGGCACGTAGAACAACTCGGTGTTAGGGTTGTAGGCCATCGGCATCCAGTTCTTGCCGCCGAGGAACGACGGGAACGCGAAGACCTCCGTGCCCTTCTTGCCGTCCGTCTCGGTCGGGTTGCCGGGCCGGTTGCCGGTCTCGACCGGGCGGCCGGTCCCGAGGTCGATCTTCTCGGCCCAGCTGATCTTGCTGACGAACGGGAAGGCGTTCAGCAGCTTGCCGTTGGTCCGGTCGTGGACGTAGAAGAAGCCGTTGCGGTCGGCCTTGCCACCGGCCTTGATCGTCTTGCCGTCCATCTTGAGCTCGAATGGCACGAACTCGTTGGTGCCGTCGAAGTCCCAGTGGTCGTTCGGCGTGTTCTGGTAGGACCAGACGATCTTGCCGCTGTCGGCGTTGATGGCGACGGTGGAGGTCGAGTAGAGGTTGTCGCCCGGGCGGTTGTGCGCGTTCCACGGCGCCGGGTTGCCGGTGCCCCAGTAGATCAGGTTGGTGTCCGGATCGTAGGTGCCGCCGTTCCAGGTCGCGGCGCCGCCGGTCTTCCACATGTCGCCCGGCCAGGTCGCGTTGGTCTTGCCGGAGATGCCGTTCGGCTTGCCATTGAGCGTGCCCTCGTGGCCCTCGACCACCGGACGTGACCAGACCACCTCACCGGTCTTGGCGTCGCGCGCCTCGACCTTGCCGACGATGCCGAATTCGCCACCGCCGACGCCGTGGATGACCATGCCCTTGACGACGATCGGCGCGTGGGTGATCGAGTAGCCTGCCTTGTAGTCGGCGACTTTCTCCTTCCACTTGACCTTACCGGTGGCTTGGTCGAGGGCCACGATCTGGGCGTCGAGGGTGCCGAAGATCACCAGGTTGTCGTAGAGCGCGGCGCCGCGGTTGACGACGTCGCAGCAGGGCAGGATGCCGTCGGGCAGGCGGTGGTTGTATTCCCAGAGTTCCTCGCCGGTGGCAGCGTCGACCGCGAACAGGCGCGAGTAGGAGCCGGTGACGAAGATGCGGCCCTTGCTGACCAGCGGCTGCGACTCCTGGCCGCGCTGTTTCTCGCCGCCGAACGAGTACGACCAGGCCGGGACCAGTCGGCTGACGGTGTCGGCGTTGATCTTCTTGAGCGGGCTGTAGCGCTGGGCGTGCGGACCCATGCCGTAGGAAACGACGTCTTCCGTGGTCTGCTGGTCGTTGAGGATGTCGCTGTCGGACACCATCGGCTTGCCCAGGTGCGCGCCGGCCTGAACGGCGCCCGCCTGCAGACCGAGACCGAGCGCGAGCGTCAGCGAGGTCACCATCAGGGTGGGACGGAGTCTAGTCATGTGTGCAGATCCTCCAAGGGTCGGTTTTCGCTTTGATGGTCAGTGTGGCCGCCAGCCGGCGGCGTCGTAGCAACGGATTGCTGTTCTTCCGTTTAGCAATCGTTGTGCCAAATAACTGCAAGAAGGCGGGTGAATACTTGCGATTTCCAGCATCGCCGGCTAAATATAGCCACGTCCTGGTGTATATCAACCCATCCATGTCTGCTCTGCGCGCAACAGCCTTTTGTCTTGAGGCAGGTCAGAATTGGATCCTGTCACGAGTGCGAGACAGTGTGTCGCAGTCGTGTGGAGCGGGTTGGTCACGGTTTGCGACCAGGGGCGCGCCCCGGTTGACGCAAACGTAAGAACGTCGGGGGCACAGGCCTGCCCCGTAGGTCACCAGGGCGGTTGCCAATGCGTGGCACCCAACTTGCTTCACTGTCAGGTGTTGGGCTCACCAGAAACTGAATTCAGAACCCTTAGGAGGACACCGGGAAATGCAGAGATCACTCGTTCTAGACCCGAAAAAATGCACCGGCTGCCTGCAGTGCGAAATGGCCTGTTCGCTGGAGAACGAGGGTTTCGTGGTGCCGGCGCGCTCGCGCATCCGGGTGTTCGCCTTCCACGACGAGGGGCGCTACGCGCCGTTCACCTGCACCCAGTGCAGCGAGGCGTGGTGCCTGCACGCCTGCCCGGTGGAGGCGATCACCATCGACCGCACGACCGGGGCCAAGGTGGTCCATGACACCACCTGCGTCGGCTGCAAGGTGTGCACCATCGCCTGCCCGTTCGGCACCATCAACTACGCCTCCAACAGCGGCAAGGTGATCAAGTGCGACCTGTGCGGTGGCGATCCGGCCTGCGCCCACGCCTGCCCGACCGGGGCGATCACCTACCAGGATGCGGACCAGACCGGTCTGGATCGCATGCGCCGCTGGGCGGGCGAGAGCCTGGCCTCGGCAACCGCGCAGTAACAGGAGAAGCGACATGGCATGGCAACAGAAAATCCTGCGCGTCAACCTGACCGAAGGCACCTGCACCGCCGAACCGCTGAACATGGAGTGGGCGGCGCAGTACCTGGGCCAGCGCGGCCTGGCGACCAAGTATTTCGTCGCGGAGGTCGATCCCAAGGTCGACCCGCTCGCGCCCGAGAACAAGATGATCATGGCCACCGGCCCGCTGACCGGCACCATCGCCTCGACCGGCGGCCGCTACTCGGTGATCACCAAGGGGCCGCTGACCGGGGCCATCGCCTGCTCCAACTCGGGCGGTTATTTCGGCGCCGAGATGAAGTTCGCCGGTTGG
>Ga0326597_10000675_pt1 | contig 59174 bp, 70 predicted proteins | sample RVTome_12_FD_203789 | JGI IMG/M metagenome (GOLD analysis project Ga0326597, IMG submission 203789) | Soil microbial communities from uranium-contaminated site in the Upper Colorado River Basin, Wyoming, United States - RVT100D185 | ecosystem: Environmental > Terrestrial > Soil > Contaminated >...
CTCGTTCTTGAAGAAGACGAGCAAAGTGTATAACCTGTGCAACAATTTCTTCGGCCTTTATGTTTCGTTTAAATCCCATCTGTCCAGTGGCACAAAATATGCAACCCATTGCACAACCAACTTGTGTTGAAACACAGATAGTTGACCTAGGATGACCATTGATCTTTGATGGTGGATATTGTATCAGAACTGTTTCAACAGGAGTTCCATCTACAAGATTGAGAAGTAATTTTGTCGTATCCCCATCTTCACTTACAATACGTTTGACTTCACTTGCAGAACCAATCGTATATCCTTCTGCGACTAGTGTATCTCGGAACGTTGTAGGAAGCTGCCGCAGTTCAGATATGTCCTTTGGAAATTTGTTGTATATGGGATAAAGAATCTGATCTGCACGATAACGCGGTTGTCCCAGCTCCATAACCATCTTTTCCATTTCCTCTGGTAGTAGGCGGTAAAGATCTGTCATGATATGATCATTTTTTCTTTATAATTTTTATCATAAAGTCCATACAAAGTTTGAAGCAAGGGTTATTTGAAGATAAACCAATTTTATTCGAGAAATTAAAAATAAAAATAGTATAAAATAATGAATTTAGTACTTTCAATACAGGAAATGAAATTTTAAAGGATTTGTTCGCATGTTTTACAATATATCTATGAAATTCATTATCGGACTCTGTTCTAATTTCGCTAAAGCACATTACCATAATCTTTTATTTTAATTGTTTTTACAAAACTCATGCCAAAGATTGCTTTAGTACAGTTTAAAGCTTCAACAGATAAAAATCAAAATCTTAAACGAATTTTAAATTACATAGAAAAGGCATCAAAGTGTGGTGCAGAACTTTGTGCTTTTCCAGAGTTTATGATGTTTTACACTACTTCTTCACAAAGCCCAGCAAAGCTTGCAGCATTAGCTGAAACCATTAACGGGCCATTTGTAAGCTCAGTCGCAAAAGCTGCCAAAAAAAACACTATTCAAGTTGTAGGAACATTTTATGAAAAAAGCAAGAAGAAAAACCATGTATATGATACATCTTTTCTTGTTACCAAGTCAGGAAAAGTAATTTCTACATACAGAAAGATACACCTCTATGATGCGTTAGGATTTAGAGAATCTAACAAAATGACTCCAGGTTCAAAAATTTCATTACCAACACGAACTAGTATAGGAAAACTAGGCATGCTCATTTGTTATGATTTACGATTTCCTGAAATGTCACGTAGTCTTGCATCTGCTGGTTCAGAGATCTTAGTAGCACCTTCGGCATGGGTTAAAGGTAAAATGAAAGAGGAGCACTGGATAACCATAAACAAAACTCGTGCAATAGAAAATGGCTGTTATGTCATTGCTCCTGACCAAGTTGGTAACATTTACTGTGGACGCAGCATTGTTGTAGACCCCTTTGGAAAAATATTACTTGATATGAAAAAAAGACAAGGAATTGGAATAGTCAATATCTCTCTTGATAAAGTAAAACAAACAAGAAGAATGTTACCTCTTCTTAAGAATAGAAGGACGGATCTTTATTCAAACTTTAAGATTTCTACTTCGGCATCCCATGTTTGAACACTGTCTAGTCCATTTTTGCTTTCTACTATATCGGAATATTATGATTGGCCACAAACAAAAGTTACATGGAATCTTTGTTGCACGTAACTTTGCCTTTTGTAAAAGAGGTGATGAGGCCTTACACCCATTATAATAATTGGAGCAACCAAGGAACCGCTTCTTTGTTTTATAGGATCTAATTACCATTAATTCTCCTATATGACATTCTGGACATTTTACTAGTCCATTTTGAGGGGAATTTGTTCCTAAAATTATGTACATTTTTTTCTTTGAAGACCAAGATAGGTATCCATTATTATCAAAATATTGTTTAATTTCATTTTTTAAAACAATTACTTTGTTTTTGGTTGGCTTGACAACATTTCTTGAAGCAAGAATTTTTTTACTTTTCAAAATTTGTATTGTATTTTTTTGAAAAACCATTGTCTTCGTTGTTTAAACCATCTTAATGAAAACGTATGAACAATTTTTATAGGGATTCTTGTCAGTGTCTTTTGTGGAAAAGGTTTGTGTTATAGGTGCTGGTAGCACAAAATATGGAAAACTTGCTGATAGTATTTCTGATATTACTATTCAAGCATCAGTTGAAGCTATTGATAGCGCAGGAATTGACCCAAAAGAAATCAAAGCTGGTTACATTTCCAACGTTTTTGGTGTAGCTGATAAACAAGTTCACCTAGGACCAGTTGTGATGAGTAATCTTGGAATATCTGAACGACCATCGTTGTCAATTGAATCTGCATGTGGAAGTGGATCTGTTTCATTTAGAGAAGCATTTGCAAATGTTGCTGCTGGATTTTATGATGTAGTTTTAGTAACAGGTGTAGAAAAAGTAACACATACCGGAACAGAATGGACTACAACTTATTTTTCTTATTGTTCAGATTTTTTTTATGAAGGACAGGCAGGTGCATCTTTTCCAGGATTGTTTGCATCAATGGCACGAGCTTATCTTACAGAGTTTAAAGCTACAGAAGAAGATCTTGCAATGGTAGCAGTAAAAAATCATGAAAATGGTTTCTTAAATCCAAAAGCACATTTGAGAAAAAAAATTACTATTGATGATGTAATGAATTCAGCTGTAGTTGCAAGTCCGCTTAAACTTTATGACTGTTGTCCTTTTTCAGATGGTGCAAGTTCTGTTATCTTATGTAATGAAAAATTTGCAAAAGATCATACTAAAGATTACATCAGAGTCATTGGTTCAGGTAGAGGTGGTTCACCTGCTGCACTGCAAGGGCGTGAACATTTAACAACAATACCAAGTACTAAGATTGCAGCTGAAGCTGCTTACAAAATGGCAGGAATAACACCAAAGGATATTGATTTTGCTGAAGTTCATGATTGTTTTACTATTGCCGAAATAGTGGATACTGAGGACTTGGGGTTCTTTGAAAAAGGTAAGGGTGTTGAAGGTGTGCGTGAAGGACAAACTGCACGAAATGGTAGTATCCCCATTAATCCATCAGGTGGGTTAAAATCCAAAGGTCATCCGATTGGTGCTACCGGTGTGGGACAAATTGTTGAAGTATTTGATCAACTTACCGGCAAAGCAGGCGAACGAACAATAAAAGATGCAAAAATTGGTTTAACACAGAATTTCGGAGCTACAGGCGCAAGCTGTGCAGTGCATATATTCCAAAGTGTGTAAATTGTCTTCCAAACAGGAATTCATAGATGCTGTCAAGCTAGGCAAAGTTCTTGCAAGAAAATGCAAAAAGTGTGGGGAACTGCATTTAGCGACTGTATATTTTTGCCAAAATTGTGGAAATAAGGAATTTGAAAGTGCCTTACTTGAGGGCCAAGGTTCTATTGCGACCTACACCATAATCACAGTTCCACCAGCAGGATTTGAAAAATATACCCCTTACGCCTGGGTGGTGCTTAACCTTGATAATTCTAACCTTCGAATTTCGGGTTTTATGGCTAGAATTTCAAAACCATCAGATCTTCCAGTTGGAGCAAAAGCTAAAATCGTTGGATATGACGATCGTGGAATTTTGATTGAAAAACAGTGAATCTAATTTATTGTAATTATGAAATAAAATCAAAAAGGATTTTTAATAATTTTGAAATACACTATACCATATGTCCGTTGAAATAATTTGCGGTAAATGTGGAAAAAAGATCGCCAACATGAAAATGTTAAAGTCTGTAAAAGATGTAATTAGGCCATACAATAATAAATGTCCAGAATGTGGACAGACTCTTTCAACATCAGAATTTACATTGGATGTAAGAGAAAGCTGATCTAAAAACTATATCATCATTCCGTCACAAATCTTAATTACCCCATGATCTTTTAGACATGGATATGGAACTGAGCGAGGAGTTAGAGGAACCAAAGCGCGGAGGAATTCTGCAATCTACATCAAAACGTGTAAGAATGATCTTTTCTGTTATGGCAAGCCCTAACAGGATTGATATTTTAAGAATTCTAAACTCAAAAGGACCGTTAACTTATTCTGAATTAAAATCACTGGCTGGATTCAAGTCAAAAAAAGAGAGTGGAAAATTTGCCTACCATCTGAGAAAATTATTGAGACAATCACTTGTAGCGCTAAATAAATCAGAAAGGCGTTATACAATTACAAATCTAGGAAAACTAGTTTTGAGTCTTGCAAGACAGATTGAAGAACGTTCAATCATAGAAAGTGGTAAAATGTATGTACGTACTTCACATGAATCAATTGAAGAGTTTAACTCTCACAAAATAATTCAATCTTTAGTACGTGAAGGAAGTCTTCCTTTGGAATTAGCCCAAAAAATTACAGAAGAAGTAGAAAATCGAATTTATAAATATCAAACAACATATCTTACTGGTTCACTTATTCGTGAGATGGTAAACTCTGTTCTTTTAGAACATGGTCACGAAGAATATAGAAACAAACTGGCAAGACTTGGAATGCCTGTATTTGAGGTAAAAGAAATGATTTCAAATGTAGAAAATGTAGACAATGGCGCAGAGGGTCTCTTGTATAAGACAGGACAAACGGTGTTTGCAGAGCACCTTCTATTAAATACCCTACCAAAAGATGTGGCAGATTCTCACCTGTCTGGAGACCTCCATATTGCAAATCCTGGACTATGGTCTCTCCTGCCTGATACCATTTTTGTGAATCTAAAAGAACTAATCGAAGATGGAATTGATTTACGTGGCAAAGCCCTAGGCGTGACTAGAATTCCATCAATTAAAACTCTAGAAAATCTAACCGCTGCACTATCAATGATAATCTCTTTGATCTCAAAGGAAGTATCACAAGAGGTAGTAATAGATGGACTAGCCCAGTTATTGATTAAACATACCAAAAATTCATCAGATTTAGAACAAAAATTAACAGATGCCTTTGCTATATCTTCTACAACATCACAATATGGTCACAACCCAACTCTTGTTTCTTTTATAATCCAACTAGGTTCCGATCACAAAATTGTAAAATCTATCCTTATAGCTTACAAAAACTATGTGAAAATCACACCAATACCAAAAATTGGTCTTATCATTGATTACGAAAAGGCAAAATTAACTGATTCATCTGATATATTAGCAGAAATAATTGCACTTGGAGGAAAAGTAATCTTCTCTAAAGGAAGTGTTTCAAATAAGGGAATTTTAAAAGATGACACAAAAAACACAGGAGCAACATCAATTAAACTTCAGTCTCTATCAATTAATTTACCTCGACTTGCATTTGAGTCAAACAAAGATGAAACTTACTTTAGAGCACGACTAGCACTATTGATGAAGCCAGCTCTTTCTTCAATGTCATTAAGAAAGAAAGATATTTCTGATCTGACAAGACGAGGTCTAAATCCAATTCTTGCTGGAAATACTCAATACATGCAACGAAGTACTAGTACACTTATTGTCAATCTAGTGGGCTTACATGAAGCCGTCTTTAACATTCTAGGATTTGAAGACAACAAAGAGGGAAGAGAGATTTTACATAAAGTAATTGAAACAGCAGTAGATGTTGCAAAGAAGAAAGGAAAAGAAATTGGAGATAACGTTAGTATATGCATGACTGAAAGTGAAGGCTCTGCGAGATTTGCAACGTTGGATGGAGAGAAATATGGAAAAAATTCTGTCTTACAATCTCTACAAGGAAAACCTTACTCAGAAGGTATTTCATTTGATGCAACTGAAATTATTCAACTTTCAACTAAGAACGAAAAAATTGTTGAATGTAATAAAATCGCAAAGATGCTTAATGGTGGATTGTTAACACAGATTCAGTTTGATAAAGACGCCAAAGTTACTGAAATCAAAAAAACAATTGAAAAGGCAGCCGATCTAACTACCTCCTTTAAGCCGATCAAACAGGTACCAATTTGTGGAAACTGTGGTATGAAAGATGAGAAATTGGCCGAAAAATGTCCTAACTGCAAGTCCTCATACATCATCTAACAACGAAATTCGCAAGCCTGGTCTCATCAGATAAAAATAATTTTATAACTCAAGGCGTTTTTTCAAAAGGAATTTACTAATTTCGTTTTGGAATAGAAAATTAAACCTGTATGAAGTTCATACCGCTGGTGTAAAATAAGTTGAGCTAAATCTGATCTGGATAAATTTTTTTTTGCCACAGCAGATATAAGCACATGTTTCATTACCTATCGCGGGGGAGATGTTATATGGTTGAAAATTCACAAATAGAAAGTGGTATCGCTGAGATCCGAAAAAGAAACGGAAAAGTAACCATCTTTAACAAAGACAAGATCACAAATGCAATTTCCAAAGCGTTAGATGCTACAGGTCAACCTAATCGTGATATCGCAGCACAATTAACCGAAGGTGTACTTACAAAATTGTATCAACAGGGCTTCTCAGCAGCTAGTCCCCCAAGCGTTGAAGATATCCAAGATATGGTTGAATCTACTTTGATCGACAAAGGATTCAGTGAGATCGCCAAAGCCTATATTCTATATAGACACGAACGCCGTAAAGTAAGAGACGATAAAATCAAAGTACTTAATCTTAAAATCCTCGATCCAGTATCAAAGAACTTTGATCTTAATTGTTTGAGAGTTTTAGCATCAAGGTATCTTGTTAGAAATAACAAAAGTGAAATCATTGAAAGCCCATCTCAAATGTTTGAAAGAGTTGCTCTTCTTGTAGCCATAGCTGATCTATTACGTGATAGCACAATCTTTTCAAGAGAAGGTGGAATAAAACAGAACGTCGAAGAGGCACGAAGTTATTTAGGTAAACTAGGTGACTTTGATTACAAATTCAAATTAGGCGAACATTATCTTAACAAATGGCACTTTAGAGGTTTAATTAATCACTACATTGACTTGGCAATGAAAAATCAGATGAAAGTAAGCTTCAAAGAACTTTTGACAATGATTGCTGCTAAGAAATTTGATAATTATGCAGATAAAGTTTCAGAATACTATGATTTAATGACAGAACAAATCTTCTTACCAAACTCTCCTACTATGATGAATGCTGGTGGACGCTTAGGACAGCTTTCTGCATGTTTCGTATTAGCCATGCCTGATGATATGGCAGGAATTATGAAATCAACATCAGATGCTGCACTAATATTCAAATCAGGTGGTGGCGTAGGAATTAATTATTCGGATTTACGTCAAGAAGGAGACATTGTAGCTTCTACATCTGGAGTTGCTTCAGGTCCTGTTTCCTTCATGAATATCATAAACACCGTAACTGAAGTAGTCAAACAGGGAGGAAAACGAAGAGGTGCCAATATGGGTATTATAGAGGCATGGCATCCTGATGTTGAGAAATTCATAACAAATAAGACTCAGCCTGGAATTCTTGAGAACTTTAACGTAAGCGTAGGCATATGGGAGGACTTTTGGAATGCTCTTGTAAATACTGAAGATGGAAAGTTCATGTTACGTTCTCCTAATGGTAGAGAACCAATACGAGAAATTAATGCACACCAACTAATTGATCTAATTGCCCTGTCAGCGTGGAAAAGTGCTGAACCTGGACTGATATTCTTTGATAAAATAAATCAATACAATGTCTTTGCAAAAGCCAGAGGAGGACCACTTCGAGCTACCAATCCATGTGGAGAACAAAGCTTGTATCCATACGAGTCATGTAACTTAGGCTCAATCAATTTAGCAAATCTTGTCAAGCGAAAAGCAGATGGACAGTATGAGTTTGATTGGCAAAGATATGAAGAGACAATTAGAAAGACAACCAGATTCTTAGATAATATTATTGACGTGAACCATTATCCGGTTCATGAAATAGATGTAGCATCTAAAGAGTCTCGAAGAATTGGTCTTGGTGTTATGGGTGTAGCTGATCTTCTTTACAAGTTGAGAATCCCGTACAATTCAAAGGAAGGTTATGAAATGCAATCCAAACTATCTGAAGCCTTGACCTACTATTCAATGGAAGAAAGTGTAGCTCTTGCAAAAACAAGAGGTGAATTCCCTCTGTGTTCAAAAACTGAATTTCCAGAAGGAAAAATTCCAATTGCAGGATATTATGAAAAATCAAAGAGTCAACATTCTTACGATTGGGATGCACTAATTTCCAAAATTAAAAAACATGGAATTAGAAACGTGTTGACAACAACTGTTGCACCAACTGGTACCCTTTCAATGATTGCAGATTGTTCCAATGGCATGGAACCAACGTTTGCACTTGTCTTTGAAAAGAGAGTTACAGTTGGTAGATTCTTCTATACAAATAAAATATTTGAACAAGTTCTAAAAGAAAATGGGCTTTACAGTGACGAACTGCTTGCAAAAGTTGCAGATAACTATGGTTCTGCTAGAGGCATTCCTGAAATTCCAGAATGGATTCAAAAGATCTTCGTTACTGCAATGGATATCCATTGGGCTGATCACCTTTGTGCTCAAGCAGTTTGGCAAGACTGGATAGGAAATGCAATTGCCAAAACCATTAACATGCCCTATGACGTATCTGCTGATGACGTAAAAGCAGCATATCTACTTGCACATGAGATGGGTCTCAAGGGAATTACCGTTTATAGAGATAGTTCTAGACATGAACAAGTTTTACACATGACAAGTGAAAACGCTAAAAAAACATTTGATACAAGACCTAGTGAAGTTGTTACAGATTATGTTAACATAAAAATCACAAATCCCTATGTGAGAAAGCAGGTAGATAATGCATTGCGACTAATAATCCCTCAAGAAGTAACTCATCAACCACAAATAATTGAGGAAGAAAAAGAAGAAAACCTTTGTCCTACATGCAAAAACAATCTGGTATTCGTAGAAGGATGTAGTCTTTGTATAGAATGCGGCTTTAGTGGTTGTACTTCTGGCTAACATAGAATAAATAGATCACAACTTTTTTACTCTCTTTTCTGACTGCACAAATCATTGAATAAAGCAATAATTGGAGTAATGATTACTGCAGTCGCTATAGCGGTAATTGCTTCAGCATTTTTACTTTTATCTGAATCTGGTTTTCAACCAGCCATATCTCACAATGCAAAACTTGGGCTTATCGTAAATCCTCCATCAAACAAAATCACTCTTGACGATTTGAAAAACTATTACACGCAAGCTTCTTCTACAGGAATTGGTAGGACTAATCTCTATCTTTTTTGGAATTTAATTGAACCCGAAAAAGGAAATTATGATTGGAAACAATCTGATCTATGGATGGACTTCAGCAAACAAAATGAGCTTAAAGTAACACTTTACTTTTCCATAATTAATGGAAAAACGTTAGGTCCATTTCCAGATTGGATAGGAAAACCAAGCTTGGGTTCAATTTCAGAAGACAACCTTATCAAAGTTCTTGATGCTATACTAACACGCTATGATATCATAGACACTGTTATTATTGCAGGGGATACAGAAGAACATTTCAGATACTCTGAACAAAACATTCCAGTTTACAAAGAACTTTTTGATGGTGTCTATGACACTTTAAAAGAAAAACATACAGATGTAAAATTTGGTAATGCATTTTCATTACATGGTATTATTAACAAAAATCTTAGTCATATAGTAGAACAATTGGATGTAGGTGATTTTGTCGCATTTAGTTATTTTCCAGTAGATTCTCTTAACGAAATAAACAAAACACCTCAGGAGGCAAGAGAAGATCTAGAGACTATAATGAAGCTTGTCCCTGGTAAGAAAAAGGGAATTTTTGAAATAAGTTGGAGCACCTCAGAATTTGTAAATGGAAATGAAGTGGAACAAACTGAATTTGTAAAAAAGGTATATGATTTCTATCAAACAAATAAACCACAACTTGAATTTGTTACTTGGTATCGACAGTTTGATAGACCAGAAGGAACATGTATTATGACTCCAGAAAAAACTGAAGAGCAAATCAGTATTGGTGGATCATCAGGTTTAGATAGTAGCGAATTTGTAATTGAACGATTAAATCATTACATGTGTAATTCAGGGCTCATTGATATTAATGGGCATAAGAAACCAGCATGGAATGAATTTTCAAGACAGGTACAAATGAGTACAAATTCTTAAAAATCATTCTGAATAGATCATGATACTTTTGAATTTACTTATTTTACTAATCATTCCCCTGGTTTCTGGAAGTATTGATTCCTTTGAAGACCAGTTTGTTGATCCATCAATAGAAGAACAAAAAACATTCAAAAATCTTTTAGAACAATTTCTAAAGTTAGATATTGACAAAAAAGATGTTTCTGGAATTCTGAATACATTTGAAAAACCAAGAATTGTTACCTTTCCATGTAACATTGAAGATGTTAATGACTTAGTTGTAAATGTCGTTGAAACTCGTCTTGCTGGTTTTACCGTACCTGAAGAACATGAAGGAGGAGTCATAGTTGGTGGAACTTATTCATGGCAGTGCAAAATTACTACAAGCTCTAAAGGAATTATCACAATGGATTGTGATAATACTATAAAGCTTAATCCAGATGTCATTAACCCCACTGAAGAAAAAGATCAGCGTTCTCAAAAAGTAGATAACCTTGTCATCATATATCATGAACTACTTCACGGTCAGTTAATGCTTGATGCAATTTCTTCATCACAAGAATGGCGTAATGACGTTTGTAATAAAACACCAACTAACAAAATTGATTATTCTTACTCTGATAAACAACATATTGTAATTAATCCTCTACAAGAAGAGTTTGCATCTCAACTAGTCAGTAAAGAAGGTGGAGTATTTTTTCTAGAAAAAATAAACCCAATAGAAACTGACAATGGAGAATTTTTCAAGAAAATAACTAGTAGGTTTGATCATCCGCAGTTAGTTGATTTAGGAATTAAGGTCACTTATCGTGGAATAAACACAAATGAATTGTCTGTTTCCTTTATTCAAGAAGATATTGTCATTTCAGGTAGTCTTAAAGATAAAACAAAGTCTGGAACAGTTTGGTTATACGCCTTTCCAGAAGATAATCCAAAAACTAACTCTAATCAGAAAATCCCACAATGGATAAAAAATAATGCTGCTTGGTGGTCTGAAGAAACGATCACTGATTCTGATTTTCTAAATGGAATCGAATTTTTAATTCAAAATGGCATTATGAAAATTCAAAAAGTTGAAAAAAATTCTGAACCATCAGAAGCAATTCCATCATGGGTTAGAAATAACGCGGAATGGTGGTCATTAGGATTAATCTCTGATGAGGATTTTGTCTCAGGCATAAAATATCTTATTGAAGCTGGAATTATTGCATATCAATAATGCTTTCATTGATACTAGCTGAATCCTCACTTGAGTTAGTTCCAAAAGAACTACATCATCATAATTCGGTTATCTCTCATAGTAGAAAACTTGGAAAAAACCCATCAGAGATTCTCTTAGATAATTCATGGCATTATGGGGCAATGAAAGGAATCAAAAATGAAATAAAAAGAGGAAGACCTGATCTCGTACATATTTCATTATTAGAGGCATGTACAATTCCTCTTTATTATAAAAAAAAAATTTCAGTATATGTGCATACCATTGAAGATAAAGTCATTTTCATTGCAAATGATGTACACCTACCAAAATCATATCATAGATTTGCTGGATTGGTAGAAAAGCTATTTTTGGAAAAAGTAATTCAGGCAGATGGCAAAAATCTTCTTGAAATAAAGGATATGACATTTGATCAGTTATTAAAGGAAATAAATCCAAAAAGAGTAATAGGCTTATCCACACAGGGAGTTTCAAGCTCATGTGAAGATGTGGCAAAAAAATTAACCTATGATTCATGCCTTGTTATTGGTGGATTTCCAAAAGGTCATTTCTCCAATGAAATTAAAAAAAGATTTGAATACATAGTAAATGTTGGTGATACTCCATTAGAATCACACGTTGTAATCAGTCGAGTTCTTTACGAATATGAAAAAACCATTTTTATGTAGGCAATCGAGTTTGTTCTTTTATGCGGTCGTAGTATAGCCTGGTAGTACGCTGGCCTTCCAAGCCCGTCACCCGGGTTCAAATCCCGGCGACCGCATTTTTATGGAGGAAATATCGTTAGAAAGTTGTAAATTTTTTACCTTTTTTAAAACTTTTATCAAAAATTAAATGGATAAAAATGGTACTAAAAATAAAAAAAAACTAATTCAAGTATTTATGTATTTAATCTATTTTGGAAAATCACTTGCATAGTAGCATAAATGTATTTTTTCCAAAATAAATGCATAAAAGCCTTGATTACGATCCCATCTCATACCATTAATCTGAGGATAGTACAAAATCTATAGTTTTAACTCTGTTCTATGAATCTTTTACTATGATCCAAATTTTAAGGGGATTTCTTTTCATTAAAACATGAAACAAGGCACAAAAATTATTGCAATTGAAAGAATTCAGATACTAATTAAAAATGCAATTTCTAATTCAAGAACATTTCCAAAATTAGCTCAAAGACAGGCAGATCTTGCAAAAAAGATCAGTACTAGATATCGTATTGCATTGCCATATGAAATTAAAATGAATTATTGTAAAAAATGTAAAAACTTCATTGTCCCAGGTGTAAATTCTAGAATCCGGATTGGGAGAACTTCACTAAAATCTATTCGAGTAACATGTCGCTTCTGTGGTCATATTTATCGCAAAGTAATAGCTCAATGATTTATAAGACGATTTGAAAGTTTGACTTTTTATGGCAAAAGTGTATGACGTACCAGCAGACTTGTTGATAGATAAATTAACTGAGATTTTAAAAAAAGAAGACATACCAGCACCAAGTTGGACTCCTTTTGTTAAGACAGGATCTCATGCTAACAAACCTCCACAAAAACCAGATTGGTGGCATACTAGATGTGCTTCAATATTACGAAAAATATACCTTCATGGTCCTATGGGAATACATGATTTACGTAAAGTGTATGGTGGTGGTAAAGCAGTTGGATACGGTGCTAGGAATCACAGGGATGCTGGTGGTGTAATTATTAGAAAAGCCGTTCAAGGATTAGAAAAACTAGGATACATTGAGAAGGTTGCAGGAAAAGGGAGAGTTGTTTCTAAAAATGGCATGCAAAAGCTCGATAGACTTGCAACTGAAATTTTATCACAACTTGTTGCGGAAACTCCACAATTGAAGGTATACTCTTAGTGTAATGTCATGAGTTCACCAGACTCTGATGAAAATTATCAACCAAATGAACCAGAATTTGCTGCTCAAAAAGAAATTATTTTAAAACAAATTCTTTCTTCTGACGCACGACTCAGATTAAACAATGTAAAGATGGTTAAACCAGATGTAGCAAACACCGTAGAAAATTATTTGATAAATCTTGCTTCCCAGGGTAGGCTAAGGCCACCGATAACTGATGATCAACTTAAGCAAATTCTATTATCTATACAACAACCAAAACATGATTTCAAAATTAATCGACGGTAATCTCTGAGAAAATATAATTAGGGGATACAAGGCGATCGTATTCATGAAAGGGGTAGTTTATGAAGAATACGCACCTGATGATAATTTTAAGAAAATTCTAAAAATTAAAGATATTGATGATCCAAAACCCAAGCCAAATGAAGTAGTTTTCAAAGTAAAGGCAGCAGCATTAAACTATAATGATATCTGGGGCATGCGAGGAAATCCAGTTCCAGTTCCTCTTCCACATATTTCTGGATCAGATGCAGCAGGCGATGTAATTGCTGTTGGTGATGAAGTTACTAACATCAAAGTAGGCGATAGAGTTGTATCTCATTCGAACATGTCTTGTAGAGTTTGTACTGCATGTACTGATGGACGTGAATACGATTGTGATAAACGAACAATCTGGGGATTTCAAACAGGACCAAATTGGGGAGCTTTCTCTGAAGTAACTCATCTACCTGAGGTAAATGTTCTAAAAATTCCAGCTAGTGTCAGTTATGATGAAGCTGCTGCAGCTTCAATGACTCTTTTAACATCATGGCATATGCTAGTAGGCAGAGCCAAAATTAGACCAGGACAAACAGTTCTAATTATGGGCGGTGGTTCTGGAGTAGGAAGCTTTGGTATTCAAATTGCCAAACTTTACAATTGTACTGTAATTGCTACAGCCAGCCCTGACAAACTAGACAAGCTAAAAGAACTTGGTGCTGATTATGCAGTTGACCACAGAAAGGAAGACTGGCACAAAGAAGTTCGTGGAATTACTAAAGAGATCTCCAAAAAAACTGGTGTATCTCCTGGAATTGATGTATCATTTGATCATATAGGTCAAACTCACTGGAACCAACAACTCACTTTACTCAAATATGGTGCAACTCTAGTTTCATGTGGGGCAACTACAGGATATGATGCAAAAACTGACCTACGACATATTTTCTTTAAGGGAACAAACATCCTAGGTTCTACACAGGGAACAAGAGCTGAGCTTGAACAAGGATTCTACTGGATGGGACAAGGAAAGATAAAGGCTGCAATTGATTCTGTTCACTCTTTTGAGAAAGCAGCAGAAGCTCACACAAAGATGTTAACTGGAAAAGGTCTTTTTGGCAAAATCTTAATGAAGCCAGAAGGAGCCTAATCAATTAATGGCACGACTTTTCAGAAGTCTGATTTTTGTTCCAGGAAATAACCCCCGTTTTATAGAAAAAGCAAAAACACTTTCTGCTGACATTGTTTGTTTTGATTTAGAAGATTCTGTACCAGATTCAGAAAAGAAAAATGCTAGAAATCTAATCAAAGGTGCATTAAAAACTCGATCTCAATATACTTCTGAAATTTACGTCAGGACTAATTCTCCTACATCTGGCAAAATCCAAGATGATCTCAAGGAAATAGTTCAAAAAGGAATTGATGGAATAGTAATACCAAAAGTAAACAATGCCATAGAGCTAAAAAAAATTGAAAAAACATTAGCACTTTTGGAAAAAAAGCAAAAATTGCAACCAATTGGACTAATACCATCTATAGAATCAGCTGAAGGCGTGGCTAATACACATGAGATTGCTTCAGCAAGCAAACGAATTTTAGCCATTGTTTTTGGGGTATTTGATTTTCTCAATGATATGGGTATTGAATATACAAAACAACCAGAAGGTGCCAAATTTGCCAGAGCGAAAATTCCTATAGAAGCTAAAGCAGCAGGAGTTTATGCATTAGATGCCATATGGCAGGATTTAAAAGATGAAAACGGTTTGATAGAAGATTGTAAAATTGGAAAAAGTCTTGGATATGTTGGGAAAACCATAATTCATCCTGATCAAATTTTAATTATACATAAAATATTTCATCCAAACAAAACAGAGCTAGAATGGGCAGAAAAAGTTTGTAACACATATGAAAAATCAACAAAGAAAGGGAAGGGAGCTACAACAGTAGATGGAAAGATGATTGATGAAGTTCATTACAAACGCGCAAAATCTTTGTTCGATTTGACTAATAGATAAAATCAATTTTTGAAAAAATCAATTGCGGATATGATTTCCAGCTTTACAGAAGGGGCAAACAAAATCAACACGATCATGTAATCCTTCTATAGTACAATTACAATTTTCACAATGGCATTTACTCATTTTCAATCAATTCATAATGACGGATTTTATATTAACAAATTCTTTCAAACCGTAATTTGATAACTCTCTTCCAATTCCTGAATTTTTGATACCACCAAATGGAATTCGTGGGTCAGAAATTACCATAGAATTTACAAAAACCATTCCAGCCTCTATATCCTTAACCAAGTTGTTCTCTTTGGCAAATTTTTCAGACCAAATACTGGAACCCAAGCCAAATTCTGTATCATTTGCAAATCTAATGGCCTCAGTTGGATTTCGTGCTGAAATAATTGGAGCAACTGGGCCAAATACCTCTTCACGTGATATTGACATATCTGGAGTTACTTTTCCTACAACAGTTGGATTAAAGAAATATCCTTTCATCTGGGGTACATTTCCTCCTACCAAAACTTTAGCACCTTTTAGAGCTGACTGTCCAATTTGGTTTACGATTGTATCTCGTGAATTATCTCGTACTAGAGGACCAATGGTTGTTTTAGGATCTAATGGATCACCTACTACTTGTTTTTCTACATTTTCAATGAATTTCTTTGTAAATTCCTCAATTACATCTTGTTCAACTATGAATCTTTTAGCAGCTATACAACTCTGACCATTATTTAGAAATCTGGATTTAACACCAATTTCTGCTGCTTTATCAATATTAGCATCTTTTAATACAATAAATGGATCACTTCCACCAAGTTCTAAAATAAATTTATGTAACTGCTGACTTGCAATTTCCGCAACTCTTTTTCCTGCTCTTGTACTTCCAGTAATTGAAACTGCATCAACATTGGCTCTTGCTAGTGCTTCACCAACAACGTAATTTCCTACTAGGTGTCGAAATACTCCTTTTGGAAATCCCGCTTCTTCAAATGCCTTTTGAATGGTATTTCCTGATAATGGACAAACACTTGAATGTTTTAATAATACTGTATTTCCAGCAAATAAGGCAGGGACACAAAATCTCAATACCTGCCAGAACGGAAAATTCCACGGCATTATGCAACCTATTACACCTAAGGGATCAAAGCGAACGTAACTGTCTTTTGCATTTGTTTCAATAAATTCAGGTTCTAAGAATTTTCCCCCATTATCTGCATAATACTCACAAACCCAACTACATTTCTCAACTTCTGCCAAAGATTCGGTAATTGGTTTTCCCATCTCGTTTGTAATTATAGTTGCATATTCCTTCTTTCTTTGTTGCAACATATGTCCAAGATTTCGTAGAAGCTTGGCTCTCTCAGAAATGTCAAATTTTTTCCATATTGACTCATATACCTTTCTAGAATCATTTACTTCATGATTCACTTGTTCTTCGGTTAAGGCATCATATTCAGCTAGGATTTCTTCTGTTGCTGGGTTTACAGTTATAATTTTCACACTACGGCTCACTAAACTAGGGATATAAACTATGGTAGTAATTACCATTCATTACCAATAAAATCCACTTCTAGGATCTTAGAATATCTATACAATTTGAAACAATTTCCAAATATACTGTGTCTTGCAATACAATTGCAAAAATTAGGAAATCATTCAAGCAATTAATAATAAATTTGGTCTAATACTGGCAAATCTTTTTTTCTTTAATCCATAACTATATCGTGATGGAAAGAGCCTATGTTTTAATAAATTGTGATACTGGTTATGAAGAGTCAATAATTAAGGAATTAAAAAAGATGGACTCTATCAAGGAGATTCATGGTACTTTAGGAGTTTATGATATTATTGCTAAAGTAGAATCAGAAACCCAGGAGAAACTTAAAGAAGCAATTATAGGTGATATCCGAAAATTAACTAATATAAAGTCCACTCTAACTCTAATGGGTGCAGGGGATATTGACGTAGGTGAAAAAATGGCAGAACTAATTCCAGATATTATTCCAGAGGAAAAAAAACCGTTAGAAGTACCTACAGATATGAACGAAGAAGAAGACGATGAAGATGACGATTTTGAAGATGATGATTTTGAAGAAAAGAAAAAATAATTTAAGTTATAATTAATTTTCTAACTTTATTTTGTTAATTTAATCCAAAAATTGGATGATATTCTTTTAGTTTAACAACAGGTAAGTATGATAAACCGTGTTGAAACTTGTCTGTAAATATTGGAGTCTTGTCATCAATAGTTGAATATTGTAAGAATGGTTTTGTAGGTTCTTTATCAAGTGTTACATGATTAAAAAAATACAATGTATCTTCTAAATTAAGTGATGTGATATATCCAATTATCCATTTTGTTTTTTGTGGAAACATAAAAAGCGTCAAGTCTGGTTCATCTGGCAGTTCTGGATCATATGTCAACCTTGCAAGACTTCCCAAGTCCTCAACTTTTATTGGAGTGAATTTATCTTGAATTTTTTTTGGATTAATGATTAATGTTGATGGCAGTGCACTTAGATGAACAATTGGTGCATATTGTGAAAATGATTTTGTGTAACTTACTACACTGCATTCTTCTCTACCATTTTTTACATTATATGAAATATATCTACCACTGTTAGGTGCAACAGTATAAATTGAAAAAAGAGAGTTTGCAAGAACTCTTCTGCTAGATAAGACCTTTTTTTTATTCAAGTCATGTGAATACACCCTTAAAGGATTCTCCTTTAATGCACAAACAAACCTGGCAAAACTCTCAAAATCAACTGTTTCTACAAAATATTGACTAGGCAACAAAATAGCATAGTAAAATAGTAATTAATACCTAGATAGCTAGAGTAAACAATTTCTAGAGAGAAAAATTAAAAGAAATATGGAAAAGACCATTTGTTGGGCAAATACTATTGACTTTGAGCAATCGGAAATTGTAATTCTTGGAATTCCCGATGAATCTCAATCTCATGCTCTCAGAAAAGGTGCATCTGAAGCTCCTCATTTCATCCGTGAGATTTCAAACTTACGAGACTCTTACACTAGAGAAGGAAAAAAATCTCTTGGTCTTCCATTTAATGGAATAGGACGAAAGAAAGTCCTAGATTATGGAAACATCTCAAAGAATCAGATTGATGAGGTTTTTGAAAGAATCATTTCTAAATCAAAAATCCCAATTGTGATGGGAGGCGATCATTCCATTTCTAGGAATATAATAAAAGCAATCTCAAAGAAAAAAGCTCCACTCTCTTTAGTATATTTTGATGCCCATCCTGACTTGGTGAGTTCAACCCAGAACTATTACGGATCAGTTTTTTACGATGTTTTACCCAATATCGATCTAAAAACTAGCCTACAGATAGGAATTAGAACTCCAGAAGCTGAAGAACTAGATAATCTAAAAAAATATGACATCAAGGTCATTACTCCTTTTGATATATTAGAAAAAGGGATAAAAGAAATTTCAAAATCAATCTTGAAAACAATTGGCAAGAATGTCTACATTTCATTTGATATGGATTGTGTTGATCCTGCTTTTGCCCCAGGCGTTTCAGTTCCAGTACCATTGGGTCTAAAAAATATCGAAGCAGTGTATCTTCTAAAAGCTATAGTAGAACAAGGAATTATTGGCATGGATATAATGGAGGTCTGCCCAAGCTATGATATCAAAGACAGAACATCACATCTTGCATCTAGAATGATTTCTGAGGTAATTTCTTCCTGTAAATAGAAATTAAAATAAAAAAAGTAGAAGTTTATCTCTCCTTCTTCGCGCTGAACTGCGACGTGAAGACTAGAATCAATTAGATATGTCTTATAATGTAAAAATCATTAGTTTTTGTGTTCGAACATAATTTCATTAACAAATTTTTTATTCATTTAAAAATGGTATGTATGTATTACTATTATGTTTGAAAATGAATTCACATGGGGAAATGCAGTAGCAAATAATGCAACTGATGTATTTCATGAACAATTTGAAAAAGCAGTTGAACAAGTCAAAAATAATTTAAATAATGAATACCCATTAATAATTAACGGCAAAGAAATTTTTTCTAAAATACAATTTGAAGTAAAATCGCCATCTGATACGACCATTATTGTTGCCAAGTTTCCCAAAGGAACCGCGAATGATACCAATAATGCTATTAAATCAGCAAAGGATGCATTCTTTGAATGGAGTAATACTTCATATCCAACTAGGGCAAAAATTTTTAAAGAATGCGCTGACTTGTTTTCAAAACAAAAATTTCGTCTATCAGCAATTATGTCCTTTGAAAATGGAAAAACCAGAATTGAAGCTATGGGAGATGTTGATGAAGCAATTGACTTTATGAGATTTTATGCTTATCAATTGGAAATTAATAAAGGATTTTCAAAAGAAACTGAACATCCTAACCCAAAAGAAAAAACTCGAACCATCCTTAAACCGTATGGGGTATGGGGAATTATTTCTCCCTTTAACTTTCCATCAGCTATAGCAATCGGAATGACTACTGGAGCTTTAATTACAGGAAACACAGCAGTCTTAAAACCTGCTAGTGACACTCCACTTTCTTCATTTGAATTTGTAAACGCAATTTACAAGAAATTACCGGCTGGAGCCATTAACTTTGTAACAGGGCCCGGAAGTGTCGTGGGTAAAACTCTCATAGAAAGTCCAGATGTTAATGGAATTGCATTTACTGGTTCGAGAGAAGTAGGAATGTCTGGATACAAAACTTTCACTCAAAATGAAACCAAACCATTCATTTCTGAGATGGGAGGAAAAAATCCAACTATCGTTACAAAACATGCGAATCTTGAAAAGGCAACAGATGGAGTTATGAGAGCTGCATTTGGATATGGAGGACAAAAATGTAGTGCATGCTCTAGGGTCTACGTACAAAAAGAGATTGCAGATAAATTCATTGAAAAGCTAGTAGAGAAAACAAAATCACTTAAAATTGGACTTCCCTGGAAAAGAGATGTTTTTTTGGGACCGGTTATCAATGAGGCTGCAAAGAAAAAATTCGAAGCAGCCGTAGAATTAGCTAAAAAAGATGGAGAAATCCTTGTAGGAGGAACTATTTTGAATGATTCTCAGCATCAAAATGGTTACTATGTTGCTCCTACTATAGTCACAAAACTTCCAAGAGATCATAAATTAATGAAGGAAGAATTGTTTTTGCCTTTTCTATGCATAGACCAGTATGACGATTTTGATGAAGCAATAAATCTTGCAAACCAATCTGAATATGGTTTGACGGCTGGCATATTTAGTGATGACAAAAAACAAGTTGATGATTTTTTTGATAAAATTCAAGCAGGTACAGTGTATGCAAATAGAGCAGCGAGTGCTACAACTGCAGCTTTAGTACGCAGTCAACCATTTGTTGGTTGGAAACATTCCGGATCTACAGGAAAGGGAGCAGGTGGTGAAAACTATCTGCAACAATTTATGCGAGCCCAGACTCAAACTCGATGTGATTGAATAAAAGAGCTCCCAAGAAGTAAGATATTTCGTTTTCTTTCCTTCACTCTACGAATAGAATAAGGAAGCCAATTTGTTCCATAGGGAATATAATCAGATACAACAAATCCCTTTCTGACAAGATCGGGCTTTAGATCATCACGAATTCCTTTGAGCATCTGAAATTCAAATTTACGTTCATATATTTTTGAAAATCGAATTGCCTGATTAATCATACTTGAATCATGAGTTGCAATCCCAAATTCATTGCCATCTCTAAAAAGTAACTTCATCAATCTTAGATAGTTTTCATCAATCTTGTTTTTTGACCTATAAGCAATCTTTCCGTCTTCGTTATATGCTCCTTTTACTAGACGTATTTTTGCTCCATGTTCAAGTAAATCAATTAGATCATTTTTGGTCCTCTTTAGATTTGCTTGAATCGCTAATCCTAACCTTTCGTACCTAGCAAATAGATTATGATAAATTTCTATAGTTTCATCAGTATGATCTGAGGATTCCATATCAATCCATACAAAAGTGTTTGATAAAGAAGCATTTTTAATAATTGTTTCAAAATTTCTTAAACATTCTTTTCTACTTATTGAAAGTCCTACTTGTGTAGGTTTGACAGATATAGCGCCTCTTACTTTCCATTTTCTAAATGATGCAGAAATTAGTTGATACTCTTTTACTGTTCTAATAATTATTGGTTTAGAGGTATGATACTCTCCTAATTTATTTACAATTGCATATCTACCTTTCTTATAGGCATCCTTTACAGATTCTAAAGCATCATCTATTGTTTCTCCAGCAATCCATTGTTTAGCAACGCCATAAAGGATCTTTTCCATAAGTTTTGTACCAGAAACCAATACACTCTTCAGATGAATCTTGTAGTGTAAAAATCTTCAATACGAATTGATGCTTTTTATACAGAATTAAATTAATCAATATATGTTCACTGGAATAATTCAAGGCGTAGGCAAAATAGAAAAAATTAGCCAAAATACTAAAAATCGTAGTGCATTTCAGATGACAGTAGATTTAGGAAAGTATGCTAAAGGACTCAAAGTGGGACAGAGTGTGGCATTAAATGGTGTATGTCTTTCTGTTACTAAAATTTCAAAAAATAAATGTGATTTTGAGATGATTGATGAAACGATAAAACAAACTGATCTTGGAAACTTGGTACCAGGTACCAAAGTCAACATTGAGCGTAGCTTAAAGGTAGGTGATAGAATGGAGGGGCATTTTGTGTTAGGTCATGTAGATGGTGTTGGAATAATAAAAAAAATTGAAAAAAAATCTAAAGAAGTCAAAGTATGGTTTGAAGTTCCAAAAAAATTAGTAAAATTTGTTGTTAAAAAAGGGTCTATCGCAATTGATGGGATAAGTCTGACAGTAGTTGATGTCACAAAAAACAATGCTTCAGTTTGTTTAATCCCACATACGATCAAAATTACCAACTTTCAATCAAAAAAAGTGGGCGACAAGATTAATATTGAAACTGATATTTTAGGAAAATACATTCTAAAACAAACCTAATCTATTACTATTTAATTGGTAATTACCAATTTTTTAGTAAACTATATAATTAGAGAAAATCACTTTTTATCATGTCACTTGATGACGCACTATCATCTCTAAAAAGAGGTGAATTTGTACTACTTCATGATTCAAGTGGACGAGAAAATGAAATCGATATGGTTGTTGCAGCAGAGTTTGTTACACCCGAGCACATCGCACGAATGCGACAGCACGCAGGAGGTTTGATATGTCTTGCAATAAACAGCTCTCTTGGGAAAGAGCTTGGTCTTAATTACATGCATGACATTTTGTCTAGTTCTGCTCATTTTGACTCAAAATTAAGGGAAATGATTATGGGATTAGCTCCATATGGGGATCATCCAACTTTTTCAATCTCAATTAACCATTATCAAACTTACACGGGAATTACTGATCGAGATAGAGCCCTTACTATTCGTGAAATGGCAAATCTCAACAAGGCAGATAATCAACATAACAAGTTCATTTCATCATTTAAAACACCTGGGCATGTTCCTCTATTAATTGCTGCAAATGGTTTACTTTTAAACAGACGTGGACATACAGAAATGTCGATCTATTTGACAGACCTTGCTAAATTGAATCCTGTATCTGCAATTTGTGAGATGATGGATGCAGAAACATATTCAGCCCTTTCAGTGGAAAAAGCAAAAAAATATGCAAAACAAAATGCCATTCCATTTATTGATGGTAAAGAATTGTTAGAGTACGCCAAGGTGCATTAATTTTGAATATTGCAATAGTTGTTTCAGAATTTAATGACAAAATAACATCTAGAATGCTAGAAGTAGCTTTAGAAAAAGCAAAATATCTTAAATTAAATGTTAAATTCACATGTAAAGTTCCCGGCGTTTTTGATATGCCGTTAATTATAGATACATTACTTGAAAAAAAAGAGGTTGATGGTGTAGTGATACTTGGGACAGTAATTAAAGGACAAACAAAACATGATGAGCTAATTGCAAATGCTACTGCAACACGTATTACAAAACTTTCATTAAAACACAAAAAACCAGTTTCATTAGGTATTACTGGACCTGGAATAGAAGAAAGGCAGGCGTACGCACGAATCAGACCAGTTTCAGAAAGGGCAGTTGAAGCAGTAATGAAGATTTCAGAGGAACTAGAAAAAATTAAGTAAATTGATTCAACTCACAATCATCAAAATCAATGAGTATGGCCCTTGGACACTTACTTTGGGTAGCGACAGAGAACATGAACTCCAAATGTTACAAGCCTCATTATACAAACAGGTTCAAAAATTATTCTCTGAGAGAAATTGCTTGGCATTTCTGAACAGATCTGATGAGTTTTTTGTTGTAACTAATGGATTAACTCTTGATGATCATATTTCAATTCAAAAAAAACTCGAAGAATCATTTGAACTAAAACTATCAATGTCTATAGGATTTGCTAAGACCCCATTTGATGCAAATTTAAAAGCTTACGAGGGAAAACAACATCCAGTAATTTTAAACAAAGAACATAATATCTATGGTTTTGTTAATGGATATTCTGAACAGAAAGTAACTATTATGCACTTTGATGTAGATAATTTATCGTCTAAACGACAAATAAAATCTCCATACGAAATATCTTCAATAATGTTTAAACTATATTCCTTAATGTCTGAATTTTTCTTAGATAGAAAATCAATGGCGTTCTTTATGGGTGGTGATAATTTTATGGTTGTTGCAAATGATGATGCAAAAGAAATTGCAAGGGAGTTCATCGATAGAACAAAAAAAGATCTTGGTATATTACTTAATTGTGGAATTGGAATTGGAAAAACATCACGTGAGGCTGCCAAGCTAGCAACACAATCGCTTGATAAAATAAGGGAGATTCGAGATTCTGGAAAAGAAAAACCAGAAATTGTAGAAACATCATGCTTTTAAAAAATGCAAGCATCCTTTACGGTAAAGAATTAACTTTTATTTCCTCTACAAATCTGAAAATTTCTGAAGAAATTTTTAAAAAAATAAAACCAAACCTTAGACCAAACTCAAAAGAGAATTCAATTGACTGTGAAGGATTAATTGTAATTCCAGGTTTAATTAATTCACATACTCACATAGGAGACTCTATTGCAAAGGACATTTTATTAAACACCGATGTTGAAGCAAAAATTCATCCTATTATAGGCGCAAAACAAAAAATCCTAAAAGAATCAAAGCCCTCCCATCTTGCAAATTTTATGAAAAATACATGCATTTCTATGATAAGAAATGGTACTACAACATTTGTTGATTTTAGAGAAGGTGGACTGGATGGAATACTTCTTCTAAAAAAAGTACTATCATCTTTACCAATAAGATCCATCATGCTTGGAAGGCTAGAATATTACCAAGATCATAAACAAATTAGAAATAATATTTCATTTCCTAATTCAAAAAGAGCAGAACTTGACGCTCTTTTAAAAAACTGTGATGGTCTAGGTATTAGTGGACCAAACGAAAACAGTAATTCTCTTCTAAAATTTTATTCCAGAATTCCAAAGCTTAAAGCTATCCATTCTGAAGAAACAATTCAAAGCTCAAATCTATCAAAAAGAACAATGAAAAAAACTGAGACACAACGTGCATTATTGTTAAAACCTCACTTTCTTGTTCATATGACCCATGCATCACACAGAGATTTACATCAAGTTGCCAAGAAGACTAGGGGTATTGTGATTTGTCCACGAGCAAACTCTGCATTGGCAGAAGGTATTCCTAATGCAGAAAGTATGATCAATGCAGGTTGTAATATTGCAATTGGAACAGATAATGTAATGATAAATTCTCCTGACATGTTTCGCGAAATGGATTATCTCTGGAAAGTTACAATGGGTCTGAATCGTAAAAGAATTGCACCAAAACAAATTCTAAAGATGGCAACAGTAAATGCAGAAAAACTTTTACAAAAAAATATTGGCGTCATCGAAATTGGTAAATATGCAGACTGTGTATTTATTGACAAACATGCAATAGACTTAGAACCAATGCATAATCCATATGCTTCAATTGTACATAGAGCTAGTGGATCTACAATTAGAGCAGTAATGATTGGAGGAAAAATTGTTCATGGAAAAATCTAGGCCTAGAGTGATTCTCAGTGCAGCCATGAGTCTTGATGGAAAAATAGCCACAAAGACAGGTGATTCTGAGTTATCTTCAAAACAAGACAAAGTTCGAATACACAAATTACGCTCAAAAATAGATGCTATTTTGATTGGTTCTAATACTGTAAAGAGGGATGATCCTCTTTTAACAGTCAGATATGTTAAAGGTAAAAACCCGTTACGCATTGTTTTGGATTCCAAGGCAACTATCAACCAAAAATCTCAAATTATTAGAACTTGTAAAAAAATCCCCACAATAATAGCTGTTTCTAAAAAAGCATCAAGACAAAATATTTCCAAACTAAAGAAATATCCACTTGAGATAATGGTATTAGGAGAAAATAGAGTTAACATTAAAAGTCTTTTGAAGTATCTATCAAAGAAAAAAATTAAAACTCTTCTTGTGGAAGGTGGTGGTACTGTTAATTGGGAATTTATCAAACTAGGACTAGTAGATGAGCTGATAGTTACAATTACACCATATCTTATTGGTGGACAAAATGCCATTACGTTGGTTGAAGGAGAAGGATTTTCCCATATTCATAAATCTACAAAATTAAAATTGAAAAAAATTTGCCAGTTAGGAAACGAAATTGTCTTACATTACAGTTAATTTGTTATTGTCCTATATTTCCCTAGAATAACCTTCTCTGTAGTATCTAAATGGGATTCAGGTGAAGGTTTCAGGTGGATAATTACAGTATATTGACTATCACCATGATTCCCAAAAGAACTCTCTATTAATGGGACGCTATCTTTTACCTCTTCTAATATCCATTTGAGATGATATGGATCAGTATCACTTAACGCAATAGGAGTAAGGATTACACTAAAAACAATTATTGTAAAAACCAATCCTACTTTATCAGCAGTTGTCATAGGAGAAGAACTAGAAACAAGATTAGTGGTTATTTTGCCAATTTGATTCCCGATTCCTTCCAAAACATGTCCAAATCTATCAGACGACAAACTCCAAGACGATAGATTTTCTGTATCCACTGTAATAGATAATCTAGACTAGTTGATATGTATTATTACGTCCAGTTTGATTGATCTAGATTATTAGATCCATAAACTTCTAAATTGAAATTTGAAGATTTGTAAAAGGAAAATTGAGAAAAACAGAGTTTTTTTCAAAAGTAAATTCCAATTTTTGAGAAATTAATTAATCTTACTACTGAATTATACGGGTAGGAAACCTCACTCAAAAAAATTTCATCTGCTGATAAAAACGCATCATCTAGGGGCTTAATTTTGAAATTCAAAAGAGACTAGTATGAGAAAGGTAGGCTATACAGTAATTCTATCACTAGTAATGCTTTCCACTATAGTATCGTATGCTTATTCCACATCTGGAGACTTGGTTACCACGGCTTGGCCCCTAAATAACCCCCTTGAAGATGGCGAATTTCCAATAATTGTAGGAAATGTAAAAGACCAAGGAGGAAATCCTATCTCAGGTGTCAAAGTAAAAATTTCATTTGCAACAGAAACTATAACTTCCACTACAAATAATGTAGGATCTTTCTATATTGAACTAAAAACTCCGGCACAACCTGGTGATTATACTGTAAACGTTATATCAACTAAGGAAGGATATGGAATGAATGTAATCAGCACATCCTATTTTGTTAATGGAATTCCTCAAACAAATCCAGAATTTGATTTAACTGTAATTAACCAATTTCCATTATTAATTGAAGAAGGATTAACCAAAAATCCACTTTCGCAAATTATTCTCCAACATATGGAGAAGGTGAAAAAACAACAGGAAGAAGCAGAAAAAAAACAGTTAGAAATCGAGAATCGTAAAAATTTCTTAGATGAACAAAGACAAATCTCACAAAATGTACTCAAAGAAGATCTGTTAAGTTTTGAAAAAGAATCCGAATTTAATACACCAAGACTTGCTTTTGATAGATTTGTTCAAAGTGTTGATGAAACCGTTCAAGTCATCTTTTGGGGTCAGTTTAACTTGACAGAAAAACAGCATATTGAAGCATATGCAGCTAAACAAACGGCGATAGAAAATGGCGAAACCAGTGTAAATGCAACGAAAATTTTCCAAAGAAAGGCAGCTATAACTAAGAATGAAATAGTTGATTATAATTCTGAATTAAATATCAAATATGGATTCGCTGATAAATCAAGCCAAAGTTATTTCGATAAAGATGGTAAATTACGATGGGGCAAGGATTCATCTGAAAATAAAACTATTTTTTGGTATCTTAACCCCGACGGTTAATTAATTTCCAGATTTTCCTTCTTTTGCATCTTGAAATTCTCTAATCTTTTTTGAACATGTCAACATTTCTTCTGGAGTGTGTCTTCTTTTAGGCTTGTTGCAAATCGGACAGATCTCTTCCGATCCTTCTGATTTCGGAGGCTCTGTCATCATAGTCTAATTTCTACCCTCAATGACATATTACTTTTAGTAGCTAAATTTCAGTTTTGGGACTATTAATGGTACTAAGATTTGCTTTTATCATTAAAGATCCTTCGGAGATTCGTTTGTTAATTCTATAAAGCGCCCTATTGGCAACATCATACCCATATTTTGTTCTCAGTTGTTTCATAAGACTTGTTCTGACTCTTCCAAACCTTTCTTTATCATTCATTATTGCTTCTTCACTTTCTAGTTCTCCATTTTGTAGCATATCTTCTAATGCTTTCTCTTTCGTATAGATGCCTGCCAAAGTAAACCTCATCTATTCCATTCTAGAAATAGCTAAATCATTAATCATGTTTTTAGTTTTAACTTCATGTGCTTATTGACATTTTGTGCGTTCAATTGAACAGCAATTCAGTTAATTGAGAAATTATTATGTACGTAATAAATCCAGTTTACACATTATTTAAAAAATAAACGAGAACTATAGAGTAACCAAGAGAATAAATGAGAATAAACAAAATTTGGTTTAATTTTGTCTCATATCTTTTTTAACCTGATCAATTTTATAAGCAAATGCCTTTTTTGATTTATCATTTTTCTTCAAGTTTAATACAAGACCACATGAGGGGCATTTGAAGAATAGCTCTAATGCATTTTCAAAGGTAACCCTTGAACAATCATTGTTTCCACAATGATAAAAATCTGAAGAATTTTCATAATCTAATCTCTGTTGAAGCCTTTCGGAGATTTTCTTTTTTTGACCCTCAATAAAATTTTCTACTTCATCTCTCCTTGAACGCCATCGGTATACGAACCATCCCTTCTTTTCATCTTTAACTCTAATTCCAGTAATCAATGCCTTCCCAAAAAGATCGTAAAGTACCTTTCTTACCATGTTAATTCGTAATCCAGTAGAGCTTGCAATTTCTTCATCAGTTGCATCCTCTGATTTCAAAAGGGATCTTGCTACTTTGAGATATTCATCTCCACCTATCATTGTTGAAATCCGCACAAATGGATCTTCGTATTTGTCAATCAAGGCTCATTACATTCTTACATTCCATTATTTATCCATTGTTTCTTTTATGATTACATTTTTTCCTCGTTTTGTTGGGATTATTTCTCTAACTGGATTTTCAAATTTTGTCAAAAACTGACTACCTTTCTGAATTCTATCTAACAATACTGCAAGTGCACTAATTTCAGAATGTGGTTGATTTCCTATCGCTACATTATAATCTGCAAAATCGTAAACTTCGCGTGGAACTTTTTCCGCACCTACAACTATGAGAATGTTTTCCTCTTTTTGTAGAGAGGTAGTTAGTTTGTTTATATTTTCTCCATACATAGTCAAGTGAACAATTTTTACAGAATTTTCTTTTTTTCCTTTGATTACCTTTTTCCAATCAGAAATGAACTCAATTTCAAAATTTCCTCCCCAAGTACGATTAATTTTGTTTATCGTATCTTTAATTTCTGGATTTACTTCATTCATGTAAATTTTTGAAGCACCAAATGCGCGAGCAACTAGAGCTACGTGTGTCGTAACACGGTCATCTCTTACCACTCTCTGACCAATTCGTAGCACTTCAAAATTCATAAATTCAGTCTAGCTCTGCTTTAATGGGTTTTTTGGTCATTTCAAATTTCTCTAATTCTAGCATCCTTCCAATTAGATCCTTTAATTCTAAAATGTTTTCTCCAGTTACGGCTGAAATGGGAATCCATTTTTTAGTTTCATCTAGTTTTAGATATTTTGTATTTTCTATAACCTTATCTGGTTTAATGAGATCAGATTTGTTTAAAGCAAAAATCATCTTATCTGGTTCCACTCCTAACTCATTAAGAGTTTTTGTGCAACTTTGAAATTTCTTTTTTAATTCTGTTTGGAGATCACTGGCATCAATAACTACAATTACAATATCTGTGTAAAGAAGCTCTTCAAGAGTTGATCTAAACGCCTCAATCATGTAAGCAGGAAGTCTACTGATAAATCCTACCGTATCTGAAATTAACACAGGTTTTCTGTGTATGTTGAGCCTCCGTGTCGTAGTTGAGAGAGTTGTAAAAAGTTCTTTTCCTTTTTGGCGATCTTCCCCAGTTAACAGATTAAACAACGTAGTCTTTCCTGCTGAGGTATATCCTGCTAATGAAATTGTTTTAAAACCAAGTCTGTCTCTTGATTGTCTGTGGAGCGCACGTTGTTTTCCAGCTTTTTTTAACTTTGATTTTATACTTTCTATTCTATGTTTGATGTCATTGTAATATACATCAACTTCAAATTTTCCTATACCTAAAAATCCAGGCTGCTCTCCCTGTTTAGCTAGACGTACCGTTTCTTTTGCTCTTGACATTTCGTAACGAAGCTGTGCCAACTTTATCTGAAGCTTTGATTCAGAACTTACTGCATGATTCGCGAAGATTTCCAAAATCAATGTCTCTCTGTCAATAATGGGAATTTTTAATTTAGACGCCAAATTGTAGTTTTGTCTTGGCTTGAGAATTTCATCATAAATAATTACATCCGGCCTTAATTTTTTAATTAACTCCTTTATCTCATCAACTTTTCCTTCACCAATTCCAAACTTCACTCGTAGCAAATAATCTTGCTTAATTATCCTGGAAACTCTGTAATTTGCGGTATCACACAGGGCTAATGCTTCATTTACAGAATCATTTATGTCATAGGTAATTAATATTGCAGTTTTCATTTTCTACCAACAATTCATGTTTTTGGTTTTTGAAGAATTTTTTCCACATTCATGTTAAGAACTATTTCGGTAATATCACTTGCATATTCTGCAATTCTTCGAATATTTTCAATCATTCTCCTTACTATGAAGATTTCTTCATCATCCTTTAATGATTTAGTAGCATCAAGAACCTTTTTTTCATATTTAGTAATTTCGGTTGATTTTTGTATGATCTTTTCTGCTTGGGCAAAATCTTCCTTAAAGAGAGCAAGACAAGCATCATCTAAAAATGATAGAGCAAAACCATTCATTTCTTGAATTTTGGAGAGGATCTCTTTTTTAATTGGTTTTTTAAATTCTAACAAATCTTGTGCGATAATAACAGCATGATCTCCAGTCCTTTCAATATTTTTAACAACTAACCTGAAATCCAAGCAATCTCTCATATTTTTAAATCCCATCTCTTTTAACATGTACTCGTTTTGAATAGCAATTTTTAGCTGACGAATAATGTAAAAACCAAATCTATCAACTTCATCATCAGCATTAATTACTTCTTGAGCCAGTTCAAAATTTGATTCTTTTACTGCCAGTAATGCATCACTCAACATTGATTTGGCAAGGTGTATCATTCTTTTGAAAGCACCATTTACTGAAAGCTCTAATAAATTTACTAGTACCTGAATTGTAATTCCTTCCGTAGAATCAGAAATAATCTCTGTTCCCATTAACATTTTTTTTACAGCATCTTTTACAGCAGTTCTTTGAGCTGGTTTAAATCTACCAGTTTTGGGTATGACGTTAATCGTTTTAAATCCAAGAAAGTAGAGTGAAATTAATCTCCTCACTATTGATATATTATCATCATCGGGCTCAACCTCAAAAGTTGCATCTTCAATTTGAAGAGTTCTTGTGTTGTATTGTGTTGGAGAAATTTGTAAAGTTGAAGCACCCTGTCTAACAACATTAATGGGATCCCCTTGTTTTAGACCAAGATCCAATATCCATTGTTTTGGTAATGAGACAATGTAGGATGATTTCCCAGTAAACTGAATTTTCCTCGTATCATTCCGTTCTTCCATAATCTATATTTTTTTGAGTATTCTATATAGATATCGATATAAAATATAGTCCATGGGTTAACAAATATTTAGAATAACATTTTTGACTTAATATGGAACCGGTTGAAAAACTACATCACACAATAGATGCCTTGTTTGGAAATGGAGTTTCAAAATTCTTACCAAAAAAAATTGAGATTACCTATTCTAAGAAAAACGGAAGAATTAGAAGCGTATTTCATGATGAAAAACTCCTTTGTACATTACGAATAGATGGTGGCTTGGCTATTACTCCTCTATTTGCTCAAATGTTACTCAAAAGTAAAAAATTCAAAGAAAACTGCCTTGAGATTGATATAGACTCGAAACCTTTCATCGAAGAGGGACGTTCCGTTTTTTGTAATCATGTGGTATGGTGTGGAAAAAACATACAAATCTCATCCGACGTTCCAGTTTTATTCAAAAGCAAAGTAATAGCTGTAGGAAGAGCAGTTCTTTCATCAGAAATGATTCAATCCCAAAATAGAGGAGTGGCAATAAAAATTAGGGATAGTTTAAAAAGTCAGAATAAAGGAGATCGTTCATTATGATGCGCGGTGGTAATCGCCAAATGCGAAGGATGATGGATAAAATGGGTCTTGATATGACAGAGATCCCAAACGTTCAAGAGGTCATTATCAAAACCGACAAAAAAGAGATTATAATTCCCAAACCTTCGGTAACTGAAATGAAAGCAAAGGATAATTCTATTTTTCAGGTAGTTGCAGAAAGCTATGAGGAAAAGGAAAGAGAGGTTCCAGTATTTAGTGAAGAAGACATTCAACTAGTTTGCCAACAGGCTAGTGTAGGTGAGGAACAAGCAATTAATGCATTAACTGAGGCAAAGGGCGATCTTGCAAGAGCCATATTACTTCTTACAACTAAATGAAGATTTAATTAATGGATTTGGAGGTTTTGATTTAACTTGAAATTCAAGGGTTCAAAAAAAGCAACCCCAAAGACAATAACAAAAGAGATTGTATCTACCTCTGTTTCACCAGGTACTGTTGATAAAATTATCAAGGCACTATCTGGTTTAGAATCTAATATTGACTCTCTTAATGAAAATCTTGCAGATATGAAAAAACAGCTAAATCAAAAAGCCCAAAAGGAAATTGACCAATTACGCGAGCAGGTTATTCAAATGGCTACCAAAGAGGCAGAAACTATAATTTCTGATGCTCGTGAAAAGGCTAAATCTGAATCTCAAAGAATTTTGACAGCAGGTGATATGAACCTTAAAGACGTTCAAAATAAAATCGATACCAAGTTTAATGAAGCAGTTGACCATGTTGTGTCAACAGTTCTGAAGGCATAAACCTAAATTTTACATAGGCAAAACAAAATCATCGACCCATTAAACCAAGCTCGAATTGGAATTGCTACAACCTATGGGAGACCCTATTACAAATTTGTCAAGGCTCTAAATACTCTAAAATTACAATATGATTCGCTTCTTCCTGAGGAGATTAACGCCTATGAGGGTAGCTTAATTCTAACTACATTCAAAGAGTCACCTAAGTTTTCCCAAAAACCTATACTTCATGAAGAAATCATAGATAAAGAGCCTGCAGTGATTCGAGGTTTAATGATTCAAAAATTAGAAGGAGGTCTTAACAAAAATGATCTAGTGCTTGGAATTGATCCAGGGCAAAGAACCGGACTTTCGGTATTTTACTTTGGAAAGGAAATCGAAAGGTCAATTTTTACTTCTATAGAAGATCTGGTAATGCATGTCGCCAAAATTCTAGCAGAGCTGAAGGCTGAAAGAAAAATTGTAAAAATTGGCAACGGGAACATGAATCTTGCAAAAGAGATAATTGCATTACTTAACCTGAGATTTTGTTCTGATTTTGAATTTGAATTTGTAGACGAAAGAAGAACTTCACTCAAAGTAAAGAACTATAATCAGAGAGGAAAGCGAGACATGATGTCTGCAAAATACATTACACAAAGGGAAGGCTACCGACATTTTATTTTACCACTCTCTAGAACCGGATAAAAAAATTATACAAAAAAGATTATTGGTTTTAAAACTTTTTATTGTTTGAACTGAACAATTATGAAAATTTCAAAAAATACGATTTTCAGAAAAAACGATAAATATTTATAGAGTTTTTCTTCTAAAACTGAAATCTGTTTTTATTTAATGAGCGATCAATATAAATTTTACAAAAAAGAGATCCAAAATTTATAGAAATTATCGATCCATGCTTAAATAGTTATGAATGTTATACTAAATTAGACTAGGAACTGATGAAAAATGACTTGTAAAGGAATTTGTGTTCGATATAAGGCTCAAAAGCCTGTAGGAACCGGAAGGTATGCTTCTGGACAGAGACGATGTCAAATCTGTGAAATCTTCATCAAATGGGAAGGTTTGTGGTGTCCATGCTGTGGATACCGCCTAAGAACTAAACCACGAAATCTCAAGTATAAAGCAAAACTTAGAGCAAGAGTTGAAGCCGATACTAAGATAGAAAGAATGGCAGAAGCGATAGTAATAAAGGCATAAGTTTCGTCGAAGCTTATTGATGTCCACGCCAGGTTATACAAAAAAGATTCTTGACGTGGGCGCTCGTAAATTTTTAATTCAGTTGCTTTCCTTCGATAATGGAACCTTTGTTTCTGTTAGTGAAAATGGGCAGAAAATTGGTTCAATGGTTGTTTCTATTGGGTCTGGCCCTGCAGCTACTACGGTCACGGTAATACCTACCAAAACCGATTCTCTTTTTTTAAAATTAATTGCCGAAAAAATCTCCACTTCTATAAAGGGAATAGGGGTGGTTTCTCTGTATGCAGACAGAGAGCTTGGCAATGAATGTTCAAAGATTTTGATGGGCGAAATAATGGAGATGGTACGAGCTTGACTGATTTGAGGAGTTATCTGGGATTATTGAAAAAGACAGGGGATCTTAAAACCATTAAACGAAATGTCTCAACAAAATATGAGATTGCTGCAGTTACATCCAAGGTAGATGGGTCACATGCTTTGTTATTTGAGAAAATTAACGGAAAAAAATTCAGACTAGTCTCCAACCTAGTTGGGACAAGGGCAAGATTTGCCCAAGCAATAGGCTCACAAGAATCCAATATTCATGAAAAAGTAATTCGTGCAATTGAACATTCCCAAAAACCTAAGAAAATTTCAAAAGGTCAATTTATGGAGAATCACTCCTCAGATGCTTCCATTTTACCTATGGTTTCTCACTTTGAAAAAGAACCAGGCCCATTTATCACTTCATCAATAATTTATTCCAAAAATCCAGAAAAAGGGACTCAGAATTCTTCTTTTCACAGATTACTACCACTTGACAAAAAGCACTTTTCAGTAAGAATGGTTGAAGGTCGTGATCTTCACCGGGCATTCATGCATGCAAAAAAGCAAAACAAGGATCTTAAAGTTGCAATAACCATTGGAGTTCACCCTGCTATTTCTATTGCAGGGGCATATCAGGCAGATTGGGGAAAAGATGAACTTGATATTGCAAATTCCATTTTAGGTGGAAAACTTCGCTTGGCACAATGCCCATACTCTGAAATGTTCGTACCATCAGGAGCAGAAATCGTTATGGAAGGCAGAATATCGCGTAACAAAACTCACAAGGAATGGATGGTTGAAATGCTTCGGACATATGATTTTGCTCGCTTGCAACCAGTCTTTGAGTTAGAGTCATTGTATTATCGGAATAATCCAATCTTTCATGATATACTATCTGGTTATTCTGAGCATCGGTTGTTAATGGGAATGCCAATTGAAGCAAAGTTGAATCGAAACTTGAAGAAAGCTTTTCCACAAACAAAACAAGTTTCTATGACAAATGGTGGCTGCAATTGGCTTCATGCAGTTGTCCAGATTAAAAAAAGAAAAGAAACTGACGCTAAACATATAATTAAAAAGACATTTGAAACGCACCGCTCTTTGAAAATGGTTACAATAGTAGATGATGACATTAATCCTAATGACGCTGTATCAGTAGAGTATGCAATAGCAACAAGATTTCAGGCAGATAGGGATTTGTTGATAATCAAAAATGTTCGCGGTTCAAGTCTTGATCCGTCAAGTGATCAAAAAAGATTGAAAACAGCAAAGCTTGGAATTGATGCAACTAAATCACTTTCAAAAAGAAAGGAAGGCTTTGAGATTGCAAAAATTCCAAAACAGAATACAATTTTTCTAAAAGATTATCTCAAATAATAGAATCTATTTTCAAAATTCATTGTTTGTAGTTAATCACAACTGTATGTGCACTTATCATTAAAATTTGGAAAATAAAAAGAAAAGGATGTGGCTCAAATTATGCTTGTTTTGCCCAACCCATCGCAACTAGTTTAGAGGCGCTTGCTGGACTCACACAAATTGGAGTACCATTGTTTTTGAACATTAATTTTTTTCCTAAATCGCATTTAACATCACTTGCACTAACTCCATCTCTTGTTTGCTTTAATGGAGATTTGATTTCATTCATGTCTGATGTTTGGCTACTTGTGTCTAAGATAGTTTCGCCTACCTTTATGGCATCATAAAAGTAATTAGTCCAGCCTTCACGAGCTGAGTTCCATGTAACAATCTTTAGCTTACTTGTTTCTGTTTTCTCAGAAATTTGGAATTTAAAATTTAGGAATGCAGCACTAGGATTATTTGGATCTGCCCGAGATTTTACCATAACGTTTTTGAAAAACTCATTATCAGACACAGAAACAGTTTGTGTTCCTTTAAAGTCTTGATTCCACTCGATATGTTTGCTTTCTTCTCCGTTATCAATTGACAAGGCCGTGTGGGCTAAGTTATTTAGACCTCCTATTAGGAAAAGGTGTAAAGTAATGTCAATTGGTTGATTTACCTTAATGGTTTGTGTCTGAATTGTTTGAGAGAAATATTCAGCCTTGAAGGTTTGTCCATTAATTGTCAACCCATCTTCTATCAGTGTATATCCTCTATTATCAACCCCTAATGTTGGTTTAAGTCCAACTCCACTATCCCCTCCAGTAATTGCGTATACATCAAAAGTACTGGGAATAATTGTAAATCCTGTGGCTAATGCGATCACAGAAATGGGAATTATAGCGTATGTCATAGATTTTGATATTGTCATTATGTTATGATTAATCTAACCATATATAATCAAATCGTATGGATTAAAGATTATTTTTAGGAATGGATTAACTGTTGTTTTCTGTTTCACTATAAGTTACATCATATTTGGTTAGGCGATTCACATTTATCATTATATTTTGATTTATTATTTTGGCCACATATTTTTCCAAGTTTCTGCAAACTTGCTCATCATTTCACCATAGGACTTGAATGATTCCATTCCAGACTGACTCATTGCTTTTTGCCAGCTCTCGCCAAATTGTTTGAATGCATTTGAAGTATATTCATTCATTGCTTTTTCCCAATTATCACTAAATTGTTTGAATGTATCTACTCCAGATTTACTCATTGCTTTTTGCCAATTTTCACCAAATTGCTTCATAGTGTCTTTACTTGATTCGTTAGCTGCTATCCCCATGACTTCATTGTATTTTTTTTGCATTTCCATAGTTGTATTTTGAAATGTCTGAAATACCTCTTTCCATTTCTCTAATACCTTGGAGTATTCTTGCCATAGCTTATCCCAATCATTAGTAGGTTTACTGCTTTTAGACATGATTGAATTTTGTTGTTACCCCTCATAAATTGATCCTTTATCCTCAAATCGAGTTGACTTGCAACATTTATCGCTGAGCAGTATTTTATTAATTATAATGAAAAAGGGTACAAAAGAGTTTGATCCTGATCGCTTAGTTCTATCAAAAAAAGAAATCTTGGAATTTTGTGATAAGGTACTTGCAAAATGGAAAGCGGAACCTGAAACTAATTCAAGAAATATTGTGGCTATGACTGCAGTTAAAACCAGTGTTTTTTGGACAGACGAAGAATCACTAAAGGCGATATGGGGTGAAATTTTAAAGTGGACATTTGAACTAATGTACAAAAATGCTATTGTCCAAGCAAAAGAAGAAAATTCTAAATGGTCTCCTGTTTTAGAAAAATTAGAAAAAAAAGAAAGATTAAACCCCTTTGAACCAGATATCTGGTATTAGAATAAAAAAGAAGAACTGAATAGTAGAAAGGGAATTTTTAGGTTAAGTTCGCGATCTGTTGCAATAAATTTACAAACAAATTGTTAATTGACAAAAATCATAGATAAAGTAATGACAAAACCTTTATCGAAATTGGAAATTAAGGATGCCGCATCAGTTGAAATCATAAACGCAACAGAACAAACATCTTATGCTGAGTTTGAACATGCAAAAGAAAAAATCTCAAATTTAAAAAATGATGCAGCCGAAACTGCTGAATGTTTAGCTTCTATAAATTCTACAATCAAAGAACACTTGATACGAATGGAAAAAATAAAAAAATTAGATTTTAATTATTAGATACTAGTCTAATTAATTGAATAACCTAGAACCCAATTGTAAATAACTTTTATCTGTTCTGTGACAATTGTATTAAGATTGGTAACTTGTACTTCCAATGCGGAAACTAGATTTTCGAGCTCAAAAATTCTACCATCCAGCTTTTCATTTTCTTCTTTAAGAATATCATTTTCTTCGCGAAGCACTTGGTTTTCTTCTATTAACTCGTTTATTTTCCCAGTCTGTTCAACTTTAGTTGGAATTTCCTCAGTAACTTCAATTATTGGAGATTGTGCTATAATCCCTTTGAGTTGTGTTCCAAAAATCTCAACTAGTTCAACGTCAGAAGATAAATTAAATTTGAGAGTTCGAAGCTTTGAGTTCGTAACAATCTCGTCATAATACACAAGATCCCCATCAGCAATTATTGTAAATTCGCTATCTTGGTCTAAGTTTGTTGAATCAAAAAACTCTCGTTCAAATGTAATCTCAAGGGTTGATGGACTTTCAGTTACTTGAACATCAAGCATTATTTCAATGTCTTTGAAATCAAGCTCAAAATCTACAATATCTACCCCAGTCGAGGTATAACCAAAAGGTGTCCCTGACTTTGCTTCTGAAACACCTGTTAGTGTTCCCAATAGCACAATTGTAGCAAGCACTGAAATAAGCTTCTTATCCATATGGACCTCAAATTGAGAATTTTACTATTCAGTAACTAAGTTGTGACTTTTTGACCTGCAACATCATAGAAGTAGATTTTGTGCCAGATTCTCTCTCTGTACGTACTCTGTTGTTATGACCAATAAAATAAGAAGCTATATCAAAGACGTTTCAAGTCCAGTTTCAATATCAGAAAATACTAGAAAACTTTAGCAATAGTTATCATAAATCAGATATGGAAATCTTGGTTGTAAGACATGTGAAGAAACTACAAGTTATCAATTTTTTAAATAATCTCTAATTAACAAAAATTCTGAGTAACATACACTTTGTTATCTCGTGTAATTTCAACACCAATGCCTTCTCTATCAAAAACCCCAGTTAGTATATTTTCTCGGTGACCTGGAGAATTCATCCATCCATCAACAGTAGTCTTTGCTATTTTCTCTTCTGTACTCCAATCATATGATGTAATTTCGCCATTTATAGTATAATAGGAATCAAAAAGATATCCCTGAAAGATATTTTCTGCAATTCCTGAATAGATTAGTAAGCCAACTATTTTTTGACAAGAATATCCTGTCTGCTCCGCTCTATCTGAAGGAGTAAAACCTTCTGGGGTTTCATGTGCAAAATATTCTCTAGATGCCATATCAAGACTATGTCCTCGTGCAATCTGCATAATTTCTGAATCAAATGCTAATTGTGAAAGACCATAGTTTTTTCGTTCTTGATTTGTAAGATCATGAACTAGATATTCAATTTGTTGAGCATCAAACTCTGGTTTGTTTTCATCAGCTTGTGAAGGATTTACCTTTTTCTGAGCATATTTTATTACATTATCCAGTTTTTTACTATTCTCTTCTGTAGCCTCCCCTACTGAGGTATTTGCTTTATCAAGACTTTCATTGATGGTAGTTTTACCTTGTGCAAGATCTAATATCTCGTCCTTTGTATTCTGAAGACTTTGTACAAATACGCTGCCTCCTTGCGGGGAAAATTCGATTATTCCTAAACCAAAGGTTATACCTATTAAAAAAATTGGAATTAATACTAATCCAATACTTACACTCAAGGATCTCCATAACCAGATGTAATTAGATAAGATTTCCGAAGAACAGATCAGTGCAATCCTATTTTATTAATGAGGAGAGGCCGGCACCTCCCCTCACATGGTATGATTACTCCCCGGCGTTGGTCTGGGAATAGTTCAAGTGTGGTCTGGATTATGCTTAGAACTGATTTATCAAATTGTATTAAAGCACTTTCGTAGAAATCATCAGTATGATCTAAATACTCAAGATCAACCTTTCAATCAGTATTGGAACTGTCACCAGAGTACTTACCGTTTCTGGCCTTAAGTTTCTAATAATTTAAGAATGAAAAAGGAAAAATGTTTGAATCAAGACACAAAATGGAAGGTTGTTTACACTACTAACTAACGTAACGTCTAATTTTGTTCAATTTCCACATAATCCATTTCTTATACTTCTCATTCACATCATGAAATGATGTTTGATATTTTTGGAATATTTACTACATTTATGGCAAAACTAGCAGGGCTTTTAGGAATAATGTAAAAATTTTAGTTAATACCAAAAACTCTTCATATTCTATTTAGAATTTTTAATAAAAACAATGTTGTGCATTTTGCTTCGCTAAGAAATTATACGCACCACTTAAGTAATAAAATTATGGGATTGTTAGACATGAATGTAGTCTTTCCGTTATTTTTATTTGCGGGAATGGGACTAATCATTCCTGTATATGCCCAAAACGTATCTTATGATGAAGTAGATATTATGATTCGTGAGCTAATTCAAGAATGTCAAGAAAAAGTTATGGCAGACAAATCAGTAACTGAGGCTGCAAAAACTATTGCAAAAAGAAACTGTGAAACCGAAATTACAAATGAATACAAAAATGTAGAAATTGATTACAAAAAACAAAGTGAAAAAAGAATACAACTCCAAAATATGCAAAACTGTGAAGACTGGTATCCTCAATATCAATTTTTAACTGAACAACAGTTTAGATTACAAAAGCATGGAGAAGCTGCAAGTGATTGTATAATGTTGTATAATGATTTGGTTTGGCAATACATAGGTGATGACAGATTAGAAAAACTCCATAATAGACTAGATGAAATAAAATCTGAATTGCCTCAAGCACATGAAACACGATATCTTACACTAGATGTAGATATTTCAAACTCTGAACCCAAAATCATCGATGCTCAGAAAGGGGTTGACAAAGCAGCTGATCTTGAAGAAAAAATTCGATCGCTTGAAGAAGAATTAAAAAAGAAAGACGAAATAATTAGAGAGCAGCTCAAAGTAATAATGGATCTTGCAAACAGGATCAAAAATGTAATGTTTGGTACTGTTGGTTCATTTTTGATGCAATGGTGATAATCTGTTTTTGAGACACTAGGGGTGCTAATTTTACTTTACACTCGTTTTAGAATGCCGAGTCTACCATCAGAGCGATAAATAATACTGCTAGGTATGGGCTAGAGAACTTGAAAAGAATCCAAGAGGATTGTTCAGTTGGTTTTTTGATAACCCAACCACTCAAAACTATCATCAATATTCCAGAAGCTATTGCAGTATACAGATACACTTGACCCATTACAGATGTCCCATCTTCATGAGTGAGAAAAAATGGAACTATAGAAAACAGCACCATCATTAATGTGGTTCCTGCTATAATTCTAGAAGCTGTTCCCTCTGAACGAGTTGCTGTTAACATTGGAACATTGACTTTATTGTAATCATCCCTGAAGTGTAGTGTCAATGCCCATATGTGCATTGGAATCCATACAAAGACAAGAGCTGCCATTACCAAACCAAGATCCCATAATCCTTGAGTTGTTACTGTGACATATCCTATCATTGCTGGGGCTCCTCCTGAAAAGCCACCAAGAATAATGTTTGTCCAACTTCGTCTCTTCAGTAAATAACTATACACAAAAATATTATCGGCTAAACCAAAGGCCATAAACGAGCCAGCTAAAATTCCCTGCCAAAATGATGTAGTGTAGGAAATAGCAAATGCACAAGCTAACGATATTCCAGCTAACACCAAACCAAAGTCACGCGCCTTTTCTGGTGCAATTCTTCCACTTGGAATTGGTCTTCCCTTCGTCCTCTCCATTATTCCATCAATATCTCTGTCGTGATAATTAGTCAGTGTATTTGCCGCTGCTGAACCTGCAGCAACGCCAAATAACATCAAAGCCCATGTTGCTGGAGAGATCTCAATGGCATAGATGTTTGATGCAGTAATTGCAGCTGCAAAAGCAGTAAACACTAGAAGATACCAAATTTTTGGCTTTGTAAGCTCATAGTAAACCTTGATGCGAGATTCAACTTTTGCTTTTTGCATTAATCAATACCTTGTCCAAAACTGGTCTTTCTTAAAATTAAATGTACCAAAGCTATTTTGAAGGCATATAAGGCATCGACTTTGTCCTAGTCTTCATCTCAATGAAGCTCTCAGAGCTTATTACTCCCTGAATTCGACCGATTTTATCAGAAATAAGTTTGTGCATCCCATCTAGTGTTTTTGCATACATTGTTACTAAAATATCAAATCTACCAGTGACTTCAGCGATCTCACGTACTCCATCAATCTTGAAAAGCTCATCAATTACATTATCGCGTTGTTTGGAATCCATATTGAGTCCAGCCAAGGCCTTTACCTGATATCCTAACTCTTGGTCATTTACAACAATTGTAAAACGTTCAATTAGTTTCCGTTTAACTAGTCTCTTTATCCTACTATACACCACAGAAGGATTTACTTTGATTTTCTTTGATAGTTTAGGAACAGAAATAGATGCATCCTCACTTAATTCAGATAAAATTTGGAGATCTAAATCATCAATTTTTGCCATAAGAACCAGTAAAGATCGTTCAGAAATATCTAACTAATAAAGCTATTATTGAAATTTTTATAAAATTAGTTTAGATTTTACCTTTTTTGTATAGCATTTCCGCTAAAAGCACTGCCCCCTTTGCAGAACCCATCTTCTTGTTATGTGAGAATAACATGTACTTGATTCCATGATCAAACAGGGTTTCTTCTTCTAATCTACCAATTGTGGTAGTCATGCCGTCGTTAATTTCTCGTTCGATTCTTGGTTGTGGTCTTGTAGGGTCATCATAGACTAGCAAGTAATCTGGGGGGGCAGATGGCAAACCAGCTACCGAGATGTTTTTTGAATATTCCTCATAGGATTTCTTTGCTGATTTTGGATCAATTGGTTCTGATGTTTCAACAAACACTGATTCGGTATGTCCATCAATTACTGGTACTCGTGTGCAGGTGCAGCTTACCTTGATATTAGCTGGTTCTATCTTTCCATTCTTTAGTTTACCAAGTATCTTAGCAGTTTCAATTCTAACCTTTTGTTCCTCTTTTGGAATATACGGAATAATATTATCTGTAACATCCATAGCTGATACGCCTGGAGCCCTTCCTGCACCGGAAATTGCCTGCATTGATGTCATCAAAACCTTCTTTGCACCATATTCTTCATAAAGTGGTTTCATTGTAATTGCAAGTCCAGTTGTAGTGCAATTGGGAAGAGGAGCTACAAAGCCCTTCCAGTTACGATTCTTCTTTTGAACATCAAGCAAATCAGCCTGTTCATCATTGATTCCAGGTATCAGAATAGGAACATCATCTTCATATCTATATGCTGATGATGTACTGATTACAGGCACATCTTTTGCAAAGCGAGCCTCTATTTCTTTGGCTGCCTCACTTTCAATTGATGAGAATACGAGATCAAGATCTTTTACTTTGATATCATCTACTGATACCACTGTCATGTCTTTGATATAATCTGGAATATTTCCTCCTACTTGCCAGTTCGTAATTCCACTATTAGGATCCTTAATGGCATCCAGATACTTTTTCCCAGCAGATCTTTCAGAAGCTGCAATTTGAGTTACCTCAAACCAAGGATGATCCCTAAGTGACACTACGAATTCTTGGCCTACTGAGCCTGTTACCCCAATAATCGCTACTTTTTTTTTCACAGATCAAATTCCTTCGTGTTCTGTTAATAATCTTTTAGTGCGCTTAACCAAAACACACTAAATCCCACAGAACCCAATTTAATTCATTGAAATTAATTCCAAACCCAAATGTCAAAAAACACAATCCTCACATACATGGAGGATTGTATTCAATAAAATCAAAAAAACAAGGAATAATCGATTATAGTTCAAACATTAATCCACTCGGATACCATCCAGGCGTTAAAAAATATCTTACAAAACAAATGAAAATACTGTCTGTCTATCCAGATTCTGATTCTTCTGAATTACGAAAAAATCTCAAATGGTACACTAAAGTTTCCGAAGATCAAATAGTTGTAGGAAACGGTGCAACTGAAATAATTTACAACTTTTGTCAAGCCTTTCTAAATAAAAAAACCCCTGTGCTAATCCCCATTCCAACATTTGGTGAATACGAGGTAGCAGCAAAACTACAAGGTTCTAAGTTATTGTTTTTCAAAACGATGAATCTAAACTACGATCTGGACACTTTTATTAAAAAAATTCCTAAAAAAGGATGCATATTCATATGTAATCCAAACAACCCAACAGGAATTCTAATCTCTAGAAAAAAAATGCAAAAAATAATTGACACATCACAGAAAAGATCAACCTTAGTTTTTGTGGATGAGTGTTTCATTGAACTATCGGATCCCAAACAATCAGTTGTTAGATACTTGAAAAAATATAACAATCTTTTTGTTTTACGTTCATTAACTAAATCATTTGGATTAGCTGGTATTAGAATTGGATATGGTTTAGGAAATAAAAAACTCGTTGCAATACTAAATAATATAAAAATTCCTTGGAACGTAAGTGGCATTGCTCAAAAGGCTGCAAGTGCGGCACTTTGTTATCATAATTACTTGGATAAAACTACTAAAATAATTCATAAAGAAACAAAGATTTTACGAAACGCAATTTCAAAAATCGATGGGTTTTCATGTTTGCATACAGATGCTAATTTTATTTTAATTAAAACTAAAACAAAATCTAATATTTTACAAAAAAAATTACTCGAGAAAAAAATTTTGATACGAGATTGTAATTCGTTTCGAGGATTAAATAATAATTACATACGAATTGCAGTAAAAACACACAAAGATAATATAAAACTCATCAAAGAATTGGAGGCGATTTAACTTAACAAAGTCACTAATGATCCAAGGTACTTCATCAGGAGCAGGTAAAACCACTTTAGTTACTGCACTGTGTAGAATTTTTTCAAATTCAGGATATAGCGTAGCTCCATTTAAATCACAAAATATGTCAAATTACTCCTACAAAGATAAGGATTTTGAGATTTCTCGTGCTCAGGCAATGCAAGCTATAGCAGCTAGGGCAGAAATTTCACCTCACATGAACCCAATCCTACTAAAACCCCTTGGAAATTATAGAAGCTCTGTTTTTTTGCAAGGAAAATTCTATAAAAAACTTTATGCAAATGAATATTACAAAAAATTCGTTTTACCACACGGCCTAAATCTAATTTCTGATTCACTTGATATACTTCGAAAAAAATATGATTTGATAATAATGGAAGGAGCTGGTTCTCCAGCTGAGATTAATCTAGAAAAATTTGATATTGCAAATATGAGAGTAGCAGTAAAATCTAACTCGCCAGTAATTTTAATTACAGATACAGATCGAGGTGGTTCTTTTGCAAGTATTGTAGGGACATTACAATTACTTGATCAAAAATATAGAAAACTAGTCAAAGGATTTGTTTTTAACAAGTTCAGAGGCGATCTTGAGATTCTAAAACCTGGATTTAGAAAAATTAAACAAAACACAGGAAAACCTGTATTTGGAACAATACCTATGGCCAACTTTTCACTACCTGAAGAGGATTCACTAGGTGTCAAACCTAAAACCATGATCTGGAGCAAGAAAAACATCAAGATAATGGATAGAGAGATAGAAAAATTAAGTAAATTAGTAAATTCAAGTATTGACATCAAAGCTATAGAGAGACTCATCAAATGATACTTGAATCTATTTTAGTAGTTACATTTGCGCTAATTTTAGATCTTATCGTAGGTGATCCCCAAAACAAATTTCATCCTACTTCATGGATTGGAACTTTGATAGCAAAGATTGTTCCAACCATAAAAAACAAATCTCCTAACGTAGAAAAGATCGGTGGAATAATTTTAGTTGTATCAGTAACTGCTCTTGTAGCAACAATTCTTGTTTTTCTAACTATTGAAATTAATAATATCCCAATTGAATTTGTTGCATCAATTGTATCAGTTTTAGTTGGTGTAATATTACTCAAAACAACAATTGCAATACGTGGCATGGAAAAGCACGCCATAGCTGTAATGTTGTCAATAGAAAAAAATGATCTTGAGGCTGCTAGAACTAATCTATCCATGATTGTAAAGCGAAATACGAAGGATTTGGATAAAAATCACCTACTCTCAGGTACCCTTGAAAGTATTAGTGAGAATACTGTAGATGGAATTACCGGACCGTTATTTTATTTTACTTTTTTTGGAATTCCAGGTGCATTCATCTATAGAATAGTTAACACAATTGATTCTATGATTGGTTACAAAACTAGTATTTTTAGAAATATAGGATGGTTTGGAGCAAATTGCGATAATATACTTAATTATCTTCCTGCACGAATAACAAGTTTTGTAATGGTTATTGCTGCAATGATCCTTGGTAACGATTGGAAAAAATCGTATCAAATAATGAAAAGAGATGGTAAAAATACTGAAAGTCCTAATGCAGGTTATCCTATGGCTGCCCTTGCAGGGGCATTAGGGACAAGATTTGAAAAAATTGATCATTATTGTATTGGTGAAGGAAACCAAGATCTTACAAAATCTCATTTATCCTCTGCAATTGCATTGATGAAGGTAACATCGATTTTATTCTGTGTGATTTTTACAATTCCAGTAATGCTCATTTTATCTTATCTTGGCTGGTGGATTCATGCTTAGAGATATTGGCTCAGTATTTTCATTTCTAACAATAATTCCTGCAAGCAACACGACCAATCTTGAAACTGTTGCAAAATACATGTACATCTTTCCAATTGTGGGAATTGTTATTGGATTAATCATAGGTTCATTTGCTTTAGGATTATCATTATTTTTGGATCCACTCATCGTATCACTCTTGGTGGTAGGCGCGTTAGCAATCATCACAGGAATACACCACATAGATGGCCTTGCTGACTTTGCAGATGGATTGATGACAAAAGGAAAAAAAGAAAAAAAATTACAAGCTATGAAAGATGTTTCAACAGGTTCTGCGGGAATTCTCTCAATAGTTCTCTATGTTATAGGAATGATCTTAGCGCTCTCTTTGATGAGTGGCTTTGTACTCTTCCAAGCCATCCTTTTAAGTGAAATATTATCAAAATTCTCCATGGTATTACAAGCAAGTCTTGGTCGTTCGGCAGCAGTTGGCTCAAATTCTCCATTCGTGCAAATAATGAAAGATAAAAGAAGATTGGTTATGGCAGGAACAATTACCATTATTCCTTTAGTGATAATAGGAGGAACAACAGGATTAATCGTCTTTGGAGCAGGTATTGCTTTTACATTGTTTATTCTTGCACTATCCACTAGAAGCTTTGGGGGCATAACCGGAGATGTTTTAGGTGCTACTAACGAGATAACACGGTTGTCTTCTCTTGTAATTTTTGCATCAGTATGATAGGACTTGTTATGGCCGGTGGCAAAGGAAGCCGGATGAAAACAAATGAAGAAAAACTCTTACTAAAACATGTACATCCCACAATTTTACATGTAGTCTTTGCCCTTCAAAATTCAAATTGCTTTTCAAAAATAATTGCTGCAACTAGTCCCAACTCTCCTAAAACTAAAGAAATGTTACAAAATGCTGGTATTGAAACATTTGAGACAACTGGTAAAGGATATGTGGAGGATCTAAACCTAATTCTACGTTCAATCAAAGATGACATATTTGTAGTATCAGGAGATTTACCATTACTTGATGATGTAATTGTAAAAAAAATTGTTAACTCACATCATCCTGATAAAATCTGGACAAGCTATCTTGTGACAAGGGACTTTCTAATCTCTCTTGGCCTAAAATCTGATTTTTCTGTTATCTTTCAAAATAAAGAATGTTACTTTACAGGTGTTTCAATAATAAATGCAAATGAAATTAATAATCTTGATTCGGTTGAAGAAATCTATCATATATTAAATGATAAAAGGATCGCATTTAATCTAAACACTGTAGAAGATTACCGATTACTCGGCACTTCCTGAAATTTCACCATGAAGAGTTGCTACTGCCCCTGATGGCTCTGCAATAACATTGCCACATGATTTGCATGTTACAGATGTTGAGGCATGTGAATAAACGATATTTTCTTCATCACATTCTTTACACTTTACTTTCTGGAATTTACTCCTAGGTTTAGGAATGAGTATATGCTCTTTTTTCATTTTGCTATCAACTCGACTTTTCGAATTCTTATTCCAGATTTATTCCATTTCTTCTTACATATAGTACACGTTAGAATAGGTGTGAATTTTTTTGTAGTTTTTGCAGGCTTTGCAAGTTTTGGGAATTTCTGTCCACCATAACCTTTCTTGTCTTCGGCGTGCCTTCGCTCACCAATTGCTGAACCTCTTCGTTTTCCAGCTTTGTATTGGGTCATCTTTTGTTTTGTATGCGTGTTACATTTAGGACAATATCTTGTAATCTCCTTAGGTAAGTTCAATATGAAAAACCTCCCTTGACGGTAATTTAAACATCGCTTTGAATCTATAATAGGTTCTGAAAACAATAGTTTATGTGGAAAATCTTTCCTCTGCAATTCCAATTTTAAATGCAGTTGCAATGGGAGAAAAAAAAGCAGACCTCATTCTAAAAAATTGTTCTCTTGTGAATGTTTACTCACATGAAATTTTACCACAAACCCAAATTGCAATAGTAAATGAAAGAATTGCTTATGTTGGCCTAGACGCATCACACACATTAGGCTCAAAAACTATTGTAATAGATTTACAAGGAAAACATGTAACACCTGGATTTGCCGACTCTCACATTCACATTGATCAGTTTGTTTTGCCCTCTGAGCTTGCAAAAAAATCACTTCTATGTGGTGTAACATCACTCTTTTCTGATCCGATTGATATTGTAAGCGTTTGTGGATACCGTGGATTTAGGGAATTTGTAAAACTCACTCAAAATCTTCCAATTCGATTTTTTCATGTTGTGCCAGGCGGTCTGCCCGTTGACAGAAAATTTAGTCATGGAAAAACTCTTAGTGCAATTCAAGAAAAAACCGCAATAAAATTACCAAATGTGCTAGGTCTTGGCGAAGTATTTTCTTGGACAAAGGTTACAAAAAGGGATTCAAAAACTATGAAGACTTTAGCTATGATGCTAGATAACCACTGTATCATTAACGGCCATACTGCTGGTGCTTCTGGAAAAAAACTAAACGCATATGTTTCATCTGGAATACTTTCATGTCACGAACCTGTTAATTTTGAACAAGTTTTAGAGCGGCTTAGACTTGGTATGTGGATAATGATTCGTGAGGGCTCTATTAGACGTGATCTGAAGGAAATTTTATCTGGTGTGATGAACCACAAAACAAATACTGAAAGACTAATGTTTTGTTCTGATGGAATAGATCCACTTGATCTGTCACATTATGGTCATATAGATCATTGTGTACGAGAGTCCATAAAATTAGGATTAGATCCAATTGACGCAATTACAATTGCTTCAAAGAACTGTTTTGATTATTATAACATGGGAAAAGACCTTGGAGGAATAGCCCCAGGAAAACTTGCTGATATTTTAGTTTTTGACAATCTTACCACAATAATTCCAAACAAAGTCTTTGTTGGAGGTAAACTTGTTGTATCAAATGGAAAAGTTATTACTAAAATACACCCAAAAACTATTCCAAAGTGGATTAGGAATACTGTAAAACTTAAAAGATTTTCTGAAAATATTTTTCATATAAAATCAAAATCCGCTTCTGTTAATGCTAATTTGATTGCCATGCAGACTGAAATTATTACTAAAAAAGAGGAGACTGAGCTTAAGACAAAAGATGGAAATGTGTTAGCATCAGAAGATAAAGATGTCTGGAAGGTGGCAGCATTTGATAGGACATATGGTTCAAAAAAACATGCTATTGGATTTCTAAAAAACTTTGGATCACAAATAGGTGCTTTTGCTTCCACATGGAGTTTTCATGAAAACGACCTAATTGTAATTGGTTCAAATGATAAAGATATGACCATTGCAGCAAACAATTTAGTTCAATCACAGGGCGGAATGACTGTTGTAAAAAATGGCAATACTCTTTCTTCTTTACCACTTCAAATGGCAGGAATTATTTCAACTGACTCCTTTGAGAAAGTACATCAAAATTTTGCAGATTTGAATTCTACAATTGTAGAATTAGGATGTAAATTCAAAAAACCTCATTTAATACCGCTTTTCTTGCCCTTTCTTGCATTACCTGCAATTAGAATTCTGTATAGCGGAATAGTTGATGTAAAAAATAGATCCTTCATCCCACCTTTCAACTAAGTAATCTTAAAAAGGGGTATTCCACGCATTTGAAACGAATTATATGGCATCAATTCAACAAACCCCGCAAGGACCAGTTTTAGTACTTAAAGAGAGTGCTCTTCAGCAGAAAGGTAAAGACGCTCAAAAAAACAATATTGCTGCTGCAAAACTAGTTGCAGATTTGGTTAAAACAAGTCTAGGACCTCGAGGTTTGGATAAGATGCTAGTTGATCCCATTGGGGATGTTACAATTACAAATGATGGAGCAACCATTCTTAAAGAAATTGATGTCCAGCATCCAGCAGCCAAAATGATAGTTGAGATCTCAAAGACTATTGATAATGAGGTTGGTGATGGCACAACCTCCTCAGTTATCTTTGCAGGTGCCTTACTTGAAAAGGCTGAACAGCTGTTGAGCAAAGATGTTCACTCCTCTGTAATAGTAGAGGGTTATCAAGCAGCATCTGAAAAGGCATTACAATTACTATCTGATATTGCAAAAACCATCTCACCTGATGATCGAGTTTCTTTACTGAAAATTGCAAAGACCAGCATGCAATCAAAATTAGTCTCTGAGGATAGTGAAACTCTCTCAAAAATAATAGTTGACGCAATTTTAAAAGTTGCAATAAAAAAGGCAGAAAAATATACTGTTGATCTTGACAACATTAAAGTTGAGAAAAAATCAGGCGCCTCTATCTTAGATACCGCACTAATAAAGGGGATTGTCCTTGACAAAGAGATTGTTCATAGTGGCATGCCAACAAAAATTGAAAGAGCTAAAATTGCTCTAATTAACGCTGCTCTAGAAATTGAAAAAACTGAAATGAGTGCAGAAATTAGAATTAGTGATCCTACTCAAATGCAGATGTTCTTAGAGGAAGAAAATAGAATGCTAAAAACTATGGTAGAAAAAATTCATGAAGCAGGTGCAAATGTACTCATATGTCAAAAAGGTATTGATGACATTGCACAACACTATCTGGCTAAGCATGGCATTCTAGCAGTTAGACGAGTTAAGGAAAGTGACATGACAAAGCTTGCCAAGGCAACTGGTGGTAGAGTTACAACTAATATTGATGACTTGACTGAAAAAGATCTAGGTTATGCTGAGCTAGTCCATCAGAAAAAGGTTGAATCAGATAAATGGGTATTTGTTGAAGGCTGCAGAAACCCACAATCAGTGACACTTTTGATACGTGGCGGCTCTCAAAGAGTAGTTGATGAGGTTGATCGTTCGATTCATGACGCTCTTATGGTTGTAAAAGATGTAATAGAAAAACCATCAATAGTTGGTGGTGGTGGAGCTCCCGAGGCATTTCTAGCATCAAATCTAAAAGAATGGGCAGATAGCTTTGATGGAAGAGAACAACTTGCAATCACAAAATATGCTGAAGCACTTGAAGTTATTCCATTAACAATCGCAGAAAATGCTGGAATGGATCCAATCGATACTATGACAAATCTTAGAGCAAAGCAATCTCAAGGCCTGAAATGGACAGGAATCGATGCAAGAAAGGGTAAGATTGCCGACATGTATGCTCAAGACATTGTCGAACCAGTAGTTGTAAAGGAGCAGATTATCAAGTCTGCTACCGAAACTGCATGCATGATTCTGCGAATTGATGACGTTATAGCAATTTCCGGTGGATCTCATGGTGGCGCTGGGCCACCACATATGTAACTAATTAACTAGAATTTTTTTATCACCATTTTTAACTGAAAACTTCAAAACACACAGCTGTGATTTGGTATTGTGAATAAAATAGGGATTGATCTTGGTGGTACAAAAATTGAAGGGATTTTACTTGATGATAGTTTCAATGTAGTTGAAAGAATACGCATTCTAACACAACAAGAGAAAGGTTACAAATCAATCATAAATTCTATTGTTTCTCTAGTAGAGGAACTAAAAATAAAAGCAAGTGACAATGTCACAATAGGCGTTAGTGCTCCTGGTGCAATATCTAAAAAATCTGGCCTAATAAAAAATAGTAACACGCAATGTCTGATAGGTATGCCTCTAAAAGAGGATCTAAAACAAGCTCTAGATCAAGAAATTGCGATAGAAAATGACGCAAATTGTTTTGCATTAGCTGAGGCCACCTTGGGTGCAGCAAAAAATCATAATGTCGTGTTTGGTGTAATAATGGGAACTGGAGTTGGAGGCGGAATAGTAATCAATGGGAAAATTCACAGAGGTAGAACCTACATCGCTGGTGAATGGGGGCACCACACTCTCAGAGTTAATGGAAACAAATGTTATTGTGGTAAACTAGGATGTGTTGAAACTTACATCAGTGGACCTGCCCTAGAAAAACGATGGACCGCACTTACAGGAAAAACTGAACCACTACCTTCAGTTATTCATAATCTTGATACTGAAAAAGGACAACAATGGAAAAAAGAATTTCTGGAGAACTTTGGAATTGGGTTAGCAAATGTTATAGATATTTTAGATCCTGATGTTATAGTTTTAGGGGGAGGTATTTCTAACATTTCATTTCTTTATGATGAAGGACGAGATGCCGTATACGATAAGATATTTAGTGATCTGGTAGAGACTCCAATTTTAAAAAATCAACTTGGTGATTCAGCAGGAGTTTTTGGAGCTAGTTTATTGTGACTGAGGAGGAAATTGGGAAATTCATTACAATTGGATTAATTATTGCTGCTGTAGCAATCTTTGTTGGAACACGTTTATGGATTGTTTTTAGAAAATGAAATATAATCTAGATTAATCAATTTAGCCAAAATTGATTGTTCGTACGTTTCTAACATAATTCTATTTATAAAATCTGTTAAGGTTTTGTATTATATCAAAAATGGAAATAATATGCTAGCTGACTATGAAAGAAAATTAAGAAATATGCAAGATAGGATGTTTGAACAGAGTCTTGATCTAGTATACTTTTCTAAAGTTGAAACCAGATTTGATAAACATTATCTCCAAAATCTGTTAAAAATTGAGGCCTTAATTCAAAAATCTGTAGCACATTTTTACATGGAAATTAAAAACTGATTTCACTTTCAAAAGTACAAGCATCTTTTTGAAATCTCACTGTGGTTCTATAGTTGCTGGGGGTTTACTAGATACAACGTAGGTAACCCAAGTTACATCTTCGATTTCATTAGTTATTCTATTACTAATCTTTTCAAGTAATCCATGTGGAAGTCTTGTCCAATCTGCAGTCATAGCATCAATAGAATCAACAACACGAATCATTACAATATTTCCATATTTTCTCTCATCTCCTACAACTCCAACAGCTCTGTCATCACCAACTGCCGCATATGCTTGCCAGACCTTATCATAAAGTTCAGCCTCCTCTAATTCTTCTTCAACTATTTTACTTGCAATTTTTGCTATTTCTAACTTCTTATCTGTAACCTCTCCAATTATTCTAACAGCAAGACCAGGTCCAGGAAAAGGATGACGCATCAATAAATTTTTTGGAACACCAAGTATTTCTGCTACTTTTCTGACCTCATCTTTGTATAATTCACGTAAAGGTTCTAGTATCTCAAGATTTAGCCACTTTGGTAAGCCCCCAACATTATGATGTGTTTTAATTATTGCAGCAGGACCTTTTGATACACCACTTTCAATAACATCCGGATAAAGTGTTCCTTGAGCAAGCCACTTGAATGGCCCATTTTTTTGTGCAAAATCTGTAAAAATTCTAATAAATTCTTCGCCAACAATCTTTCTTTTTTGCTCTGGATCTGTAATTCCCTTTAGTTTTGATAAAAACTGTTGTTTTGCATTAACGGAATTAAAATTTACAGCGAAATTTTTTCTAAACATCTCTTCTATTTCACTTTCCTCATTTAATCTTAAGAGCCCATTATCTACAAAAATACATTTAAGTCTGTTTCCAATTGCTTTGTGAATAAGTAAAGCTGCTACTGTAGAATCAATTCCACCACTCACTCCACATAAGACATTGCCATCTATCTTAGAAATTTCATTCACTGTATTTTCTACAAAAGTTTCCATTGTCCATTCTTGTTTGACTCTACAAATTTTTAATGCAAAATTTTTCAGAATTGCAGTACCTTGTTCTGTATGAACCACTTCTGGATGAAATTGAATACCATAAATAGAATTATTCTGATCTGCAATGGCTGCAGCACTTGCAGATTCAGTATGTCCTATTGTTTTAAAACTAGATGGAACTTGCTCTGCTTCATCACCATGACTCATCCATGCTCTAATTGATCCACCTATCCCATTTAGTAAATCAGAATCGTTATCAATTGTTAGTAGGGAAGAGCCATATTCTTTGTTAGCTCGCTTTACCTTTCCTCCAAAATTGTTTACTATTAACTGATGTCCATAACAAATCCCTAAAATTGGTACCTTCATTTCAAAAATTTCCTTTGCTGGCATCGGTGCATCTGAAATGTAGACACTAGAGGGACCTCCAGAGAAAATAATCCCTTTTGGTTCCAGTTTTTTTAGCTCATCAAGAGAAATATTGTAAGGTACAAGTTCTGCTAATACTGAAAAATCTCGAATTCTTCTACAAATCAAATGACTATATTGCGAACCAAAATCTAATACTACAATTTTTTCCATGATTTCCACTAACTCGAATTATCAATCATTTTTGATAGAGACCAAGCAGCTGTGTTGATAATTTCGTTAATTCGTTCCTTCTGACGATAATTTTTGATAATAATCTCTCTAATTTCGCTGCCATTTTTGTTAATAATACAATCAATAATTGATTCTCTTTGGATTTTACCATTTTCTACTTCAGCGTTATCCTTTTTCTTCATTTCTCCAATTATTCTTTCAACGAAAAATGATTTGAATGGGGGAGTTTCAGGTTGTAAGCCTACACCCTCCTCTAAAATAATTGAAACTTGTTCTGGTGTAACATACGCATTTGCAATAACTGAGCCATCTGAGGTTTTTGTTAATGGAATTGGTGATTCGGATTTTGATGTTGTTGAAGCTTCAAGTAAAGATGCTTTTGTAAAACTAGATTGCTTGAGTATTACATTTAAAATCGTTAAATTTTTTTCAAGACTTTCAATCTCTTCTTTGTGTTTTTCGATCTGTTGGGTTATCCGATCTTTTAACTCTAAAATATCTCGTACTTGTTCTTCTGAAAATTCCATAATTCCTGTTAGATAGATACTGTATTAAAACGCATTCTCATCTGCAAGAACACTTTCAAGCTCATTGTAGTAGATTTTTTTAAACCCCTTAATGGGTTTTGAGGTTGTATACAGATCTGAAGAATTTTTTGATGCTATCCATTCAAGAAGTTTTTTTCCTTGCCTAAGTTTTTTAATTTTTGTTTTCTTACTTGTAATTTTTGTTTTTGAATACTTGCCAATTTTGTTTCCAAAATCCATTCCAAACAGAATTATTTTTTTTGCCTTAAAGTGCTTAGCAAGAAATACACATCTATCCCCATCTGTAAAACCTCCAAAATTGTGAATTTTTCCAAATGACTTTGCTTCAGTAGTACCAATACAATTTTTGAATTTCGAAACCAATTCTAACTTATCAAAATTATCCCCATGTGCATGAACTACCATGATAGTTTTGCCTTTTCCAATTTTTATTAATGATTTTTCATCACCATCAAGATCAGTTACTAAAATATCTGGTATGATATTATTTTCAATTAGTGCTTTTACAGCTCCATCTGCAACAATTTTTGTGATAAAACTAAATCTTTTCAATACTGGTATACAAGATGAGAGAGATGGTCCTGCACCTATAACGAAGACATTTTGTTCAAACACTTTACGTCGTAATTTATTGAGAGGAAATTTACTTTTCAGAAGGAAATTAAGTAATTTTGCTGATTCAAGATCACTTTTTTTACTATAACCAAATTCCTTTAATATCTCTGAATATTTTTTTTCCCATCCTAAGACAGTCATATAACTCAAATTGGTAATCCTAATCATAAATCATGTGAATAAACTAGGGAGAGTATCAGTTGGAGGAACAAATCCAGTACGTATAATGGGAATTCTAAATACAAGCCCTGAATCTTTTTACAAAAAAACAATTGTTACAAAGAAACTCACTATAAGCAATTTAGTAAGACAAATGGCAGACGATGGTGCCAACTTTATTGATGTTGGAGGAATGTCAACTGCTCCGTATTTATCCACATATGTATCCGAAAAAGTAGAGTCCAAGAGAATCATTCAAGCAATAAAGACAATTCAACGAGTTTGTAATCTTCCTATTTCTGTTGATACTTGTAGGGCAAGTGTTGCAAAAGATGCACTTGAAGAAGGTGCAGAGATTCTTAATGACATTTCTGGGCTTAAATTTGATAAAAAAATGATAAATGTAATTGAAAAATATCAGCCATCACTTGTGTTATGTGGTTTTAGCCAAAAAATGATAACTGGAAACCAACTCAATAAAATAAAAGTTCTATTGAAACAAAGTTTTGCATTAGCTAAATCTGTTAATATATCTAAAAAAAATATAGTGTTTGATCCTGCAATTGGCTTTTTTAGAAAAACAGGAACTGGTCAATTTTTTACAAAAATAAATTCAGATTGGTTTGAACGGGATTTACTTATACTAAAAAATTTAAAATCGATAAAGATGGGACAACCATTACTTGTTTCAGTTTCTAACAAATCTTTTATTGGAAAATTATTAAAAATAGAAAATCCAAAAGATCGACTGTTTGGTTCAATTGTAGCTGAAGCAATTGCAGTGTTAAATGGTGCAGATATTATTCGCACTCATAATGTACGAGAAACTAAAGATGCAGTTACACTTGTACAAACATTAGCTCAAAAAAAATCAAGAAAGGCTTATAATGCTTCATAAATCATGACTATAGGTTTCATTGGAGTTTAGAGAAGGATTAACCTTTGACGATGTTCTTCTTGTTCCTAAATTTTCTGATATAACAAGTAGATCACAAACTAACTTGGAGACAAAACTTTCTAGAAATATTTCTCTTAACATTCCTCTTGTAAGTGCAAACATGGATACAGTAACTGAATCTGGAATGGCAGTTGCTATGGCTCGCGAGGGAGGATTAGGCATTATACACAGATTTCTTACAATAGAAGAGGAAGCAAATGAAGTTCTCAAAGTAAAGCGTTCTGGCAGCGTAATGATCGAAAATCCATACTTCATTAATCCCACACAAACCATAAAGGACGCAATTCGTTATATGAAAGAAAAAGGCGTTTCTGGACTTTTAGTTACTGATTCTGACTCAAAACTTGCTGGTATCCTTACTCGGAGAGATGTAATGTTTGAATCAGAATCTACACAGCTTGTAAAGGATGTCATGACTAAGGATGTAGTGACAGCAAAACCTGGACTGAGTTTAGATCAGGCCAAGGAAATTCTTCGCAAAAATAGGATAGAAAAATTACCGTTAGTTGATGAATCAAACCATATCAAGGGTTTGATTACAACCAAAGATATTACAAATATTGAAAATTATCCTGTTGCATCAAAGGACAAAAAAGGAAGGCCACTTGTTGGAGCAGCAGTAGGTGTAAAAGGTGATTTTATGGACAGAACAGAATCTCTTTTGGAGGCAGGTGCAGATGTTATAGTAGTAGATATTGCACATGGACATAGTGAAAATGCAGTCAATACAATTCGCCACATAAAAAAAGCATTTCCTGATTCTGAATTAATTGCTGGAAATGTAGCAACTGCTGCAGGGGCAGAAGAACTAATCAAAGCAGGAGTAGACGCAGTTAAAGTTGGTGTTGGTTCTGGTTCAATATGCATTACTCGTGTAGTTACAGGTTCTGGCGTTCCTCAACTAACAGCAGTATTAGATTGCGCAAAAGTTGGACGAAAACATGACATACCAATTATTTCCGATGGTGGAATAAGAACTTCGGGTGATGTGACCAAAGCCTTAGCAGCTGGGGCTTCTTCTGTAATGGTTGGAAGCATACTGGGAGGAACAGATGAAAGCCCAGGATCATTCATATCTAAAAACGGAAAGCGATTCAAAATTTACCGAGGCATGGCTTCATTTTATGCATCGCTAGGCCGTAAATCAAAAGAAAGTGGGCATGTTTCAATCGAAGATGATCTTAATGACTACGTAGCTGAAGGCGTTGAAGCGATGGTTCCTTACAAGGGCAGTGTAGCTGATATCTTAAAACAGCTAACTGGTGGAGTTCGCTCAGGTTTGAGTTACTGCGGTGCTCATACAATAAAACAGATGCAGGAAAATGCAGAATTTATTAAAATGTCTGGTGCTGGGTTTGCTGAAAGTCAGCCTCACGACGTATCCTTAATGTAGTTAATTATTTATTCATCGTAAAAAACTACCCCATTATGTTAAGCAAGAGAACTGTAATCGGAATTGTTGTCGGTTCAGTTATTATTGCAATTGGTCTTTTTTCTCTAATCACATCCTTGGGAATTCAAACTAAAAATATTGATGAAACTTTTGGATTGGGTGAATCAACAACCTATCAATTTACTGCTCCTATACACTCAAAACAATTTCTTAACATTACCGGTAATTCATTTAAGCTGAGTCTAGCATCTCCAAGAGGTGGATTACAAATTCCTGAACAAGATTACAAAAACGAGCTAAGCTTTGAATGGGTTCATTTAGTAGATGGAGATAGTAGAGTGAAAATCCAAAATACGGGTGATTCGGAATTACGTATAAACGGAACTCTTCAATTCCTCAGTGATCCTATCCTAATAACATATCACATTGTTGTCATTACAGCTGGAGTTATCATTATCGGATTTAGTGCTGGTTTTAGTATTAGAAAACCCCGCGGATTTTAATTCATCTCTGCACTAGGATAGGAACCCAAGATTTTAAGAAA